>Ga0214545_1007901_pt1 | contig 17401 bp, 7 predicted proteins | sample CNSS4metaG_FD_160064 | JGI IMG/M metagenome (GOLD analysis project Ga0214545, IMG submission 160064) | Root nodule microbial communities from cowpea collected in UCLA plant growth center, Los Angeles, California, USA - CNSS4 | ecosystem: Host-associated > Plants > Roots > Nodule | place: USA... | reverse complement strand
TGCAAAGCATTGGGAACTTCACCAAATGGATGTACACAATGCGTTCCTACATGGTGATTTGCAAGAAGAGATCTACATGAAATTTCCACCGGGCTTTCGCTCATCTCATTCAGATATGGTTTGTAAATTTCACAAATCATTGTATGGGTTAAAGCAAGCCCCACGCTGTTGGTTTGCTAAACTATCTCGGGCCCTTAAAGAGTATGGTTTCCAACGGTCTTACTCAGATTACTCTTTGTTCACACTTCATGATAAAAATATACAATTGGTGGTTCTAGTGTATGTCGATGATTTGATTATATGTGGAAATAATCATGACTCCATACAATGTTTCAAAGACTACTTAAGTCGACGTTTCCTTATGAAAGATTTGGGCAAGTTAAAATACTTCTTAAGAGTGGAAGTTGCTCGATCCTCTACAGGTATTTTTCTTTGTCAACGAAAATATGCTCTAGATATTATCAGTGAGGTTGGCCTACTTGGTGCGAAACCAGCCAGTACCCCACTCGAACAAAATCATCACCTTGGTCTTGCCAATGGCGAACTTCTTGCTAATCCTGATCGCTATCGCCGGTTAGTGGGACGCCTCATTTACTTATGTTTCACTAGACCAGAATTATCGTATTGTGTCCATGTTCTTTCCCAGTTCATGCAACAACCGCGAACAGAGCACTGGGAAGCTGCCTTACGAGTGGTTCGCTATCTCAAAAGTAACCCTGGCCAAGGAGTGTTATTAGATAGTCGTTGTGATCTCCAACTTTCTGGTTGGTGTGATTCTGATTGGGCCGCTTGTCCACTCACTCGTAAGTCTCTCACTGGGTGGATTGTTTTTCTTGGACATTCTCCTATTTCTTGGAAAACTAAAAAACAGAATACAGTGGCTCGTTCGTCTGCTGAGGCTGAGTATCGTTCCATGGCTAGTACCACATGTGAACTGAAGTGGATCAAAAGTGTTCTTTCCAATCTTGGGGTCACTCATTCCATGCCCATACAACTTTATTGTGACAATCAAGCTGCATCACACATTGCAAAGAATCCTGTTTTTCATGAGCGTACCAAACATATTGACGTCGATTGTCATTTTATTCGTGATGAGATTGTCTGTCAAAATTTGCAACCATCTTATGTTCCCACTCGCACCCAACTCGCAGATACTTTTACAAAAGCTTTGGGACGCACTCAGTTTCATGATTTACTTGGCAAGCTGGGCATTTGGACTCCACACGCACCACCTTGAGGGGGGATAATAGGAAATAAAATATCTGTTGCAGCAATAAAATATTTGTTGCAGCAATTTTTTGTATTAAATGCATAATTATTATTAGGCTTATGTTTGGGGATTTTATTCATGTTGTCCAGGAAAATATGATAGGCACAATCTTTTAGGGATTTGCAGGCATAAGTTTAGGAAACCTGATACCAAAATAGAACCATGTACCGTGTATATATGAACCTTCTTGCCATGTGAATAAACACAAAAATTCTTTCATAATTTATTAGTTATAAACTCAATTTCACATGTTCATATTCAAAAGAATAATTTTAAGAAATTTCAACAAATTATACAAATAAAACAATTTCATAAATGAATTAAAGGAACACATTTAGTTAAAGAATAATGAATCTTAGGAAATCCTAGTACAATTGTCTTCAATAAAAACTCATGCCTTCTTCGAGTTACCAACTCCCATTTATTACTAGCATTTTTGTCAAATGTTAGCACATTTCTTAACAATGTTAGCCATTATCTCAAGTGCCTCAATCTCATTCATTTCTTTCTATCTAACTCTACTGCCCTACAACAACTCCTAACCAACACATGTTCACTAGCATTGAACAACAAACATTGTTAACCAATAAAATATCCTAAGCAACATGCAAATTTTAATAATGGTTAACTATGGCTTATTTCAAACATTTCATTCACATGGTACCTACTTGGTATACTATATCATAACATTTTTTTCAACCATCAAATTTTGTAGAAAAATAAATTATATACATATTTTTCCATAATTACAAAACCACAATACAAAATTTACCTATTTTTGAGGAAATCAGTGTTCTGAGAAATACCAAATAAAAAATAGTGTGAATGACGACAACATCAAACTGCAGCAATAAACACTATTGACAACGACAAGATGGGAACAAATAAAGGAGAAGGCCAAAGAGAGGAGAAAATAGGAGGATGAGAGAAAAACTTTGTTAAAATGTTAATATTACAACAAATCTTAAATCATTATTTAAAAATGTCTACATGTGTACGATTTTCATCATCTGGGAATACCTAATTCTCATATGTCAATATATGGCTCTACTTGTTTTCAAAATTAGTTAAAATAATAAAATATCTTCCAACATAATTTATGGTCACATTGAAAGGAAAAAAATTCAAATATGAATATTTGATTACAATGGATCATTCCTTACTAAACACAACATTACTCTCCTCAAATTGTGATTGACATGATATGTTCTGAAAGTCACTAAAAAAATGCTACATAATCTCAAAATATGAAAAATTGAAGAAAAACATTTACATGAGGAAGCTTTTCCTTTCCTTTTTGTACGAAGCCTCATTTTAGCACAACATCAAGGATAAGAAACATGTTCCAATTCGCAAAATCGTGTTTACAATGAGGAACCTTTGGTTACAACAGTGCAAAGTCTAAGAAGTCAGAAGCTGATCTACCCATGACAGTGACAAATTCATTGAAGCTAATGACACCATCCCCATCTGTATCTGCTTCTGTGATCATCTCTCTGAGCTCTCTATAGGTAAGGGGTTGACCTAATTTCGCCATTGCCCCTGCTAGCTCTGCGGCTGTTATGAAACCATTTCCGTCACGATCAAAATATTTAAATACCCCAAGAAGCATTTCTTGGTTCAATAATATCTCTGCACTTATGTTACGCAATATTGCATCCACCAACTCATCAAACTCCACAAATCCATTTCCATTTGAATCCAGGTTCGTCAATAACACATGGATTTGGTCACTCGAAGGCTTTAGCCCTAATGACCGAAGGAGCGCGGCTAGCTCTAGATTTGTTAGGCTACCATCGGAATCTGTGTCAAATTTTTCAAAAATGTTCCTTAATTGGCGAAGTTGATTAACCTTAAGTTTTGACATGTTGTTCTCAATGTAATCAACAAAACAACATTGAAAGAGGGATGTGCAATACATGGGTGGAATGTATATTCTGCAAACAAAAGTGCTGAAAAAACCAAACAAAATGTTTAGATTGACGTTAACAATCCAATACTTTTGGACGTTGATCAGAAAACATGAATTCAATATCAAGACGGGGAACCATGCAATAAACACATGAGTTCCACCCTCACAAAATGGGGAGAGGTTAAGAAGGAAGAAACGGTGAAGGTTCTTATTTTAGTATGATATGAATTGTCATTGGTTTAATTTGTTAAGGAGTAACATTCATTTCATTTTAATTTCTTGAGGAGACAGTCTAGGAATATAAAACACGTAGTTGGCTTTACGTCACAATAAACCTACCTATATTATATTACTTAGCAAGTTTCATTTCCATGTTGTATTCCAATAAAACTAATTGTGGTCATTTATGGGTATTGATGCTATTTTTGTCATGCTTAAGTTTAACTTATTCTTTATGCCAAATGTAACAAGAAAAACAAAACTTGTTTTTAAGTGTAACTTATTTCTCTCGGTTTTTTATTTGAAGGAGTACCTAAGTCTAAAGAAACACATGCTTTCAAAGGAGACATGATGCTTAAAAACTAATCATATTAGTTAAATACCATGCATTGATTTTACAAACTAGATTTTTTTCCCTATGTTATTTTAATATATTTATAATTATCATAATTTAATTTTACAAAATTAAATTTTAATGTATATCCAAATTATTTTATAGTTAAATATTATTTTATTTATAAATGCCGGTGGCGAAGGCGCTTTTGGTGGCTTGTTCCGAATTTCATGGTGGTGATTTCGTCTTCGGATCTCATTTCAACCATCAATTTTTTTTTGTCTCCGATAAACCTAAATAGGAAAGAAATCCATAATAGAACATTAGCAAAATACCAATCAATTAGACTTCTTTATTATACCCGTTTAGATTGGCCTCAGATCCAATTTCTGGTCACGGTTCTCCAATTTGGCAGGTCGAACTCTAATTCCAATTTATTATTTTTATTTTTTTAAATGTTAGATAAATTTGATTAATAATTTTTAAATTTAATTTAATTTGAGAAAATTATTTTGAAAGTTAATAATTATTAAATAGTATTTGTAATAAGAATTAAATGGTTATGATCAATCATTATTAATATGTAATCTTAATAGAGGTGGCAAAACGGGTTTGGCCCAACGGACCAGTCCCTCAGCCCGTGTTAAAAGGAACGGGTTGAGTTGAAGATTTCAACCTGTCAGCCCGTTCTGGCCCGTCCCGTCCAGTCCGTAAATTTGACGGGCCAAAGTACGGAGTAATCTGTCCTGACCTGTTGGCCTGTTTTAAAAAAATAAAATAAAATAAAAGTAATTAAAAAGATTAATTTTTTATTTTATATATTTTAAATGTATAAATATATAATAGTATTATAATTTAAATCATTAACACATACAAATTAGGTTTGAATTATTAGTTATAATTAAGTAATTTAATATGTAAATTTAATAATTATTTTAACTTATATAATTAAAAATATTAACTAATCAATTAAAAGTTTAAAAAATATTTTATTTGATTAAATATGACTTTAATAATAATTTATACGTATATATAAACAAATTTAAAAAATAAAAAAATTTGAAAATTTTGAAAACAAATTAAAAAACTTTTAAAAAATTTAAAAAAAAAAGAAAAAAAACTGGACGGACCAACCTGACCCGGTCCGTTAGCCCGTCCTATACGGGACGGGTTGTGACGGACCAGCCCGGCCCAACCCGTTTTTGACAGGCCACATACGGGTCGAGCCAAAACGGGACAGGCTGACCCGTTTTGCCACCCCTAAATTTTAATATATGAATGCTATTAAAAATGATATAAAATATAACTATGAGTAATAATAATAAGTACTAATTTAAAAATATTTAAAATATAATTGTGAGTAAAATAAATTTAACAAAAATATTTAAAATATTAAAGTTGTATTTTAAAATATAAAATTTAAAATATTTTTTAAATAAATTGTTAGATATAGAAAGGGTCCTAAATTTATGACCTCAAATTCATATAATTTTTATCATTCATCACAAACACTTTACTACTACATGACTCATTTAAAAAGATCACAAATAAATTAAATATACAAGTTAATATTATATTTACACTTATATTAAACATTCACATTCAATCATCAAAGAGACAAAAAAGAAAAAAGAAAAAAAAAATTGAAAAGGGTTGATTTTCAACTTTATCTTTCTTGAGCAAAATATCACTAAATAATTTGTGTTCAAAAGTTTTATTCAAAACAACGTTAACACAACTTTCAAAAAAACTAAATTATAAATACAACCAGAACTCGCTCATTCAAATTTAATATATATTTCCGTTCACATTAAACGCATAAACTAAATATAGAATACTAATTTTACTCGTCTAAATCACATTCAAAATGTAGTTTAAGAAACTCTATATTTAACATGCATAGTACAGTCATTATATCAACTCTCAACAAGAATATCAAATTAAAAACATTCTAAAACAATCCTCCATTAACCAAACATTCAAATAACATTCTTACTCAATTTCAAACATTCAATTATTTTCAAACCAAAACATAATTGCATATAAATAAGATCTTATGACCAAGTTTCCTTTAAATTTAAATCATAAGCTTTTATGGAAAACATAAAAATCTCTCCTTACCTATGATTTCTTGCTTTAAAAAAAGTTTAAGTTCAAGAAAAAAGTTACTCAAAATTTAGAAACCTAAAGCAAAATATTTTAATATAAAAAGAAAATTAACATAAACTTAAACGAGTTGAGAATGTCACTTTTTCTCAACTAGCCACATCAATGTTAATGATAAATCCAAAAAAGAAAAAGAAAAAATAAAAAAATCTCAATACCATAGAGGAACTTACTTTGATTGAAAAACAGCTAGATTGAAAATGTTAAATGTTCATTAACCCTTTAATAAGGAAAAAGTATGATCAGATTGTTAAAAAGATGAACTTTGAAGGAATGAGAGTGGAGTTGTAAGAAGGGAGTGAAGAAAAAGTTTATAAAGGAGGGAGAGAGAAAAATAAAAGATGAAAAATAATTGTATATTTAGAAACATTTACTTATATAAATTTTAGTTGTATAAAATAAATATTCATTCAATTGAAAAAAAAAATACTAATCCCTTAAAATATACATTATTCTCGTTAAACTTTTATCCAAACAAAAAGGAATTTTGATCCTTCAGCATTACGAAGTGTATTTTATAACCAATGCAAAGACTAAAGTACTAACTATTCATAATCAAACATTAAATTGAGTCAGATTTAAAAGTTAAATTATCAGAATATATATTTAAAAGTTATTTTTATCTAATGTATTAATACATGTATCTAAAAATTTGAGTGACTACTTTTATTGGAGCATTTTGTTTTTTCAGCCACAACAGGTTTCCCTTATTAAGGAGCATCATCATCACTTGACATTTCTTATTAACTCTACCTTAAATATGTACAATCGGAGTATGTAATTGATCGATTACCTATACCAAACCTAGGCCTATCTACGTTCAGGAACATTTTCATGCAACAAAGAAACAGAACACTGTTTTGCTTGCTAACTGTGTTCAAACTTGAATACTCTTTGATGCCCCCGAACTGTGCGATGCTTCAAAACGAGCCGTGAAGCCAACAGTTGTGTGTTTTATTGATCTCTGTCTCACGACATGAACGTATTCTGGGTCAGTGGTTTGGCCATCATTTCGAATCCACTGTATCATCTGATGGAACATGGGGAAGAACCTCATTTGGATGGAAGCGTAGGCGAAGTATGGAAGGAGTGAAGCAACAAGCACAAGTAAAGTTAGGAGCCAGTATGATGGTGCTGGTGCACAAGCTTCAATCAACACCTTGTAGGCAGTGGTTGATAGAGTTGGGTCCATTGTTCCATACACTATGAGGAACACGTACCAGAAAACAATGCCACCCCATATGAACAAATGCTGAATGTAAGTGAAGTAGCTGATGGATAGTGCCATTTGGGAATTCACCACCCACACCACACAGGTGTACATGGTTGCACCAAGAACTTCCAGATCAGCAACTTCCCCTGCTTTGCGGAATGCTTGATTCTCCATTGCGTTGATGCAGAAGAAGAATATTATGGTGGCACTCAATACTCCGTTAAATGCCCAACCCAGGATCCGTTTCCAGCTGAAGAGCACATTTTGCACACCTTCTTGATATAGTAATGGAAACTGAAAGTAGAATTCATTAAGAAAGATGTTGTGGGGTGAATGTAACGGTGTGGTTTATGTATCAAAGGAAACAAATTGCATGTAAATTGGTACCTTGAGACATAATCTGGCAGAGACATCCTGGTCAAATACTCCTAAGGCAATTACCGGAAGGGAAGTGAAGAATACGTTATATAGTGAGAGGTACCAATCGTTGTATGCAGCTTGCCCCGAGAACGAGGCGAAGATCTCATAGAAGAAGAGGGTGAAGCCAAAGGCAATGTTCTTGTAAAAGAAGTAGCAGATCTGCCAAATAAAAAAAGGGGTTAAGTTAAGACAGTTTTGTTAATCGAAGGAATGTGTGGTGAGGGTAACAGAATAAAAATGGCAAAACATTTGACTAGTACACACAACAGACAGGGTTGTTTATGAACTTATGTTACCATGCAACACATGCTTCACAAAATATTCATTCCAACCAAGGAATATATGTTTTAAGTACTGATGTGAACACTAGATTTCTTGTAAGTGTTGGAATTTGAACAGAGTCTACGTGAATATATACTTTGTCAAAGACAAGTTTGATACCATTGATGAGATTCTTCTGTAACACCAATGTCCATGTACAAGTAGTAAACGCTCAAGAAACCGAAATTGGGCAATGGAAACATCACTTGACATAACTGCCTGAAAAATTTATAGAAAAGAGGAAGAAGAAAAAAATTAAGGGTCGTGTTTATAGGAAGGTAAATCGAAAGAAATTTATTTGTTGTTGTAAGTAGGATATTGCAGATTTACCTGCATTCCTTCGACACCGTTTAAACCAATCCCAATGTCAGCTTCCTGAAGCATTCCAACATCATTTGCTCCATCACCAATTGCTAGAGTAGTGCTACAAGTTTTAATCTTTACCAGTCTAGTAACCTGTAGTATCATAATAGTAAGACCTTAACAGGAAGAGCAACTGCAAAGACTATGAAGTGCATGAAAAACTTACAAGTGCTTTCTGCTTGGGAGATGAACGACAGCATATGACAGATGCACAGCCAACAGCAAGTGCAAGAAACAAGTCCTTCACATCATCTTCTAGTGCATAAGTAAGAGACTTCCCATCAATGATAAGAGCTAATGCCTCAGAGTTTTCATCATATTCAGCAAGTAATTCCTTTCCTTTCTTTAGTTGAAGAATAACAATTGCCTTGATTGCCTAAAGAATCATAAAGCTTCCATCAAAATCATGCATCTAATACCCTGATGTTCAATGTTTGCTGTATAGTGTTATGGCTTACAATATAGGCCACAAACTTGGAGCAGAACATAAAGAACTTTCTAATGCATGTGCCTTGAATTAAATAAATGTCTTGTGCATGGGATAAAACTGTTATACGTTCTGCTTTCTTTCAATCATATAACATGAAGAAATTAGAGTTGTGGTTTACCGCTGCTGCAGCAGACTTGTCCTCCAATTTCTCCAATGATTTGATTTCTGGAGTGTCTGAACTGATTATAATTTGCTTCATCCCTTGTCTGAGCAAACTACATGCAAAACTGCAGCCACATAAAGTTATTCAATCAGTGAGGTCCCATTATCACAAAGGAAGTAAGAATCTATTGATATAATTTGAACTTACCCAACATTGATTGCTGTCTCCATTTTATCACCAGTCAGAACCCATAGCTTAATTCCTGCCTGAGCTAGCTTGTCAATGCATTCAGGAACCTGTGGCACAAACAGATTCATAAGGACATAGCACAAAAAGTAACTACAAGTTTTAAAGCACGCATATTAAGTAGAAAAATTGAAAGCCACTAACTCTGCTGAATACTCAAGCAGTTTCAGTGTCAAATTAAAAGAAAAGAAATTTGGCAATAGCTGCGGTCTAATGTCTGAAAGAGAAACATTCCTTAACATACCCCATTTTGAAGTTTGTCTTCAACCGCAGTAGCACCAAGAAGAATTAAATCCTTCTCGATCATTTCTGATACTTCCTCCACAATTTGCTCCCTATCTGCACTTACTAAGTTGTTGGCCTCCATAAATTCTTTATTGAATATATTGTACTCTTCTTCATCAAGTTCCCGATATGCAAGTATCAAGGTCCTCAAACCAGCATCAGCATATTCACCAATGTGCTGCTTAGTCTTCTCTTCAAACTCCCTTCCATTCCTTCCGAGCAGATCAAACATGACACTGCATGTAAAAGCCACAAACAAAATAAATTTAAGATTTTGAAGTCCTGAAAGACAATGCAAATGATACTCAACTAGTTTAAGATAGCCATCCCCTATTTGTATTCATACTTCAAAAGAAAGTAGGTTATGCTTTGTTTGAAAAAGTGGGTAACCTAAAATGAAATGACTAGTCCATTAGATGGGATAGCCTCATCAAATAGCTTATCCAACTCAAGATCACAAAAGGAATTAAAAATAATGAACAAGATCACAAACCTGTCTGCTCCTTTGCTAAATAGTAGCAATTTCCCCTCCTCATCTCTTACAATTACAGACATCCGTTTTCTTGTACTGCTAAACTCTAGTATATTCAAAAGTTTGTAGGACCTGCAAAAGTGAAATTGTGTTCTTTTATCAACAACCTAATCTCCAAGATTAATGTTGCAGATAAAGGTTAGATATAGGAAATCGAGCACACACATTTAAGGACAAAAGCCTCACCTTTCAGTTGTTTTGCCTGATTTGGGATTGAACTCACGCAGTGAGATGGTTGTCTGTGTCCTTTCATAAAACTCAAACCCAAGTTCTCTGGCTGCAACCACAAAAGCTGCCTCATCAGGTGACTCAGCTTCATATGAAACTCTACCATTTTCTTCATCAACTTCAGGTATTGCAGTATGGCATATAGCCAACAACTGCAGAAATCTGTGGATTACATCGGCATGAGGTTCATTGATCCAATTTCCATTTGTGATCCTTTCATCCATAAAGTTAAAACCTTTAATGGAAGACTTTACTTCAGAAGTGTTTGGAACACAGCCATCTTCTACCAACTCTTCATCTATAGGTAATCCTTTTCGCTTGGCTAGAGCCCTCTCAACTTCTGTAACTCCTTGGCCATAGGCAGTGCCCGCAATAGAACACTTGACGAATTCCATGGAGTTGCAAGTCAAAGTTCCTGTTTTATCAGAAAGTATAGTGTCAACTTGGCCAAGTTCTTCATTCAAATTTGAGGTACGAGCATGAGCCGGCCTGTCAGTTTCCTCATAATACATATGCAAATCCTGGTTGATGAAAATGCTTTGAAGAACTTTCACAATTTCAATGGAAACGTACAAAGAAATTGGAATCAAGTAACTGTACAACATGAGTGCAGTCAAGAAATGCAGCATTGCTGCAACTGGTGCTTTCTTTGGATCAAAGTATATTGTGGTATCATCTGGTCTGAGGTACCATCGCTTCATAACTCCATTTTCAAAGTCTTCCCTAGTTGCAATCCCGAAGAAAATTGAACCAACAAAAGATATTAAAAATAAGACAAAGAAGAGAAAGTAAATGATTTTATCCATCCGTTTCTCAACTGTGCTTCTCTTGGAAGGAGGTTCTGTTGAATTCTGCATAACCTTTGTATCATGGCCTGTGAAGATTACCGCACCATAGATAAACTCAGTGTTCCTTAGCTTTGAGTCCCTGAGCAGAAGCTGCTGAGGTGCTAGTGGATACAATTGATCTTCAAGCTCCAAATTGCCTACAAAGGAGTACAAATTTGCATTTGGATCTTCGCATTTTATGATAGCCTTGAAATTTTGATAGCTTGAGTCTTCTTGCAGCTTTGATGTTTCTTCAAGTGCTTGTTTAACTTTTAGATTTGTTTCCCCATCAAGATTCATGGTCTCAACATAGCAAATTGCATCATCATAGCTTGATGAAAGTAAGATTAAATCAGCAGGGAAAAATTCATCCTTTTCAACCTTTACTATGTCTCCAACTTTCAAATCCTTCCATTTAGAATAGTCAAAAACACCATCTCCATGGTGCATTTTAACCTTTCTGTTATTCATATCTATATCCTGATGAAATCACAAGACTACATTACAGGCCTAACAATATTTAATAGGAGCGTGAAAAGAAAGAAATCAAAAGAATTGTCCACAAAGTAAAAGTTGACAATAACCAACACAATATTACCATTATCTCTTCTCTCTTTCACAAAATGAAAAATACTCTTTCAAGTTATATTAACCCACATATTGACCGAAATATACTAGGACTCAAGTAATCATTTAATTTAGTACAAATAAATTTCAGCCAAAAAAAGAAGCTCCTCGGAAGCATTTATACCAGAATTTCAGCATCTGCTGAGATGCAAAAAATGTGTCTGAGTCGCGAATATATGTACCTTGAAGAATCAAAAGTACCAAATTTTTGCATTCATCCAGTCACATGTAGATATTCCTAAAATAATTCTCATCAGAATGGGCATGTACTCAGCAGATAAGGCACTTTGCCCCTCACAATTCCCTCACTACAGTAAACCTCACCAGATCCGAAAACCAATTCTTAAAAATAATAAATAATATCTGTCGGCAAAATCAACTATATTCAATTTGCACAGAGAACAGAGCAATTACAGAACAGTATCTTAACCACAATTCTGAACCAAAAGCAGACACAGTCATCAGAACATTACCTGCTTGTTCCTCCTCCAATCCTCAACAGCCTCTTTCCCCATTGTAGCAGCAACCACAACAACAAGAGGAACAACATTGCTGACAGCGGAGTAAGGAGAAACCGGGAAAAAAGACAGAATTGCACAGACAAGGAAGTAAAAATTTGCCACTCTCCTGAATTGCTCAAACAAGGACTTGGGTAGGAAAGTAGCCACTGTATACTTGGTAGTACTCACATAATTGTCACCATAACTCACAAAACTCCCCTCGCCACGTTCTGCCTCGTTGCAGTACACTATCCTTGAGAATCCAGGACCCCCTATAAGTGAATGCTCCCCTTTGAATGAAGCTTTCCCACAAGAGAATGCATGGATTCTGCTGAAATGGCGCTTCTTTCTCCCATTACCACCCATAATTGCAGCAACTTTGCCACCCCAAAAGCTTACAACTTGTACTACAAATTACAGTACATTACAACCTTGCACAATTCACCTCCTAAACAAGTTTCAGCCTTGAAAAATCCTCCAAAAAAGACCAGATTTGCAAAGATCAACTAGTTTTATTCAGTTGTCCCATGGGAGGACCTAAACACAGTCCAGGAAAAGAAAGGAAGAAACATGGCATTATTGAATCAATAAAATCCAAGGAAAAGGGGCACTTTTTATTACAAAAAGAAGTGGTGAGAGATATAAGATGTTGAGATGTTGAGCTAAAAATACACCTGTCCAACAATGATTGGAGCAGACAAGGACAAGTTCAAATCCATGTAATGATATGATGAGGCCAGAAAAAGAACATGTCTGTGTTCGGTTTTCAGAAATTGAAAAGAAGAACTTTGGTCTGAAACTGTAAGTGAAGCAGCATGGAAAATGTTGTTTTTGTTAGGTTAGTAGCTGAAATGAGAGTGATAGCCCCAGTTTGACTTGCAGCTCAGAAGGAAGAAAAAACTTAAAACGTGCACATGCTGCTATTGGCCTTCCCTGCTAATGAGTTCAAACACTCACCAACTTCAATAAATATACACAGAGCCTTGCAAACTGCAAAGAAAGAATTATATTTATTTCACTAAATTATTCCAGAAAGGTAAATGTGAAGTATTTATAGCAATTTTAATGAGATCAATTTTTTTTATAATTTACAATAAATGCACTGCTTAGTATTTTTCCTATTTTTTATTTTCTTTATCAGCTAGTATTTTTTCCTATGGTTATTTGTTTTATCCTGTAATTTTCTTCTGTAATTTTCTTTTGTATCTCTGTTTCAAAATAGGAAAACAATGATTATTTAATAACTAATGACAACTATTTCTTATAATTTGAGTGAATTTTTTAAATATATTCTCATTTTTTTATTTATTCATTTTTTTCATATTTCAAAATCAAAATCAATTAACAGATGTCACTAAAAATTTAAATAAAAAATTGTCAAAATATTATTATAAAAAAAATAATAAAAGAAGAAAATATAAATAAATGAAAAATAGAACTAAAAATATCTTAATTTCATGATAAAAATAAGAAAAGTGAAATTAAATAAATTTCTCTTCATTTGGCTGAGTTGGAAATTAAATAAATTCTATATAAATTTTTTATATTCATTAAAATCCAATAGAACTCAAAAAATTACACTATTTTTTTTACTTTTTTCATAAGATATTTAATTATTATAACCAATTTATTTATATTGAAAATACCAATAAAATGATTAAGAACCTTTCCCTCACTTTTATAGTAATTTAGAGAGAAGGTTTCTTCATCCGGACATAAATCACTCTTCCCATTTTATCTATATTTATATTTCCTTTCCTTCTAAAAATAAGTGCATATTTTTCCTACAAAAACTTTTGTAAATTATTTTTTTAGTAGGGATATTTGAAATTTGATTTTTTTTTTGTCAAATAATTATCAAACAAAATATGAAAACTAATATTTTATTATTTAGTTTAGATTTATTTTTGTAATTTTTTATCATAAAATTGTTAAAATATTTTTAAGGAAAAAATTTAAATAATTTTCATTAAAAAAAACTTATAACACTTTTTCCACAAAAATGCTTAAACTATTTTTTAAAATTTAAATATTTCATGATAAAAAATGTTAAATATATGAATTATTTTTTATATAATTATTGTTACTACACAATTTCAATTTTCTTTGATATTTATAAACTAATTGCATAGTCTCATCATACTTAAAGTTTATCATACAAATTCATTATTTTCTTTTAATAAATATGAATATATTATAACTAACATATCATCAAACCATAATATATATGTTTATTAACTTTAAATATGTAGCACTTACTTTAAATAAGTGATGTTTACTTATTTTACTATTTTTTTCCAATCCAAATAAATTTTTTAAATTTAAAAAATAATTTAATTAAATTTTTAACTTCCTATAAATTTGAATATTACTAACAACTACCCTATTACGTCATCTTTCGAGAAAATTCAATGACAAAATATTTAGATAAAAAAAATATTATAAATGTTTAATAGAACAAATATCTTTAATAAAATTTCAAATGGAAATAGTCAATTTATTAAATACCTGAACTTTAATTAAGAAAAAAATGAAAAGAAAAATCAATTTTTTAAATGTACATTTATTGTTTTTAATCCATTGTACTTTGGAAAATAATATGTTTAATTATTTTCTAAGTTGTCAAAAGCTTAAAAAAATGGTCTAAATTATGAAATATATTTGCTGACATATTCATTACAGAACCGATATAACAACTGAAACCCTTATCAAAAGTTTCTAAACATAATTAAATGCTAACCAGAAAGTTTGTTAGAACTCCAAACATTCCTTTGATTCCAAATGTAACAATTGCTTCTAGAAATGCCCTTGCCTACAAGGAAAAACATGCATGAAAGTGCTACATAAAAGTAGGATTATATCATATCCAATAAAACCCATTAAATCCCTTAAAAATGTAAAATTAAACGAACATTAACTAAAATATTGAGAAATACAATTTTCATTTAATTTAGTTTGACAAACCAAATTTAATTAAGTACAAATATTTCAAATTTATATTAATTTCTCTGGAAATTGTTAGTAATACATTCTTTTGGACAAACCGCCTAATAAAAATACACATATTTCGATATGTTTAATTTCTTATTTAATGGGATTTATTAATTTTTTTAGTTTTTGAATAAATTTTAACTTCTAATTAATAGGGTATTAAATTTTTTTTGAAAGTATTCTATTAATTCTCCTTAATTATATTAAATGAACATGAATGAATATAAAGCTCTCCGTCCCCCTCTTTCTCTATAGAAACGAAAAAAGAAATTATTTTCTCTTCTCTTTAATTTCACCTTTTTAATCTTTATCTCCTTCAGAATATTGTATTTCATAGCAGTTGAGAGAACAAGAAACACTTTTATTTGAACAAATGTTTAAATGAAATAAGTTTTTATTTAGTTTATAGATTATCTTAGATAAAAATAATTAATTATTATAATAATCAATTTATACTAATTTATAAATTAAAAATTATTAATAAGTAAAATAGTTTTTAAATTAATGTCTAAATTAATCATACACTAGATTGATCTTTAAATTGATTACTAACATTAACTACCAAGTTTTTAGTTTTAGCTACTAAAAAAATTAATTACTAAATTTGCTCCATTAGTGAGTAACTTATATACAAATTTAGAGACTAATTGTTTTGATAGCTAAAATTTTGGTAGCTAATATTAATGACTAATTTAAAGACCAATTCACTATAGTGACCAATTTATAAAATATTTTAGTTACTAATAATTTTTAGTTTATAAATTTATACCTAAATTGGTCAGTGTAGTGATCAATTATTTTTTGTCATTAAAATTGGTCATTAATTTTTTTTCTTGTAATGTCTTTTTTCTTTTATTTTCTTTATGAGTTTGTCATCAATATTTGTGAGGTCAGTTAAGAAAAGTAATTACTCCAAGAAAATTCTTGAATAATGATCAATTTTAGTAACTCAACAAATAATTAATCATTATAGTGACCAATTTATAAATTAAAGATTATTAATATCTAAAATAGTTTCAAAATATTATAATTGGTATCTAAATTGATAACTTCAATAGTTTCTACTATGAATTAATATCTAAATTGGTCACTAACATCAATTACCAAGGTTTTGACTATCAAAAGAATTGATTTTTAGATTAGTCTTAAATCAGAAAATTGGTCTCTAAACATGTTTTTGATAACTAAAATTGGTCTTTAAGGTTTAAGTAGCTTTACTCCTTAAATTGAGAATTTTGTTTTGAAGTTAAACGGTAAGAAAAGTTATTTTTTATTTTGATGGAACTGTAGGATAAATGATCAAGATGAAGATGATTTAGTTAGTCAACTTTGGTTTCTATATGTTGTTATGTTTGGATACTTTGTTCAAGGTATCTAGGCTTTAAGTAACTTTCCTGCTTGGATTTAGAAATTTTTTCTTTGAAGATAAACAATGCAAGTTGTGTTGGGAATTCAAGTATGAGTCTAAGTTCCACATTGAGTAAAAATGAGGAAGTTGAGCACCATATAAGGATGAAGACCTATAAACACATTGTCTCAAGGTTTTGGATTAAAGGTGATGTCAATCCCTTATGTGTGGATTAAGCTTATGTCTCATTGGTGTTGTATCTCCCCTGTGATCTCTCTTGAAAGAATCAACAGTGGTATCGAAGGTTTTGTGAACAGTGGTACAAGTAAGGGGTACTCGTGACCTATGATGCCCGGATACGGACACGACACGGACATGGATACGGAGATACGACAAAATTGAAAAAGTATAAGACACGGACACGACAATATACATATTAAAATCTAATAATTTTATTTCATAATAAAAAAAAACATTTAAAATATCAAAATGTTTGAGTCTTATATATGTTAATCTTCATCAAAAAATACAACTTCTAATTCTGGTTCATCGAGAGATAGGCTAGCAATATCAAGAATTCCATTATCATCCATTGAAAAATCATCTCCAGCAATATCCCACAGGCTAGTTTCCTTTTCCTTGTATTTTGAGGAGTTTCTTGAAAGAAGACGAAGATTACTGTGGACAAATACTAAATCTTCCGCCCTTTTAGGTGTCATCTTATTTCTTTTTAAAGAATGTATAAAAGAGTTGGTGCTCCAATTTCTTTCACAGCAAGAAGAAGAACATGGTTGTCCAAGTAGCTTAAGAGCTATATTTTGAAGTATTGGTGCATGAGATCCATGAATAATCCACATGACTTTGCATCCATTTTGCCTTTATCCCTTAAAGAGTCCTCATCTGCAAAATCTCCCAATTTACCTGAAAAGTTTGCGAACTCTATATTCACTTCTCTCCTCACATCAGCGTCATCAAAGTATCTCTTAAAACATTTTTTCCTTTCTTG
>Ga0214545_1007899_pt1 | contig 17408 bp, 13 predicted proteins | sample CNSS4metaG_FD_160064 | JGI IMG/M metagenome (GOLD analysis project Ga0214545, IMG submission 160064) | Root nodule microbial communities from cowpea collected in UCLA plant growth center, Los Angeles, California, USA - CNSS4 | ecosystem: Host-associated > Plants > Roots > Nodule | place: USA... | reverse complement strand
TTATCACAAATCCTATTTAAATCAATCCTTAAGGGCAAAAATTCAATTAAATACCCAACATTTAACATTAAATGATGACAAAAATAAGAACTCATCACACACCCAAGTGAGATTGGACTTGTTCACTCTAGTCAGAGAAATTCAACCCATGAAAGACTGGAACAGACGTAGCATGCATGTGTAAAGAGATCGGAACAGAGATTGTGATTAACACATGCCTAACATTAATGCTTTGAGTCATAAAACTAATCATAAATACAAAGTCATTCATAAATAGCCATTCTTTGCACACTAATGTTCTCCTTTGAGAGATCCACTAATACACCAACATCAACACAATGATGTTAATCATATTATAACATTAATGATAATTGAAATATACATCTAGAATCACCTACTTTGGGTATAAAACCATATGCATTATTGTAAATTTAAAATACATTATTCATAAAATATCAACATTAATTAATTTTATTGGTGGCGAAAACCAATAATATTAGTACTAATATATCTCTATTAAATTAATTATAAAATTATGTTTAAGAAAAAAAGATCCAAAAAGAAATTTTATTACTAATATAGCTCTATTAAATTATTACAAGTTTATGTTTGAAAATAAAATTTAATTAAATTATTATTGTTTGATAATTTTTATTGGTATTTAAAGTGATAATGAGTTAAAACCTTTTTTAGTAAATTATAATTTTGTTTACGAAAAAGAGAATGATTAGCGATATCTTTATTCTCTTATAATCAATCAGTATTCTATTTTCTTCTTTTATCTTTCTATGGCTTCTCTTGCCTCTCACTTTCTTCTCTCCTAAGAGTAATTTTTTTAGGGTTTCAACATATTACATTCCTTGAATCTTCTCATTTCTGGTGGACCAATATATTCATCTTCATTCCTGATTAGTATGTTTTTTCTTTCTATTTGTGTTACTGTTATTTTTATTTTGTTTTGGATTTGTATTAGAATTAGAAATGTGTTTCTTCTGCCCAGTTTTGCTTTTCGGTACTTTTCAATTTACGGGTTTCAAGAGTTTTTTTTCATATATCTTGCTCACTTACTATCGAAGAACAATATTTTTTTTGAATTATTTTTATTAATGATTAATCTTAAAATAAATTTTGTAGGTTTGTGAAAGAGTTGAGACTTTAGAAGGAGAAAGAGGTTTGAGACTGCAAGATACTACAAGTCTACTATCAAGTTTACTTCCTTGACAACCAAAATCGGATTTTATTATTTTAGTTATTTCGTTTTATATACTTAACTTTAGTATTGTTTAATATATTATAAATTTTTATTTTATATAAAAATATATAGATATGTCAACTAGAAAATTTAAATCAGGCTATTGAGAAATAAAAAAGAAAAAAACAAGAGAAGAATTGCGGCATTAATTGCATCACAAAAAGGAGCTATGAATAAATTTATATAAATAGATAAGAAGAATGAATTAGATAATATAGGTGCTTTGAATGAACAAGATAATAACGATATAGATAAGTGAAAGCAAAAATAGAGAAAGAGAAGTAGTTAATGGTTAGGATAATGTGAACAATTACGGTGTCAATTGCTTGAGCCGAAAGAAGTTTCTCAAAGCAAAAGATAATAAAAACTTATTTGAGATCAACAATGTCCCAAAAAAGATTAGACTAATTATCAATAAAGGAAAAAAGATTTAACTTAAGAAAACCATCAAAAATACATCCATGACAAACATATTATACAATATTAGCAATAAACTAATAAAAATATTTTTTTGAATAAAATTAAATCTACAATAATCATTGTATAAATTCAACAAAACCACCCAATTTTATTTATTATATTAAGGCACAAACTAGTTGAAGATACAGGAGAGGAGAGGAAAGGAAAGACGGAGATTGAGACTTGCTACGATAGGAAAGGAAATATGGTTCCAATCCTAACTAGGTTACATTAAAGAGAAAGAGAAAGAGAAAGAGAAAGAAAGAAAGTTTGGCCATGAAAGCCTTATTTATGAGATATGAGATACGAAAGACATGAGGCTAAGGTGGTTGATGAAGAGAGTGAAGGGTTGTTTAGTTAACAGGCAAAATGCCTCTAAGACAAGGCCAACCATCAAGGATAAGCCTGACATCACCCACAAGAGTGTCATGAGTTGCACCTGGGGTGAATTTGATGCGCACATACTTGTCTCCTTTGAAAAGGTAAGCTTCAGACTCCTCATGAGAAGCAAAACACGCATCGATTCCACTTTCAAAGATGGTACCTTTCAGAACAGGAAATCCATCACCGATGTTGCGAATGGTGCCAACAAGCTTCTTGGAATCATACGCTATGCGACAATACTCATTACCCTTGAATAAGTAAACTTCTTTTCCTCTGGTTGACCTAAATGCAGAGTCTATGCCATCCGCAAACACAGTGTTTTTGAGGACAGGAAACATTTCAGCAATTGTATTGTAAATCTTTCTCTCTCTCTTCTTTTCTTTTTTATTTTTAGTCTTCCCTCATAACTCCTCCTCTTAGAGACATAATTTCCTCTTAAATTGAAATCACATAACCAATTTTCACATTAAACAAAAATAGCGTCAATTACGGTTTCAAGGGTTATTTAGCCTATAAGTTAATAATAAATAATCATTTTTTCATATGATTAATTTTTCAACAATTGACATGCTTTTGAATTATGATTGTAGTCACTCATTCAAATGATTATACCAAAAAATTTTTTATTTTGTTATCGAGTACTGCTTTGTGTTCTCTTAAATTGTTTATTATAAATCGACTAATGTTTTTCTTGGACATCTTTTTGTATTATCTACTTTTAGATGACCATATTACTTATATTAACCTTACATAAAATCTTAAACTTTATAACTCCGGTTAAAATTTTATTTAAAAATAATAATATTTTTTCATCTGGAGATTGAAGGAAAACATATCCAATAGTTTTTAGAAAATATTATGACTAATAAAAATAATAATCAAAATAAATAATAAGAAAAAATTAAAATAAATCAAAAAAATATTTGCTAATTAAGTAATATATCTATATATTAAACGTTCATACATATACATGTACATATTACCTAAACAATATGTAAGGGCGGGTAGCTCTTTTATATTAATTTTTAAGATTTTACATGTGTTTTAACTTTTTAATTATAACGTCCCATATAATATATAAATCTAATTAAATAAAACATTGCATACCTTATAATATCCAAAGAGTACAAGGCTTAGGGTACAAAGGATTTTACAGTCATCCAAATATACTAAAAGAAAAACAAAGGTGCTACACGATGATAGGAACCAATTTAAAGTTCACCGTTATCCAAAAGAACTTGCTCATAAGCAAGGGATTACAAAACTACACAAGTCTTCAAAACATGAGCTCAACAGTGAGCTCAACGTCCACACACGACCACTATGTTGCAGCATCCCCATTGTCACTGTGATCATCAGGGGTTTCCATATCTGCTCACATCAATAAATTGATGATCATTACAATAAGGAAAAACCACACACAAGACAAACACAAGCAAACATAAAGGGTAAGCTAGAGTATAAATCAGTTTAACATGTTATAGCATGCAAATACTCAAAACAGGTCATAAGCATGCAACAAGATAGACAAACAATCATGTGATAACAAACAAGTAAGACTATAAGACTCAATTATTCAGATACATATAATTAGTCGGATTTATTGGTGTTTGCACTTGTAGTGGCCTCTACTGCTTTACAGAGCAATTGTCAATGGGTTACACCCTACCACACACAAGGTTAACCTTCAAACATCTAAGACCATTATCTTGTCGAAGACTAGGGCCTCCTGCTACTCTCACCACTTGAATCAATACGGTCTCGTGAGACTAACTAACTCCTGAGAGCTTTAAGATGCAATCCTTACTTAATTATATACTAAGGCACCACCACGAAACTTTACTAGGAGATTCGTGGAATTATGTCCATTACTTGAGGCACCACCATGGGCTCTCACCAAGAGGGTCAGGGAATTACGTCCTAACCATAAGGCATCACCATGAGATCTCAACAAGAAATTCATGGAATTAAGTCCTAACCATGAGGCACCACCATGAGTTCTCAACAAGAGATTCATGGAATTACGTCCTAACCATGAGGTACCACCATGAGATCTCACCAAGAGATTCATGGAATTACGTCCTAACCATGAGGCACCACCATGAGATCTCAGCAAGAGATTCATGGAATTACGTCCTAACCATACCATAGTCATGCTTCACCAACCAACCATAGAATTATCATGTATACCAATCTCATGCCAATATTTAACCAACCATCCAATAATGTTCCATATGCATAATCATATTAAGCTTCTTAAGTCCATTCCCATTGTGTCATAAAGAATACATACAAGGAATCATACATGACTTTGTAAAGCAACACACCAACTAATAGAGATGTCAAAATGGTTTCAACCCGTGAGCCAACCCGTTTCACCACGGGTTCGAGCCGGGTTGGGTTGACAAAAATTCAACTTTTTCAAAAGTGGGTTGCTCTCAACCCGGCTCACTTAACTCACGGGTTAAACGGGTTCGAGCCGGGTTGAAGGTGGGTTGACCCACTTAACCCACCAACATTTTTTTACAATTTTTTAATTTTTTTCAAATTTTCTTTTAATTTTTAAAATTTTTTTTTAATAATTATTTACTAGTCCTTTTATTTTTGTTCACAATTTCATATTTTTAAATGCTAGAATGTTGCTTAATTATATTTGAATAGTTTGAATGTTTAATTAATTTGATTGTCTAGTTATATATATGTTGATACTTTAATCTTTAACTATAATCTTTATAGTAAATTACTCAAGTAACCGTCTTATAAACAATTTTTTCTAAATTAGTATGAAAAAAATGTATAGTTTTTTTATTTAAATTTTGTTGAATAACATGACAGAAAATTTGTAATATTAGCCATGCTTTCTTAGACTAATGGATACTTTCTTGGAAATAATTCTTCATATATTGGCGGTGAGCATGATCAAAACATTTGTCCTTGATTTTATTATGATTGTCATCTCATGGGTTACTTAAAAATTTATTTAAATATTTGAATACTAAAAAAAAGAAATTTGGTGGGTTGGTGAGCCAACCCACTTAACCCACCACCCGTGGTGGGTTGAGCCGGGTTACAAAATTTCTGGCTCACCAGAAAGTGAGCCGGGTTGGGTTCATTCATTTTGAACCCGACTCGTGGTGAGCCAACCCGTGTGAGCCAGGTTGGCTCACTTTGACATGTCTACCAACCAATCATTAGAAAACATAGACTTATCCAACCAACATTGTCAATCTCACTCAGGCAGAGGAACCCCTCGCTCAAGCTACCAGATCTCGTCTGGGTGAGGTTGCAACAGTGGGCACGAAGAGGTCTCACTCAAGCTAGCCCAGCTCGCTCAGACGAGATTGCTCTCACTTAGGCGAGAGGCCTTCGCTTAGGCAAGCCCTCGAACTAGAGAAATGGGTGAGTTGTTGTTGTTCTCGCTCAAGCAAAAGCTCCTCGCTTTAGCGAGAGTTTTTCATTTTGGGCGAGCAACAGCTCGCCTGGGCGAGTTCAGCAGACCCACTTCCTCTCATGCGTGCCAATCCAGATTCGAACCACAACGACAATACAAGCAACATGTTATCATACAACCAACCGCATACACTACAAAAAAACATGTAAATACTGACGTTTATTTTTGTAATTTACGTCGTTTTTAACTGTCGTTATTTACTTGAGTGATGGTTTTCTAAAATGTCATAATTCTTACCGTCACAAAGTATAATATGGCGGTTATAGATGAACTGCCGCAACAACCGTCATTTTATACAATGTATAAAATGGTGGTTTAAAGAGGAAAAAAGCGTCAGTTAAAATTGACGTAATATTTTTACTGGATAACAAATATAATTTGAAAAACGACATTTTAAACTGACACTATTATCATTATATTATGACATTTTTAATTGTCACCAGTTTAATTAATTATAATTAATTCTGATATTAATAGTAAAAATTTAAAATATATATAAAAAAATACTACCAAAAAATTAACAAACATTATATTTCATTAAAAATAACAAATTTACATCATAGTACCATGTTCAAATATATATAAAAAAACATTACAAATTCATCTAGTAATTTTACAACTAAATTTTTTATCCTAATCCTAAAATATTTTAATTCTGATCACACCATCTGAAAGTAGCACACGATTCCCAACATCTGGTCGAGACTGCAGCATGTCACCGGAAACTTCCAATTTGATTGCCATAACCCTGCACATGGCTCATGGATTATACTATTCCACATACAACCCTGAAACACGCAATTAGTACGATGTATATTATGTTAACATTTTTCTTGTTGTGGATTGATAAAATGAAGTTGAGTAAAGAAAAAAATTGAGTTACCTCTATAGCAAAAACAAGCAGCTCATATGGATTTAACACCTTTACTCTTTATGAGAGATTGACACGAACATGTTGAACGTACTTAGTTACATTTTTTTAATTAAAACATTAAAAAGTTTTAAGTAGTTAGGAAGTTTATCTATTAGGTATACCATGTGTACAATTACATTATCCTAGAGATAAATTTATTTTTCGGGTGCTTTCTAAAAAGTTTTGTTGAAGTAGAAAAAGTTTCTCAAGGAAGACCCTAAAGTCTAAAACATTCCAGAGCCGTAAACCTAAGTATACAACAAGTAAAGTAGTTAAATTCATGAAGATGCAATTACATTACAGGAAATTCTGATACAAAGAAATTATGCACATTTATTAGTTAAACATGTAGTTAAATTTAAATTTAAGAAAAAAAAACTTAGTTCGAGTACGAATTTATCTTTCTATTCCTAAGAAATCTGCAGACTAAGCCAACCACATCAAATGTTGTTATCTCAACATTTAATGGGCAGGGAAACCAACTCTATATTGCATTTGCCATCAATGTTATCTCAGCAAGCTTAACAATTTTGTGCCCTTCAAGGTTCTTAGTTAACAAATTATATACAATAACGACAATTGAGTTTAAATCTAAGATTGGTACAAATTACACAATACAATAGATTTAAAATAATAACAATTGAAGCAGTTAACTGAAATTGACAAAAGAAAATACAAAACTCACTTGACATTAGCACTCCCATTGAAGTTGTAACGCGAGATTTTTTTTCTTAACCCACTTGCCATAGCCATTCCTCTCAACAAGCTGGATATTAGGGATAACCACCATAACTTCAATCTCAGTCCCAGCCAAGGCACTCATGGTCGATTCATCTACATCAAAAAGCTTCACTTTCTGAATCCCATTGTCTTTCAACATTATAGAGAAGGAGTGATAAAAGAAGAAAAATGGAAGTGTTAAAAGAAATAAAATGGAGATGGGGAAACCTAACCTCCTTAATCGAAGTAAGCAAATTGAAAAATTGTTTCTGATACTCTTGATTTTCTATGCAACACTCAAGACTTGAAGATGTGGGTTTTGTGGCCCAATACTTTTCCCAAAATTGGAGCCAAACTACCGAGATGAGAGTCCGGTGGCCCACGGCCATTAGGTTTAGGTGCGCTGGCGCATGATAAGGTTTAGGCGTGGTGCCACTGTGAGCTCCAAGTGCGGCATTCACATTGCGTTTCAGTTTCGACGGGACGAGGTATGCGACGATGACAGTGGTGGTGAGATTCAAGTGTGGTGTTAATGAGGTCTGATGATGGCAATGTGTTTGCAAGAAATGAGGGAGGATGGAGATAATAGGGAAAATTAGGGTACAGAGAATAGGGAAAGGCATACAAGAAGAGGGAACAGATGATTTATTAAAATAATAAGAGGGAATTCTGAAAAGTTAAAAGTTTCAAATTTATTAAAAGAAATGGCAGTTATAAATGTCATATTTTATTTACAAAATATGACGGTTCAAAATATGACGATTAAAACTACCACATTTTACATATTAAATGTGGCAGTTTTTAAATTGTCGTATTATATGGTTAAAAGTGATGGTTTTAAACAACCATTATACTAAAACTGTCATAATTTATAAAAATTTTTGTAGTGATATATCAAGCACCAATAACATAAAACAAACCAAACATACATAATAGCTTAAAAATAGTGAAACCTTAGCTTCCCTTACTTGGAGTGGGGTTAAACATAAGCACAACGGTCCTAGGGGAAGAGGGGAGCATTGTAACTCCAACCAATGTAGTAAACTGGGAAAACAGATGCACAGAGGCTAGCATAAGGTTTCAACGTCAACCCAAAGTAGAACCTAGACACTGAAATGGAACGAAATGGGTAAAGTTGAAGTTCAACTTACCTAGAGAAGACGTTCAAGTGAAACAGATGATGCTCTAATTGTGCCCTAACAAAGCTCTTTTCTCAAGCAGTGGAAGGGGGAAGGGTTCCTGTTTTCTGAGAATTGGGGGTAAAGGGGGTTAGGGCTAGAAAAGGGTTTTGGACACCCTATGGGCTGGCCCTTAGGCCCAATAGTTAAGGCCAGACCCTTAAACATGAGAGCAGAAAAAGTGGGTATTACGTTAATTGTTTTGAATTATATAATTTTTATATTTTCTTCTTCTTAATTTTGTTCATAAAAATTATTCTTTTTATTTATTTATACTTTTTATTTTTTGATTTATCTATTTCATTTAATTGATTTTCAGTTATCATATTTATTAACTTATAATTATGTCATTTAGTTTTTCTTTAATTAGGCACTAATGATCTTCTGTATTCCCCCCAGTAAGAATGTGACGAAAGTCAGCCTCTGGGCATTAGTGCACTCTATAACTCTGCAAATCTTCTCACACTCCTTAAGCCATGGGTCAGCCTCATCCGAAGTGGATTTGCCCATGAACTTTGAGGGCTTATGCCTCATAAAGTCCTCCATCGACACCAGGCATGTGGGTGCTACCACGGCTCTAGGTTGCGCTGCAATGGGCTGCATCGCATCTACCATCTGATGTTTTGCCTGCGCGATCTCATCAGCCCCAGCATTATTCCTCCTCCGCCTATTTGCCATAGCCTGAGCACGCCACATATCACTGTTCACATCAAACAGCTTTGGTTAAGACTTTATACCAAAAGTTAGTTAACAATCAATGATCAAAATGATTCTCACAAGCACACACAGTAAGCTCACTCCCCATAGACCCCAATAAAATAAAGAAAAGTAATTAAGCCGCAATAAATAAAACTCATTTCCCAAAACACGGGAAATTTAAAACTTTATTAGATTATAAAAAGACTAATATTGCATAATTTGTAAACGTAAAGTAATAATAAAGTCCCACAGTGTTTACAAACTATTATTCAAAATACAATATCATCTGCTCACATGGACCGCATACATGATCATCGCCAAGCACAAACAGATAGGGTGAGCTAAAAGATAACACATAAATATACATCAAACACACACACACACACACACACACACACACACACATATATATATATATATATATAAAGTAGAATACATCAAAAATAAAATCTCTTCCTTTAATCCGCATGGCCACAACCATGTATAATATCATTTTACCACCAAAGAACCTCCTCCTTCTTTATCATATGGCCACAACCAGGTAATATCAATACACATCAAGGAAGACTCGTTCCCTTCCTTCCACATGGCCATAACCATGGAGTATCAGTGCACATCAAGGATACTCGTTCCAGCTCTTCCACATGGCCACAACCATGCTAGCAGTCTTCTACATCTTCTATTAAGTATCTCAAGGCGCCTTGCTGCCACACCTATCGGCCACAACCGATAGAGCACGTGCGGGAACCATGCTACGGATCACACACCGTAATGCCAGGTGGAGTTCCCAAATACGAACATAGTCAGTAACGTCCCAAGACTACCAAACTCATCAGCGAAGTACTAAGGAGGGCAATCCATCTGGAGCCATCCGTACTGGCCACAACCAACACACTCACACCAGTAACACTCGCCAACCTGAGCCACAACTTAAAGGTCCCTCGTGTTCATCCGCTATCCCGAGGCTCAACTCAAGGATATATTTCGGGCCACAACCCATGGAACACCAACAAGCCCACCATCGAGATATCTTAGAAGCCTTATAAACCATGAATCACCATTCAACTCTAATCAATCCAATACCGCAAAATTTATTGCCTTTAAACCCATCATCCATTCATTCTTGGCTTAACCTTCCAGCTCTCGCCTAAGCGCTCCAGTTCATCTCGCTTAGGCTAGGTTACCTCGCCTAAGCAAGCACCACGCACAAACCTAGCCTTGAACACTCGCTCAAGCGAGTTGGGCGAGATCACATTTCGTCCAAGAATCACATCTCTCGCCTGGGCTGCGAGTTAAGCCCACATCAGAACATTCTTCGAATTCTCGCTGTGGCGAGAGGTTCTCGCCTGAGCGAGATGCACTTTCACCCAAAACAGAAAATCCCGCCTGCGCGAGATGTGCAACCAAAACACTCAAACACACATGGGTTCTCGCTTAGGCGAGACACACTCACCTAAGCGAGATGGCAAGTCGCCCAAGATCAAAACACCCCGCCTGAGCGAGATGCTCGAGCAGAACCTGAAATTGTGTCTCTACAATTCTCGCTTAGGTGAGTCCGGCTCGCTTGAGCGAGAAGTGCAGACCTTGGCACTTCTTTACGCTCGCGACAGCAGTAATTGCGCCCAATCACACACCAATTCGTACCAATTCATTCAGACAACATTGTACCAACATTACAAGCATGATTTAGACACAATATAGACCCCCAAACCCCAAATTTACACTGTAGCAGCATACTCAGCGCAAAAACCATTCTTGTTCATGCAATTAGGTAAGAGTCTCAATGGAACAATGTCAAATCACCCAAACCCCAAATTCATCACATATACAACACAAAATCCACACATAAAATCAGTACATTCATGCAATATGACCGAAGGCATACAGTTTTAGGTTCAACTCCCCTAACCTGAAATTTTCCCTTGCTTAGAAAAATGCATAGTGTTGGAAATCCCTCATTGATCACTAGGCAGCCTAACACCTTCCCTTCACTATGCTCTCAATTGCCAAAACCCTCTCAACCCTCTCTCAATTTTCGCACCCTTGCAAAGCCCTTAGAAAACAACTTCTCCAAACCCCTTTTCTTTCTCAAAAATTTCCTTTTAAAGGTGCCTTAAAGGGGTTTAATGCATAAAACGAAAATTAAGACTTTTAATGGTAAGTTTTATTGTTACTTAAGGCTTTTAGTATTTGTTTTTCAGCCCTCCTAGCTGTGCCCCTTTCTGCTAGGGTTCTCCCCACCTCTTCTTATTCATTCCATACCAATTTTTTTTAGCAAAAACAAAAAGAGAATTAAATTTGCGCCACCAAAATTTGAACCCATGACCATGCCAAAGCCAAATCAATACACTAAACCATCAGGCCAACTCATATTTCTTGCCAACTCACACAATTCAAGTATAATGTCATACGAAACATGCTCCAACATATTATTAAAATAATAATAATTAAATAACACACAATTTGGCACACATAGGACTTAAACCTAAGTCCTCTCTCCACCACCAAAGTACTCTCAACCATTTGAGCTAGTACTTTTCCACATCATACCATCAAAATTTATTGTCATAAATACACCATATACCCGTATTTATTAATTAATTATTTATTTAATTAATTAAATTCGACGGATCTTACATTCCATACGCATAATCATACTAAGCTTTTTAATTCCATTCCGATTGTGTCATATAGAATACATACAAGGCATCATACATGACTTTGTAAAGTAACACACTAACCAATCATTAGGAAACATACACTTATCCAACCAACATTATCAATCTCGCTCAGGCGAAAGATCTCTCGCTTAGGCGAAAGAGCTTTCACTCAGGCGAGAGGAACCCCTCGCTCAAGCTACCAGATCTCTCCTGGGTGAGGTTGCAACAGTGGGCACGATGAGGTCTCACTCAAGCTAGCCCACCTCGCCCAGGCGAGATTGCTCTCACTCAGGCAAGAGGCCTTCGCTTAGGCGAGGTTGCAACAATGGGTGAGTTGTTGTTGTTCTCGCTCAAGCAAGAGCTCCTCGCTTAAGCAAGAGTTTTTTGTTTTAGGCAAGCAACAACTCGCCTGGGCGAGTTCAGGAGACCCACCTGCTCTCATGCGTGTCAATCCAGATTCCAGCCACAACGACAGTACAAGCAACATGTTATCATACAACCAACCGCATATATCAAGCACACATAACGTAAAACAAACCAAACAAATAGAATAGCTTAAAAACAATGAAACCCTAGCTTCCCTTACATGGAGTGGGGCTAAACATAAGCACAACGGTCCTAGGGGAAGAGTGGAGCATTGTAACTCCAACCAATGCAGTAAACTGGGAAAATAGATGCACAAAGGCTAGCATAAGGTTTCAACGTCAACCTAAAGTAGAACCTAGACACTGGAATGGAACGAAAGGGGTAAAGTTCAAGTTCAACTTACTCAGAGAAGACGTTCGAGTGAAACAAATGGTGCTCTGATTGTGCCCTAGTAGAGCTCTTTGCTCAAGCAGTGGAAGGGGGAATGGTTCCTGTTTTTTTAGAATTGGGCAGAGTAAAGGGGGTTAGGGCTGGAAAAGGATTTTGGAAACCCTATGGGCTGGCCCTTAGGCCCAATAGTTAAGGTCATGCCCTTAAACATAAGAACAGAAAAAGTGGGTCTTACATTAATTGTTTTGAATTATATAATTTTTATATTTTCTTCTTAATTTTGTTCATAAAAATTATTCTTTTATTTATTTATACTTTTTATTTTTTTATTTATCTATTTCATTTAATTTATTTTTAGTTATCATATTTATTAACTTATAATTATGTCATTTAGTTTTTCTTAATTAGGCACTAACGATCTTCTGTATTAATTACTATTTTTGTCTTTTTATCTGCCTTTGATGGTGTGACCCATATCTATTAATTTTTATTTAGCTTTGATTCTTATTTTATGTTATTATCTTTGACATTATTATATTATAATTGAAAATAAAAAAGTGAAGAAAACAATAAAAGTATCTTTCTATTCGATGAGACCAAAGAAAGTTAATTATATAGGTTATACTATTGTTTCATATTGTTTTGTAATTGTTTAAATGGTGTACATGACATCTTGTAATATTGATCTCATCATGTTGTCCTTAAAAAAGTCAAAAATTATGTTAATTGAGAAAGAGTCTCAAATTTACCTGAGTTGAGATTAGGTTAATGTATGAGTATATGAGTTTCGAAAGTCACAGTTATAAAAAAACTATTTTAATAGTTGATAAGAAATACTCAATTTTTTATATAATTTTTTTATATGATTATTTAGTTGGTAAGTTCTAGAGTTTTGAATATGTTTTGTTGCACTATGCTAGAATGCTCAATGGGAAGCGCTTTTTTTTTCTTCTAATAGATAGAGCTTTTTAGGTGCTATCTATTGGAGCGGTATTTATTTATAAAAAGCGTTTGTAAAAAAGCGCTATCTAATGATACCTTATAGACAACACTTGACGAAACAAGCGTTCTTTGTGTATTTTTACAAAGACAACACTTTCTACAAAAAGTGCTCTCTATCAGTGCTCTAATGGAAAATGCTTGGAACCACAAACATTGTCTATGTATTCTTCAAAAATACAAATTCTCTATAGACCACACTTTCTACAAAAAGTGCTATCTATCAGTGCTCTAATGGACAACGCTTGGAACCACAAACATTGTCTATGTATTCTTCAAAAATACAAATTCTCTATAGACCACAGTGGTAAATACAAGTGCTTTCTATGTATTCTTCATCGATGGATAGTATTTTTCTCAAACAAGCGTTATGTATTAGTTTGATTACTTTTTTTATAATTTATTTAATTTTTCATTCATTCCTTCTTATTTTAGTGAAATCTATATTAAAAAAACATCTATGACAACAATAACAATCAATCAGAAACTAACCAAATGTGATTCAAAAAAACATGTATGCATTAGCTAGGCATGTATTTTCTTTTAAAGATAGTAAACAAACTACTATAAACGAACACTTTTACAAAAAAATTTAATATATATCACAATTGAAAATTTGCCTTGGTAATTTGCACCGTGGCGTGGTTGAGCGGTGTTCTCATATATATCACTAAGATTCAATGTAAACAATACAAAATAGTAAATAAAAAAATAAAATCTAACTAACGAGAATGAAGTTTTAATTTCATTTGAGGAGGTTGAAAATTTAACCTCTCTATCAAAAGCTGCAACATTTTGATATTTTGATGATTTTCCCTCTCAATTTGAACTTCCATCAACTTAATTTTTAATTCTTCAATCCTCTCCCTCATGCCTTGCACATATGAAGATGTAAAATCATGTACGATTGTCTCCCAAATGTTTTGGTTGACTCAAATCCAAGCCCACACACCTTCCTTTGTTAATTCCAGCAACTTTAACAAAAGTTATAATTCATCCAGTAGAGATACTCCTATAAATGCTTATTGAGATGTTTCTTCCCATGCTCTATTAAACTCTACCTATAAAAATAAAAATAAAAATGGTAATGCATAAGGAAAATATAAAAAAAGACACCTATGTTAGACAATATAACATCATTTATCTATGACTTACATCCACATGTGTTGATCTTTGATCCACCCAAGACTTGTCCTTCTTTCACTGGTGTGTATGATAAAACTTTGATTGGGTAGGAGATTTTCTATTCAACTTTGTCTAAGATAAAGTGGACAAAAATACTAATTTAGAAATAAAAATATGTTCAAAAAAGAAAACATGTTTTTCAACTTATGGTTTATGTAAACCCAAACCAAGTCAAACTTCCATATACGTAATTACTAATGTTTTATTAATATAGCAACCAAAAGGGGCTATAACTATATCAAACAAATAAACTTTACATTAATATGATGATATTAGTTGATCTTACCAATGATTTATATGCTGATACAAATTGATCCAAGGAGTTCAGAAAAGTAGGGGTGGGCATGGATTGGATTTTTAATGATCCAATCCAAATCCATTTTAGATCCAAATAATTTGATTAAATTTTCGACCTAAATCCATTTTTTCATCAAAACAATTTGGATTTTTTTGAAATTCATATTAAATATTTGGATCAAGTTCAAAATCCAGAATCCATTTTTTATAAAAGAAATTTAAATTGAATTTTCTAAAACTTGTGTCCTTAAGGCTAACACAACTTAGCGTGTCCGAGTCGAGCTCGATGGGCCAATCAAGGTGTCGAGCCTGCTTAGTTCGTATACGACTCGTCTGAATCGTCAGGCTGAACCAACCAGCCTATCTAAGTCTTGGGGCCCGCTTGGCCCGTTCTAGCATCAGGCCTACCCGATCCATACGGATCATTTGGCACGGTCCGTCTGAGTCGTCGGGTGGACTCAGCCTGTCCAGGTCATCGGGCCTGCTCGGTCCATCAAGGTCGTCATGCCTGCCCAGTCCGTACAGGTCGTGGGGCACAACCCATTTGAGTAGTCCGACCGATGCATCTCAACCCATCTGAGTCTTTGGGCCTACCTGTCGCGTTTGTGTCTTCGGGCCCGCCTGGCCCGTTCAAGTCTTCGAGTTTGCTTGGATCGTTTGTGTCATCAGGCCAGCTAGGCTTGTTTGATTCTATGAGCCTGCTTGGCTCCTTGAGTCATCGAGCCCACTTGTCTCGTTCAAGTCTTCAGGCCCATATGGCCCGTTCGGGTCATCGGGCCCGTTTGGTTCGTTCAGGTCTTCGGGCCCCACTTACTTGTTCGGGTCTTCGGGCTGGCTTGGACTGTTCAGTTCATCAGGTCTGTCTAACCCGTTCGGGTAGTCAGGCCCACCTGGCCTATTTGGTTCTTCGGGCATGCTTGACCCGTTCGGGTAATCGGGCCCGTCTAGGCCGTTTGGATATTCGGGTCCATCTAGCTCGTTCGTGTCATCGGGCCCACTTCGCCCATTCGGGTCATCGGACTCACTCGACTTTTTTGGGTCGTTGGGCCCGATTCAGTCGTCCGATTTGTTGGACCCATCGAACTCATTCATATATTTAGGCCTGCCTAGCCTATTCTCATCGTCGGGCCCGTTTGACTATTCAGGGTTATCGAGCCTGTCCGATCCATATAGATCGTTAGGCAAAGCTTGTTTGAGTCTGAGTTTAGCCTAGTCCATCTCAACCTTTTGTTAGTTTTGAAATGGTGAGTTTAGCCAAGAAGGGGGGGGGGTTGAATTGGCTTTATAAAACTTTTTCGAAAGCTTAAACCTCTTTTCAATTGAATCTAATGGATTGGAAAGTTTGGATGTAAATGCAGCAGACCAGTACACTTTCAGTCGATTAAAATATAAAACAACAGAAACACAAATTACAGAACATCATGAAGCTAAAAACTGATATAATCAACCGACTAAAATGAGAAAATAGCCAATTAAAATACTAGAACAGACAGCAAACACACAAAATCCAACATGAAAATTCAATGCATGACCTATGAGCCATCCCCTTCACTCATTCCTAAGGTTGTCTCTGTTGTAGACATTGGAGAGAAGGTCATGAACATTATGGAGTTGGTCATCCAAGTCTTGAAAACTTGTTGTGCAATACATGTGATGTGAATTTTGAGCCATGTTGAGGTCTTGAAGTTGGTTGAGAACCATTCTCTCAAATTGGGAGTATGTATGTCCAGTATTCTTAGGAGGATTGTACAGCTCAATTTCCATTGGCTGAGGTTCATCTTTCTCTTGGTTTCCTCCACTTGTTCCCGCTTCATGATCATTTGCTCCACCTTCAGTGTTTGCACCTTGATCTCCTTCAACTATCCAAGTGTTTCCTACCTTGGTGAATCCCATTTTGTGCATATTAAGTGTAGAAACATGATTTAGAAGTCCAGTTGACTCCTCAAGCTCTCCTTCCACATTTACACCAAAATGCTCAATGAACTTAGAAATGAGTACCACATATGGAAGCTTGAAATCCGTGAGCCTCTTTGCCTTCATCATGTGGTCACGGATGGTGTATGTCCAGTCCACCATCACACCATTTTGGATACAATACATCACCACAAGATCACCTTCATTCAAGGTAGCATGGTTGCTCCCTCTAGGCATGATGATTTTGGTCACCACCATGGCTACCAACCTTTCCTCCACACGAAGCCTTCCCACATGGAAATTTCTAGCTTGCTCACCTTGATTTCTCACACATTGGTTGAAGTATTGCACCTTGTTGAATTCGTTCGCCGCACTAGTTTCTCCTGTTCGGACTTGCACACCTCTTTGCCTTAGGCCAGCTACATCCCTCCATGCTTGCCTAGTGATTTCCATCTCCACACCTTTGACACTTGATTTGAGAACACCATTGCTGAACTTGAGGTTGGCATAGAACACCTTCACCAAATCCGGATACACCTTA
>Ga0214545_1007898_pt1 | contig 17409 bp, 5 predicted proteins | sample CNSS4metaG_FD_160064 | JGI IMG/M metagenome (GOLD analysis project Ga0214545, IMG submission 160064) | Root nodule microbial communities from cowpea collected in UCLA plant growth center, Los Angeles, California, USA - CNSS4 | ecosystem: Host-associated > Plants > Roots > Nodule | place: USA... | reverse complement strand
ATCTTAAAATGCGTACGAAACATCAAATAAACCTAACAAAATTTGATTAAAAGGACTAAATCCACGTATTCCGAAAGATGAAGGACTAAATTGGTCCAAAGTTTCAAAATGGACTAATTCCAAAATTTACTGAAAGTTAAGGGACCAAAAACATATTTAACCCTAAAATTTATGACAGTTATGTATTTTATTTTATTTTATTTAAATTTATGATTAAATATTTATTTTTTAAATAATTTTATAAATATCCACGGGTATCCGTGGATACCCATGCATATGAGAAAAATAGACGGGTACCCGCATAACGGATATCCGACGGATATGGGTACGGATACGGGGCGAATATTTATCCAGCGGGTAGGGTGCGGGGGAGCTACTACCTGTACCCTACCCGCCTTGTTGACATCCCTTCATGTGACACGCCGTTAACGATATTTATATTTTTTGTCTGAAAAGAACCTAAATGAGACATTTTTTGAAAAGTTGGAATGCAATTGACATTTTTTTAAAAGTGGGTACAAATTTGACAAATTTGAATCATGATGAGTAAGATCCTACTAATTAAATCTTATGTATATTATTAAGGAAAATGATTTTTTGATTACTAAATTTTGACAACTTTCTTTCACAACCTTAAGTGTCATTTTTTAAGTGATTTTTTATTTTTCCATTTTCTCATTCTCAATATTCTAAAACCACTTAGAAGATGACACTTCATATTGTAAAAAAAAATTGTAAAAATTTAATAGTCAAAATATCATTATCCTATTATTAAACATCATGAATGTGAATCCATTTGTTAAAAATAAATTTTAAGGACGTTGGTTACATCGATTGGGCCTTCGCCATTGTTTTTCTTTTTTTTGTTTTTGTCGGAACTTGGTTATCAATGATATTTGCTTACCATAAAGGTAATATTCATGTTATTAACTATAACATGAATTTGCACAAGCCAATGCTAACAAAAGGTTGGTGTGGTTTGAGAGTATTCTATAATCTTGAAGGACACCACTCCTTTTTTATTTGATACGTGTGAAATTCTTACTTTATATTTAATGTTTTCAAAGAATTGTGCTCACCATTTTCTTTGAACAATTTTTAGGCTGATCTTGGAATATGTGAACCGATTATTCAGATAACAATAATTCATTTCACAGAGAAATCTTTTTTCTAAAATCTGTGAAACCTATGAATTCTACGAGTATTAAAGACAAGATAATAACACGTAACAAGTAAAGTTCAAGATAATGTAATTTCTTAATTTAAATTTGAGAACATTATCATAATAAAATAATTAATATCAAATTGAAAGAAACAAATAGCCTTAGAAAAAACCCATAAAACAAAAAGTCACAAGTAAAAGCACATCACGAACCACCATAATTGTCCCAAATCCTCACAGGAAATTTCATCCACAAAACATATCAAACGGGCTTTTCTTTTTTACTGTATATTGGTATAATTTACTCTCAAATTTATCAAAATGAATTTTTTAAAAAAAATTACAAATTCTGTCACAATTTCAAGCTAACACAATTTCATTTTGAAGATATCGTGTCACTCCGATTTCTGTTTCAACATGTTTGATCTAAAGTCGTACTATTTTGACACAATTTTATTCTTTTAATAAAAAAACTGTTTATTATGACATTTTTCAAATAAAGTTACATTAATTTGACCCAACTTATTTGAATTCGTATTTTTTTTTGAAGTTGTGTATTTTGAAAAATTTGAAAGTAAATTTCACCGTGTAATGAAAAAAAAATCGGAAAGGAGGAAAACTAGTACAAATGTTAAGTGGGACAAGGGGTTGTTTAAGATTATGGAATAATCTTTTGTGAAGACAATAATAGATTTTACTGTATACCAGTGTCATCGGAATGAAAGAAGTAAAACAATTCTGCAAGCTAGAAGTTTAAAGAAATAAGGGTTAAACATGAGTTTGATCTCTTAAATTTCAGGAAAATCTGGAATGGGTTCTTTTTCAAAATTTTAGACCAATTGAGTCTTTTATCTTTAGATATGTATGAATTTAATCCTTTTAACTAGATTTTATTAATTTTATCTAACATTTCAAGCGCATTTCATAATAATATTTGAATTGTTTACATCATTTGTCCAATTTTTACTCAAATGCTAACTCAAATATAATCATAAATACATTTGAAACTTTAAATAAACTTGACAAAATTTGATTAAAAAGACTAAATTTACGCATTTCTAAATATGAGGACTAAATTGGTCAAAAATTTCAATGACGGACTAATTCCAAATTTTTCTGAAACTTGAGGGACAAAAAATATATTTAACATAAAAAATAATAATAACTAGGTCATTTTATTTTCGAGAATTATATCAGTAACGCAATGCAAACACACACAGAGACAGAAAAAATCCCAGTCAACTAACTTTCTTTTGGTAATAGGAAAAAGGAAGAAGAAACACTCATTATTGAAATCTTTGGATAACAAAAGTGACAATAATTGATACTAGCCTTAGAACGTGACTGCCTTTTTTATTAGTTTATTTAACATATATATAATACATAGTCATGCATTAAAGATAAGCTGCTGATTACACTTTAATTTAATTTGTTTGTATTCACTAAGTGCTAACATTATTAAAATTGATGTATACTGCTCAAAGTTTATGTATTCCAACTTTAGTTTTAAACGTAATCCTGCTAAGCAAAGACAATGACAATGTCAATCAAACTTACAATTAGTCTTGTTCAAACTTGCATATATTATGTCGGAGATCCAAAATTATAATATATCAATGAGATGTCTTTAATTTATAAAATGGTTTTATAATAATAAATTAGCCATAAACTTATTAATTAGACGCTATCGGTTTTTGTCGAAAACTTTAAATTATGTTTAATTAGAACAAAATGAAAAAATTGCTCTTTTACTCTTTACTCTCTCAAAAGGAACTCGATGTCTTATATGGAAAGTGTTTTTCATATTTATAGGGTTGATTTACAATTGTCTTAGTTTTATCTTCCTAAAAGAGAGGGGTTTGGTGGTTATAATAGTCCATCTCCCTAAGATCTTATAAGTTATTTGTATTTAGGGAGAGTTCCCTAGATTTCAGGAGACGTAAGTCTAAGTGAGAATATGAGCCTTCTAATGTTCTTAGGACCCATTCACGAGCCACTTGCAACTAGTTGTTTTATGCTTAGTGTATAGGCACCTCGTCCTCTACTACATTACTGGTTCAGCCTTTGTCCGATTTGATGTGCTCATCGTCTGATCGAGTGGCCTGCTCGTCTTTACATTGATCTTCATACGGTTAAACCAGGAGTCTTGGTAATCCCTAGGCTGAGCTTCCTGTTTTTACTTCTAGATACCTAATCACCCTCACATCGAAATCCATGTGGCTCATCCCAAGAAACCTGATCGTCTCTAGGCCGAGTTACATGTCTCATATGAGAGGATTCCTCGTCTTTGAGGTTTCAACCCGCCTTGTGACCGATGTTTAGGGTGAGATGGTACAATGTCAAGGTCTAATATTTTTGTTTAAATTATTATGTTATCGTTCTTATTATATTTGTGTTAGACCAGTCACAGATATATAATCTCAAATCCAAAATGTTAATTCCTTGACTCAAGGGAATATATGGAAAATCTTAAGCTAGAAATAAAGAGAAATTATAATATATTAGTAGAAATCTCTACCATATAAATTGATTTGGTAAGGTTAAAATAAATATAAATTGACATAAATAGATCGATTCAAGGGTAAAATAAGTAAAATTATTTGTGTATTTTTGTCATATAAAAAAATATAGATATGTCAACTAAAAAAATTGAATCAGGTTATTCAAACATTTAGGAAAAAAGAAGAATTAAAGTTTTAATTGCGTCACAAAAAGGACTTATGAATAAATTTATAAAAATTGATATGAAGAATGAATTAGAAAATATAAATGGGTCAATCATGTCTCAAAAAGATTAGATGAATTAGTCTTTTTATCTATCGAAAAAGAAATGTTGGATGAAATTAATTATAATAATTTAATAAATAATTTTACATCAAAAAATAAATTTTAAATATAATAAATCATTTTTTAAGTTTGTTTTAGGCTTTTCAAATTCATCAGCACCCTAGCTTACCCCAGCTTCATGGATGGTAAATCCCACAAAAAAAAAAAGAAGAAAACAACATAATGGCAAAATCTTCTTTTAAGTAATGATAAAATTTTCAACAAGACGAGAACTTGGAATACTCATACCCACAAATTGTTATTTTGGTCTAAAATTATAACTTAGAGAGCAAAGTCAAGTCAGAGAGTGTGAATGAATTTACTTCAAAATTTAGCATTTCGACATGAGAGAATCTTATGTGAAACTGTGTACTCAGTTGAACTTCATTGTTCTGCATTTATCAAGATAATGTGATATTGATTAAAATACGGTTACATTTTTTGAAAGTTAATAATGTTATTGTATACAAAAATTAATTAGTAGACAATGACAACCTAAGTGTATATTAGTTAGATTTAAATTATATACAAATAGTTGTTAAGATTACATCCAGTAATTTAATAATTGAATAAATAAAATTCACTTTCAATAAATTTTCAACAAAAAAGTTGTGAGAAATATTAGTTTACAAATAAACCAGTAGTATTATCCACCTGAGCCATTATTTGGATTCAATATGTTAGGCAACAAGAATTAACCGATAGATATTATTAAATCAATGAAATAAAACTTGTTAGGAATTTAAGTGTGAGTTTAAATTTTACATTAATTGAAAATAAGAAAATAGAACATTATATAATAATAAAGACCCATAAATCTATTGTCTTAAAGTTTTGTATTGAGAGTAATATTAATACCTTATATAATTGAACTATTGATGTTATATCTTTCTAGTAAAACCTCATTTATAAACCTAGCAAAAATTCCAGGCATATCTCGTTAAAAAGAACGAACGGCATTAGGTTTAAATTTATCCATATATATCAGATGCCTTTTGAAATATATATTAACACATCAGCACACTGTAATTGAAAGATCAATAGACACGAGAGAAGGTATTAATTATTGATCATATCATTGACTAACCATGGCATGATTTGGTGATACAGAAATACACATTTCTAACAATTCAGAAGAACAAATGGGAGAGATTGTTCTTGAATGAAGATCATCAATTGAATCACAACGTTAATACACAAAAATCCAATGAAATAAACCTTCCTAGAAAAAGAAAACAACTGAAGTAATTCCATCTGTGAGAAGAACTGTTTCATGCACTCTTATATATACCTCTGAATGTTGCTTCCAGAAAGAAACAAGTTCAAGAAATCAATTTGCTTGGAACACAAGAAGGAAAGGCAGAGTTAATCATGGAGTCTGAGCAGTTGATTCCTCCTTGGATCTATTCTCTTCCGAAGATGGCCGGTTTTCGGAGTCGGATTGCCGGATCTCTTCAATCATTCTCACTACTTCCTCCATGGTAGGCCTCATATCAGGAACCTTTGCCACACAGGCCATGGCAATTTGCAACATCTGCACCATTTCTTCTTCAATGTTTTGGTACCTCATTAATTCAACATCAAAAACCTCAGCTGTCCACTCCTCCCTAACAACAGATTGCACCCACCTTGGGAGATCAACCACGTCGTCACGTCCCGGAGACTGTTGCGGCGCTTTTCCGGTCAGCATTTCCAGAAGGAGAACACCAAAACTGTACACATCTGACTTGTGAGAGTGCTTACGCGTTTCAATCACCTCAGGGGCACGATAGCCTGCAGCTCTAGAAGGAGTTGCAGGAACATTCATGAGTGGAGTCAGGCCAAAGTCTGAGATGCATCCATCGTTATCTTGGTTGAGGAGGACATTTGAAGATTTCACATTTCCGTGAGTGAATTTTGGACCACCAACTGAATGTATGTGAGCAATTCCTCTGGCAATTCCAACAGAGATTTTTATTCTGGAGTTCCAATCTAATGGAGTTCTTCCACTTGCTCTGTTACCTGTCATCGAATTCAGATCCAATTTAACTCTTGTACATTTACCATAAGAAGTTAAATAGCATCCACATGTATAGAAAATGAGATTATCCAAAAGACATTCAAATATCATGTGTAATATGTATAAACTCAAATACAGAATAAAGGAAAACTATAACAAGTTTAGAAGTTTTAGCTGAAACAAGGAGAGAAACAGAAATGCATACCATGCAAGAGGGTTGATAGATTGCCATTTGGGATGTAGTCATAAACCAAAAGCTTCTCATCCTTGGAATAATAGTAAGCACGAAGTGGCACAACATTTGGGTGCTGTCCAACTCTTCTCACAATCTCCATCTGCTGTTCAAATTCCCTTTTCCCAACCACGACTTCCTTCAACCTTTTCACTACAACTGTTGTTGACTCTTCTAATATAGCCTTATATGCAGTGCCATAACTACCCTTTCCAAGAACTTCAGCAGAAGCTCTCAGCAAATCCTCTAGATCAAAATTATAAGAACTGCCTTCAAAGAAAACCAACTTGTTTTTCTCAGGTTCTTGCACCCCACTTCCAAACTCTTCTTTTGGTTTCTCAGTTCTCCCACCACTAGGACCTTTGCCTTTAGTAGCTCTGGGGCTTCCATCATTCTTTTTCTTTAAACAGCAAAGAACAATGATGAGAGCTGCTAAAAGTAATAGCACACCCCCACCAACTGCAATTGCAATGATAGCTGCCTTACTCAATTTACTTTTGGAGCTGTGTCTTGAAGGAGTTGGTGGGGCAGGAGTTAATGATGGAGGAGGTGCAGGGGGGGCTGAAGAGCATGGATTCAGAGGTAATCCACATAGAGAGTTACCCTCAAAGGAAGAATTGGGGAAAGTCTGAAGAGCAGCAGGGATAGAGCCATTCAAATTGTTGTAGCTTAAATTCAATTGCCTGAGCTTAGTGACATTGAGATTTGGTATCTCACCAGATAGAGAATTGTTCTGGAGGTTCAACCTAGTTAGTTGTGTTAAGTTTTGCAATGTCTTTGGAATAGCACCGGTGAAGGAATTGTATGACAAATCAAGTACATTGAGGTGGGTGGACAATGAGGTAGGTATGTTACCAGAAAGGTTATTATGCTGAAGGTAAAGATATTGTAGAGAAGGAAGAGAAGAAATATCAGGAGGAAGACTTCCACTGAGTAGGTTGGCACGGAGGCTGATATTTCTGAGTGAGTCAATCTTGCCAAGTGTATTGGCCGGAATCGTGCCGACAAGTCCAATTCCAGGAAGCCGGAGAGAAACAACACGGGTGCCATTTTGATTGCAAGTGACACCTACCCAGGATGTACAAATTGAAGTAGCTGAATTCCACTTAAGGTCACGGCGATGGGGGACAGAAGCAGCAAAATCAAGAAGGGCTTGCTTATCAGAATTTAAGTCAGCAAAAACCATAGGACATAGAATAACAACTATGAAAAGGAAAGGATGCACTCGAGGGAAGTAGAACTTCATGGTGAGTTTTTTGGTGAGAAGGTATAAGATATTGATACATGAATTTGAAGCAGTATCTGCCATCCTTCATATTTTCCTGGTTTAGCACCATGACCACAAATCATAGTTAGAATACAATAGCATAAAGAAGCAAGCACTATCAACATTTCTAAAGGTATTCACAGAGTAGTTCTAGTTAACTAAAAGTCACATCTGAATCAACCAATAAGTATTTAGGTAGCTGAAAGCCCTGAATCAATTTTGCAATCAGTTTTTTCTTGTTGTAAGATTTCCATTATCAGAGATCTAATGGAGGAATAAACCTTTGAGGTTACCGAAAATACTTAATATTCAGAAACATTCTTAATATTTTAAAAATGCCTAATGCAGCTTCAACTTTGCAGAGTGACAATCACAAACAACAGTAACTTAAAGAAAACATGCCTCTTGGAGCAGGTTATATACATCAGTCACAATCCTTGCCTAGCCTAACTTAGAGAATAAGTGACAAAAATGAAAATAAAAAAGAACATGATGTTGAACGAAAGCAATAGCATAATTTTCAGTTTCCAACAGTGGATATTAAAAGATATCGAAAGACAACTATACCATCAAGGAGAATATTCAAGTTACAGTTGAAACAAACAATACCTAAAGCATAGCTGCAAATCAATTACAAAGAGAAATGAGCAGCGAAGAACATCACTACAAAAATGAATATGTTAAGACAGCTTGGTTAGTAAGGAAAAGGAAAATGTTTGGTCTGTGAAATAACAAATTCCTCCTTAATTGGCCTAAAGACATTTTTAAGAGACAGAAGCTTTTCAACAAAAGGTCCCATGCAGAAAGCCAAGTAGATGAACCCCAAAAGAAAAAGAATCCCAGGATTTTAGCTGAAGAGGAATATAAAAAAAAAAAAAACTCATGAACAACATTTACTGTCAAATTAAGTTGTTGGAGTAGGTGATTTAGCTTTCTTGTGACTTTATAACTTGAACTAACATTTCTGCAGTTAATTCTCAGAACACATTTTCTTGCCAACCAAAAAAACCAATGTAAGCTTCCTTCCTGCCTTTTTTTTTCCTGCACGGAAGAGGAACTACCCGAATTTCTACATTGAATACAGATGAACGAATTATGAACCCAAATTTTGCTCACATACCACATTTAATGTATTGGGAAGGAAATTAAAAGACCACTAACAGTCAAAGTTGCTCAACAACTAAAATTTCATCAAAACAACAACTAAAAACAAAACATCTAACATAAAATAAAAACAAAATCCCAAGATTTCCCATCATTAAGGAGTAACACCCCCACATCAAAAAGAAAAACACCAACCACTAGCACCAGAAAGAATCCCCAAAACTCCCTTTGAAGTACATCCTTCGAAACCCAACCCACAATGTGCAACCCATTTGATAGTTTGAAGGCCATAAATAGGTATTCATGAAAACCACTGGACCAAAACATCCCAGATCTGCAAACTAGCACTGAACCAAAACACCGCAAGAGTTTCCATCATTAAGAAGTCACACTCCACATGAAGAAGAAAAACGCCAAGCACTAGAACCATAAAGAAACCCCAAAACTCCCTTTGAAGCACATCCTTGGAAACCCAGCCCACAATGTGGAACCCATTTGATAGTTTGAAGCCCATAAGTGGGCACTAATGAAAACCACTAAACCAAAACACCCCAGATCTGCAAACTAAGTTACTGGCACAAGTTAGCACGCAGGGACAAAGAAAGGGAAGATTTTTCAATGAGTAATCACCTGAAAGGAATCAAAGAGGAAGAAGCACAAGGATTCATGGAGCAGCTCAGAGCTTAAACCACAGGGCGAAATGATGCATTCACACTGAAGAAACTGAGAGCAAGTTGCAGCCTTGTACTATGCTTCAGATTCTGAAGTAATTAACAAAGACTAGAGAATTTGAATCAGCGTAGCTCTGAATTGGAGCATGAAAGCTCAACACCACAGAGAATTTGCATGAAAATAGAAGGCGTTGAGGTTGAGGCTACTATAGGAGCTAGAAGAAGAAGTGAAGAAGCATGGTTCATAAGGGAGTTCAAAATTAAAGTAAGAAAGGCTCAAGATTCAGGAAAGTGAGCCCTTTTACTTTAATTATTTATGTCAAAGTTGAAGATAATTATAAATAAAAAGCAAAGAGGAAACAAAAAGGTCACAAAGGATTAAAGAATGGTTTGGCCAGCAGAGCAATGCATAACACACAGTGACCTCTCTTCTTGCTTCTTGACTAAACCAGAGAGAGAAAGAGTGAAAAGTCAGAGAAGTTCTTAAACGGCCAAGATCAAAAGTACCCTCAGAAAATAGCAATTGCACTTGAGAGAAGAAAGAAAGTAATTTTATGTTTTTTCACCCAATCCCTATCTTTTGTTTACCTACTTTTCTTCACCCAATTGCACTCTCTTTTACTATGAAAAAAAAATCCCTTCTTTGAATTAACCATTTTCAGTTGCAATAGTGCATGCAAAAATATGGATGCAATTTGAAATGAATAAAAACAAGAGAAAAATGGAAATAGGGTTTCTCTCTAATTAGAAATTAGAGAAATTAGGAAGAGTTCAACTTTGCTTTCTTTTTGTTATTGATCCTCTCCCTTTCCATCTTAAGAAATTAGGTCTCTTTATTGAAAATTTTTATACCTCACGTCACATGCTTGCATTGCCATCACATTTAATGGAATCATCCATTTACTTCACTTTGCATCTCATCTTCATTAACGCATTTCTTTTTTGTACTTGTTTGTTATTATCTTCTCATTTTCTTTTTTCTCTTTTCCATTCTTCTCTTTAGCAGAAATTTTTTGCTTTCTATTTTATATGAAACAAATATCTTTTTTATCCAGTTAATAGTATTTATGGTGCATATTTTTGGTAAAGTAAGTGATAAATTCAGAGAGAAACAATAAAAAATAAGTTCATTCATGCCTTGGGAAAATGGATAGGGTGAAATAGTTTTGTATAAGATTTGTGATGTAGTAATTGTAGTATAAAACCGTTGAGATTAAATATTAGTCAAAGTATTTGAATTAGTGATTGGAATATTCAAAGAAAAGAAGCACGTGGTATTTATTTCTTCATTTATTCGTCCCAGTGATGAAATTGATAAAACAAAAGAGTCAAATAGAGTCTCTCCATTGAAATTTATTTAATATGCTCATAAAACTAAGAAGAATGTCCCTTCATTTCAAGAAAATCAACCAATTATAATTGAAAACACTTAAATGCTCTAAAAATTTGTTTAGTTTGTAGTTTGCCTTGTGGACGAAGTTTTTTTTTTCTTTTTAATTTCTTTAAAGCAAGTGAGTATATAAGTTTTTAATATATTGAATTGAATACGACCTTCTCTTTAATATAATTTTAAATAAATTAATATAAACATAGACAACTGTATCACATTTAATAATTTGTTATTAAGTATGAATATGAAAAGTATTGCACTGCATATATGATGGAGAATATATTTGATTTTTTTCCATAATTACTTTTAATAAACAAAATAACAAAAAATTGAAAGGTTTATGTATAAATAAATCATGATTAGTTTATGTTAGGAATGGTGATACTCATGTGAGGGGAGGTCCTACTGTCATTGTGAACAAAATAGTTATTTATTAAAATAAACAATGTTGAGCCTTGAGATTTTTTATTTATATAAAATAATAAAGTCTATATCAGTTAACATTTTAAACCGTCATTTTGTAAACTTACTTTCGTATTTTAGTTAAAGTGTTTAATAAATTCGTAACGTTTATACGAATAACTTATTTTTTGTTAGTTAAAATTGTATTTATCGAGGTTAATTTTAATAATGTATTATAAATTAAGATGAAAATTAAATAATGTTTATATATATATATATATATATATATATATATATATATATATATGAAATCAACAAATTTTGATTTAGTTCTTATAAAATATTTATTTTTTTTATCATCTTTTTGAAATACTACTTTTAAACCTTATAAAATGGTCTTTGAAAACATTATTGTATTACATTATTCTAAAACAATCAAATATCTTCATTTAGATAAATCAGCTTCAATTTAATGTGTTGAACATGTATTACAAAGTTGTGGTAGAGCTTTATTTTTAAGTAGATTTAGGCCAATAAACTCAATTCATGTTCGATTGACCTGCTTTAAAAAATCTATTTTCTTTAATTGTTGGTCAAATTCATTAAAGAATTTTTGAAAAATAAAATGATTTTTCTTTAAAATCATATGAAATGTATATTTAGTTGAAAAGAAGTATGAACACAAAAATGTAATTTTAATTAATGGTCCCCAATTGAGATCATAGACTATGATAGAGAAATGAAATAAAATAAAATAAAATAAAACAAACAAAAAAAACTGTTATACTCTCTTCAGTGTTCCAAAGCATTGGATTCAATCGTGGATTCCTGTGAAAACAAAGTCAACATGTTTTTTAAACAAAATCAGTTCGCATCTTCTACCAAAATTTGTCGTATAATTTGTTCGTTTGTTGAACATTGAAAACAGAATAACAGAGGGTACAATCAGAGCTTCAAACTCAGTCGCGCTTATAAATAACATGGGATAAACTATAATTTCTAAAAACAATTATTTCAGTTGTATTTTCTATTTTCGAAAGCTCCATTTTAGTCTTATTTTTATTTGATTAAATCTATCATTCCGTGTCTTTTACACTAATAATATTAAATTTACCTACTAACAAACGTTCATGACCACATATTGCACAGTTTATTAAAGCTTACAAAATTAATTAAATTAATATAATAATTTAATTTTATCAATCAACCTAACAAGAATAATATAAGATTAACACAAAAATATAATTTAGAAACTCCAAATACCAAAAAAAAATCACAACTACAGAGAATAATTATTATGTATAAATTTGTACAACACACATAAAACATTTTCAATCCTTTGACTCCAAATACATTCACACTCTTCATGGTAAAAATTTAAGATTAAATTATACTTTTAGTCCTCATTTTTGTAGCAAAATTTGAATTTGGTCCCTCAATTAATTTTTATCTCAATCTGGTCTCTATTTTGGGAAATTTGACCCAATCAAGTCATTTCCGTTAGTGGTGGAGGAACGGTGTTAAATGGGGTGTCACGTGTCAACTTTTGGATTTTTTGAATTTTTTGAATTTTTTAATTTTTTTTAATTTTTTTTTAAATTTTAAAAAAATTAAAATTTTGCCACGTGTCAAGCTGACATCGTGCCACGTGGCAGTGACAGTGCCACGTGTCACTATTTGGGAGGTGTCATTTTCTCATTTTCAATTTGGTCCCTCTATTTTATTTTTTGTCTCAATTTAGTCCCAATTTTTGTAAAAATTATGCAATTTCGTCTCCCTCCAAATTGAAACAAAAATTTTAAAATGTTATACAAATATTTTTATTAAATGATTTTTTTATTCAAATTGATATTTTTATTATATATTTTCAATAAAACCAAGTTTCTTTAAATTTGTTTCACATTAAATTTTACTTAAAATTGTTTTCAAATTTTAAATTTATTTATTTTTTATTGTTACATAAACTAGTTAATTTTTCTTAAATTATATAATTGTTATTTTTATACTAACTAAAATATTTGTATAGAAATTATTGAATTTTACACATTTTAAAAATATGCAATTATTTAAAATATAAATTCAAATAAAAAACAATATTAAAGTACAATGTAATAAAATATCAATATAATTTATGAATTTTTTTATTTTTATTTTCTATTAACAATTTTAAAACAATTTTAAATAAAGTTTAACGTAAAATATAAATTAAAATAAACTTAATTTTGTTAAAAATATTTACTTGAAATATCAATTTTGATAGAAATATTTGTGTTTATTTATATAGAAATTAAATTTGGTTTCAATTTGGAGGAGAACGAAATTACATAATTTTTACAAAAATTGGGACTAAATTGAGACAAAAAATAAAATAGAGGGACCAAATTGAGAATGAGGAAATGACAACTCCCAAATAGTGACACGTGGCACTGTCACTACCACGTGGCACTGTCACTGCCACGTGGCACTATGTCCACTTGACACGTGGCAAAATTTTAATTTTTTTAGAATTTTAAAAAAATTAATAAAAAATAAAATAAAAATTCAAAAAATTCAAAAAATCCAGAAGCTGACATGTGGCACCCCATTTAACACTATTACTTCACCCTTAACGGAAAGGACTTCATTGGGTCAAATTTCCCAAAATAGGGACCAGATTGAGATAAAAATTAATTGAGGGACCAAATTCAAATTTTGCTACGAAAATGGGGACTAAAAATATAATTTAACCAAAATTTAACTACATTTCATAATATCCTTCTACAAAAGTACAAGAAAAGTCAAATATAACACCAATAAACATGAGTCAAACTCACACATAAGAGAGAGACTGACACCACTCTCAACCCAAAACCTTAAGACAATGAGATTATGAATCTTCATCTTTATATAATACTCAACTTTTTTACTTTTACTTAATATAAGACTCAGATTCATACTTGAATTCTCACCACTGAATAATATAAAACTTGCAAAGAAGACACGTTATTTTATCGACCCGAGAGACTAGAGACGTACTTGAGCGTATGATATTTTGTATAGAAGTAAGGGCATGATGTTAGCAAAAAGACAATGTTATATTAAGCTTTATTTTATAGGAGTTGGTGGTGCTACGCAAGTGAAGCAGAAGGTGAGTGATAGTGATATGATAGATGATAGTAGATGCAGTGAGAGAGAGAGAGAAAGAGAAACCAAACAAACAAATCTTCATCCAACTACTACTCCCATTCTTTCTTTTCCCAACCACTTCCACCTATTTTTTTGGATCTCAATCTTTATTTCTGCCCACAAAAATAAATGAACTTCATATTTCCAACACTAGTAACTATGCACAAACGGAGACACAAAACCTCTACATAGCTTCGGAACCCATTAATCACCCAACTACTATTTATCGTAAGTGATGTGATATCACAAAAGTCAAATTCAGATTATAATATACATTTTGGATTCTATTTTCTAACAAAAATATGTTATACGATGAAAGAGAATTAAACCATTCTAATTTCAGAAGAAGAAGCAACTTATTATATTTATATTTTATATGAATGCGAGATGTGTATTATTAATGTGAAATATTTATGTGAGACCAATACATATGAGTTTCTATAAATATTTTTTTAGTGTTGAAGTATGTTGGATCATAAATTAATTGAGCAACATTTTGTTTGAAATATATATATTATATAGCATTTGAATAGCATACAATAATGGCATTTTTTTTAACGTACTTAATTGGAATTTTTGAAACCTAGAATGATGAGGGAAGCTGAAAAAGGTTGTGCTAGTTTTGTTTGAATATTGAATGATAGCAATGGTCAATAATAGAGAAAACCTAACGAGTTTAAAGCTCCAAATCTTTAATCATGTCTCTACTTTAACCCCCAAAAATGCATCATTGCAATTCTGGGGATCATGCTCCAACAACATCACAGGACCTGTGAAAAACAATAGTACGTAAGTTTTTCTACCTTTTTTTTATTAGAAAAAAAAAATATAACATGAATTTGATGTAAATAGATTAATAAATATAGTAATAAGTTAATTCTGGTATTCATTGACCATGTAGAAAATGTTATATGTGGTATTAATAAATTACAACAAATATTATATTATTTGGCTTCAATGGAAGAGATGTTTGAAGGAAGATTAGTTATCATTACAAACTAACAATTTGATTTAAATAATATAATCCACACTTATGTTTAGTTATAAATAATTCCTTTTTTCATAATCATAATTTAATATTATGAGGAAAATACCACCATCACCAGATAATGTTAGTTATTGGCAAAAGGAGTTAGGTATTAGGATATCATTTTTATTGCTGTGATCTTTATCTAATAATAATAAATTATAAATGTAAATATAATTGTTTATTCTAATACATACATATATATATATATATATATATATATATATATATATATATATATATATATATATATATATATATATCGTACTAATGTGTTATACACTATTCATATATATAGTTTCTTATGCCAAACAAATAATACATAAAAAAACCCACATACGTGGAAAATATTAAAAAATTTAAACTATTTTTCCCATATAATCTCTATTTAATATTTTATTTTAGTGACATTCTTCTTAATCTTATTTCAATAAATGATAGTTTATGTGTGTTTTAAATATTAAAACTAATGTGTGTTTTAAATAATAAAACAAAAATTATTATGTATTATTAGCCTAATAAATAAAATTAGTAATCGATTATATGCTCATAGTTAATATAATTGAATATAAGATATATGTGGCATATTCAATTTTGTATTATTTATTAACTACCCTCGAGTGAGAACCAATATGAAGCATTTTTCACTTTTTTTTTAAATGCTTTTTTGTTGTTGTTGTTGAACAACACTAATATTAGAATAATTTAGAATATAAGTCTAACACTTTATGCGAATTATTCAAACGTCCATCATTACGCTAACTCAAAAAAAAAAAGTTTAAATCGTATATACACACACTTTTATTACTTCAGTTTTAAAATTATATTATCCACTAACAATAAATTTGTGTTCGCAGTCTCACCAGATTATAGGCTAATTTAAAATATATATATATATATATATATATATATATATATATATATATATATATATATATATATATATATATATATATATATATATAAATTATTTTATAAACTAATTATGGGATAAATTAGGTTTAAAATTTTTATTTGAACACGATATTAAAATCACGAGTTAAATTTTATCATATGGATATTTGTCATTTATTCGGTGTTCCATCCATTATTAGAAAATTTACTTTTTATTATATTATCAGACGAATTACTCATTAATGTATAATTTCATAAGCAAAAGATATATAACTCCATGAAAAATGTGTTGGAAGTTTGGCATTGACCAATAATAAATAAGACTAGTTTAAATTGTATAAATCAATACAAATTTCACCGATAGTTATTAAAAACAAATATTTTACACCAATAACTAACTTTCAGTATCGAATCCAAGTATCGATATTAGAATTTTATAAAAAAGGTTAAATAATATTTTAAACATTTTTATTATCAAATTGAAATGATATATTACATTAAAATACAGGTCATTTGAATATTTTCTTATTTTTTTAGTTAATTTAAAAGAAAAAGTGGCATAAGCAATGATACTATATGTAATTATAATTTAATAACTGAATATAGTAACAATATTATGGATAAAATATTAATAATATGTTTTATATTTTCCTCATTTGTATAAAGAGAGAGTTGTTGTAAGCCTTTTTTTTCAGTAATATAAAGTTTGGGCCTGGCCTTTTCGGAGGCCCAAGGCCCTGCCCTACAGAAGGACCCCATACCCTACCTTATTCCCTCATTCTGGCTCTTGTCCCCTACACAGAAGCAGGTCCCCCTCCATCCCACAACTCAACCAGAAGTCCTCTGCTAGGGCACACCATCCGCACGTCTCTGAGCTAGGAAAAACTCCCTCTTGTTCCAGTTTCAGCCCACTGTCTTAGTTCTTGGAGCTGCTGTGCTATCTGGTTGTTTTTGGTGCTCAAACGAAGGTAAGGGAAGCTAGACTCTTCGGTCTTAAGTATTTCTGGGTTGTTTGTGGTCGTTTTTGTGTTCGTATGCGTGCTTAGTATGCTTTTATCGAAGGATATGGGGTTGCATGTGTGTTTGGGAGTGGATCGAGGCGGTTTCCGCCATTGCATGTGGAGGGACAGTGATGAACTCTGTTATTTTCGCCCAAGCGAGCTCGTCTCGCCTAGGCGAGAGTACCAGAGAGCTCCCTGCCACGAGAGCTCGCTTAGGCGACCAGTCCGCGTTCTGAGCGACGCCATGTCTCGCTCAGGCGAGGAGGTCT
>Ga0214545_1007897_pt1 | contig 17414 bp, 7 predicted proteins | sample CNSS4metaG_FD_160064 | JGI IMG/M metagenome (GOLD analysis project Ga0214545, IMG submission 160064) | Root nodule microbial communities from cowpea collected in UCLA plant growth center, Los Angeles, California, USA - CNSS4 | ecosystem: Host-associated > Plants > Roots > Nodule | place: USA... | reverse complement strand
CAAACTTAGTCTTGAAAGAGGTTTTCCATTCATCACCTTCTTTGATTCTAATTTGATTGTACCCACTCTTCAAGTCTATTTTGGAAAATATGGTTTCACCATGTAACTCATCAATCAAATCATCTAACTTAGGAATGGGATGCCTATACTTGATGGTTATGTTGTTGATATCCCTACAATCAATGCACATTCTCCATGTTCCATCCTTTTTGGGGACAAGAATCACGGGCATTGCACAAGGACTCATGCTATGTTGCACCCACCCTTTTTCTAACAACTCATTCACTTGTTTATGGATTTCCTTAGCCTCATCGGGACTAATCCTATAGGCTGGCCTATTAGGCAAAGATGAGTCTTGTATGAAATCAATTTGGTGCTCTATACCTCTTAGGGGTGGGAGACCCTTTGGTTCTTGAAAAACATCTTTGAACTCATCTAAGACTAATGACAAGTCTAAGGGACATCTAGAGTGAGGGTTTTGGAAGGAGGGGGAAGATTCACAAGAATAAGCTAAGAAGATAAGTTTTTGGGCAAGCATTACCTTTTTCACCCCATTAAGGGTGATCATGCTCTTCTTGGACTCATTGGCATGCCCTTGCGCCTTCTTTTATGCCTTCTCTTCTTTTCTTTTCTTTAGCATTTGAATTTGGTCCTCATTGACTTCTCTTGGTGAAAGAGGTAGTAATGTAATCTTTTTTCCCTTGGAAGCTAAAGGAAAACTTGTTGGTATGGCCATCATGAAAAGCTTTTCTATCAAATTGCCATGGCCTTCCTAGTAAAATGTGAGTTGCTTCCATAGGCACTAAGTCACATAACACCTCATCCTTGTAGTTTCCAATGGAGAAGAGTTTGCACTTTCATGGGAGGTCCTAGACGAATGGGCCCTAGGTGGGTGGTCTTTGGAAGGAGGTTTCTCATACTTTCTTTCTTTTCCTTTCCAAGTCCTAGAGTAGTAGTCATTGTAAGGAGTACTCCTCTTGGCCTCTTGTTTCTTTTTCAATTGACTTTCAACTTTTAAGGCCAAGTGTAAAATTTTGTCAATAGTAGAGTACTCATACAACTCAACTACATCTTGAACTTTTCTTCTAAGACCACTCACAAATCTAGCTACCTTTTTGTCTTCACTTTCAAATTGGAGTCCTACTTTGAGAAGCATGGACTCCTTCATTTTAAAATATTCATTCACACACATGGACCCTTGTTGAAGCCTTTGGAGCTTCAAAAGAGTCTCCCTCCTATAGTAGGAAGGAACAGATCTAGCGCGCATTAAAGTCTTAATGTCCATCCAAGAGGTCGTGGATGGCTCTTGGTTAATATTGTCCATACACAATTGATGCCACCATGTCATGGCATAATCCTCAAATTCTAAAATTACTAAGTCTACTTGCTCTTGATCACTAACTAAATGAATATTAAATATTTGGTCCACTTTTTGCTCCCATTCAATGTAGAGGTTTGGATCATTCTCCCCCTTAAACTTTGGAATCTTGATTGGTGGAGGTTGTCTTTGTGGGAGTTGATTGCGCCTTCCACCACCATCATGGTCGTGCCTTCTTCTTATTCCACCATGGCTAGAGTCCTCGGAAGAGGACCTCCTCCTTCTCCTCTCATCTTCTCTAAGCTCAAGTCTTTAGCTGTGCTATTGTAGGAAGATCTCACTTTTTCTCCTATCCGCCCTCAATTGATCAAAAGTTTCCCTTCTACTCACTTCCATCTCACGTAGGCTGTTGGCAAGGGTGATTTCTTCACTTTCTTGGGCCATAGGAGTCACCATGGGAGGGGAATAAGGTGAAGCCGACTCCTCCTCCTCTTCTACTTCCAAGATTGGATCCATATTCATGTTCCTACACCAAACTCACAAAAAACCGCAACAAACAAGATGTTAGATAATAAAACAATCCCAAACACGAGACCAAGTGTGGTCTTCACAAGCACCCAAGTGTCTTTGATCACACTCCCCAAAGTACACAAGCAAGGCTAGCACTCAAAATCCTTCCAAACAAGTGAAAACACCTTTAAAGTGATGAAAACCATTCAAAAACAAAACAAGTGGCTCGGACACAACACTCTAGGAAAACAAGGAAATGAAAACAACTAAGACAAAACAAAGATTACCTAAACACAAGCAAGCAAAGCTCAAAACAAGAAAGTTTAACTTCTAAGGAAATTTGCTTTAAAGACAAAACTTGAACAAGATTAAAGCAATGAAAAGCACTTTTAAAGACTCTATGGAAAGCATTTGAACAAGCCAAGATTATACCTCAAATTATGCATACACCAAGAAAGATCATAACCAAGTTAAAGCATGGAACTAATTTGCCAATATCACCTAAAATCCAAGTATAAAATTTGGTAGCATAACACCTAGTAAAAATGGCCAAATGGACTCACCAAGGAACACTGTAGCTCTCGGCCAAACATTTTTTTGTCATGAAAATAATTTTTCTTTTCAAAACTAGGTACTTAAGATGATGAGAAGGATGTTTTAGGGTGTCTTGAACACTTAGTTCCTTAAAAATTAGGTCAAAATCAATTTCAAGGAGTATACAACAACACAAGGCATAGATCTCATGCAATAGCTCAAAAACTTATAAATAAGAACAAGAAAACTCAAAGAAGCATATGACAAGAGACTAAAAAGTAGCTAGGAAAATTTTAAGAAGACTTTCAACATGTGAAGAAAAATTTTGGCATGGTAACAACTTAGCAAGCTCTCGACCACAGAAAACACAACACCAAAATTTCATGTTTTCACTTCACCAAACAACATATATCAAGAGATACGGTTTTTAGATACTTTAACCTCAAGTGAAATGGAAAATTTATGTGCACACCATCTTGAACACCACAAGGCCGAGAGGTCTCCAAGCCAAACAAGCCACCAAAACAAAGGTTAGCACAAGAAAATCACCATATTCAAGATAACCTAGGCTCTAGATACCAAATGATGAAGGATTATCTTGTTTTCTTTTAGAGTTGTGAATATGGTGAAGTTGTTTAAGAAAGCTTTTTGAAAATTCTCACTAGACATTAAGATAGCAAGCTATCTAGATATGAAGGTTCATTTCTCAAGCTCATGAAAGGAGGAAGAGAGTTGGATTCAAGCTTAAACACACACGACAATAACAACACTTAAAGAGAAAAATGAAAAAAGAAACAATAAAAATGGAAAGCATAGAAGATGAATAATGGAAGAAGCACGCCACTCATAGGGGGGGATCTAAGCCAACCAAACCCTAGAGATGAGTGATGGTGCCGCTACTTGCAAGCAAGATAAGGCAAAACTGAGTTCACTTCATGGAAGGAGAGCTCACGGAATTTGGTGGTTGAAACACAAAGTTTATAACATAAAATGATCAACCCTTTTACAAGACAAGGAGCTCGCTTTAAATAGAAGTCCATAGGGGTCATTTAGCAAATACACAAACATGAAAAGGATTAACTAGCAAACACTAATATCCTAAGCCATAGTAAATCTCGGCCAAAAGGAGAGCATGTGGTTGGTGGATGCATTTCCATGAGGATTCTAGGCCAAAAGAGGAAGGAGACCAAGTAGCCTTCCAAGGAATAAACCAAAAAGGCAAAAGGAGACAATGTACATGTCTACTTTTGCTTTTACTTTATGTTTTTTGCTTTCCTCTCTCTTCCACCTCATCCATATGCTCCAATCATCATGTGCCACCTAGCATGCTCTACTTTCTCTTAATTACCTACAAAATTAGACAAACAAAGATTAGCATGTTGGTTTAAGTTAAGCTAATCTTGGTCAAAGGTTAACTTTGGGTCAAATTCAACAAGTCAACCAAAATAAGTCAACTAGAAACCAACTTAGGGAATTTAAACTAAAGTAATGCAAAACAAAGATAAAGATGATGGAATATAAGACTCCCCTCTATACATGCTTCTAGTGATCCTTCTTGAGGGAGCTTCTATGGAGGTGTCATGGTTGGTCACGCCTTCATCAGTTGCTAACATTCCTCTATTATTATTTAACAAAATGCCACACATTTGGAAAAAAAGCGAGAGACCAAATAAATTAAGAAATCAGGACAGATTGACCAAGTATTCACATTTAATCTACTTGTTGCATAAGGCCTAAAAGCAACCGATAGAATACTCAAGTACCTTTATTTCATCATCAAGTTGTTTCACAATTTTCTTTCGGTCCTACAATCCAATAAATTTGAATTAATATAGGGAGAAAATTAAATTAAGCAATATTCTAACTCCTCTGTTGTTTTGTCATGTGTGCAGTATTCTTGTAAGAACAACCAAATGGGAAAGTATCAAAGCTAATATGCCATGGCTTTTGGATGCCATAGGTTCCATGGCATTTATTCTCATGTTTAACGTTGGTCCACAAAGTATACTAAAAGCTTGGTTTTAAGTTTTGACAAAGAAAGTTGATATCAAATTAAATTTTAGGCATAAATTGTTGGCCTTAGATGAAAAATCCTCAAATTTTCATGGAGAAGAAGAAAAAGCATAAAAATATATACCCCAAACCAAAACATGAAGCTTTCAAGTAGAAGAAGTTATAAAGTAATATGCTCCAAACAATGGTACATGCATACTAAGTTAGATTTCAAAATCTGGGACAATACTAAACTGGATTTAGAAATCTGGGATGCTTCTAAGTGCAGGGGGTGAGGGAGTAAGGAAGGAGTTGGTGCGCACAATTTGGAGATGGGGCCGCAAGAAAAGAAGGGAGACATTTTACCCTACTTAAACATTTTTGTCCTAGCCAAAGTCAAAGATTAGTAGTGACATTTTGAAGAAGTTGAGGATGCAAGAAGAAGAAAATAAGGGGTGCAAGAAGAAAGCCTATATGCTTAAGGGGAAGAACCACACCGGATTAAAAGAAGAGCTATTACTTGCAACCTATCAAATTTTGTGCTGCACCCATCAAAAGTTTCCAAAAATTCATTTTCGTACTGTAATAAAAGATGGGTGATTGTCTTCCGAAAAAAAATCCAGATATGTTTTAATGTGTTTCGAAAAATGAATTCCAGAATAATAGGGTGTTAAGATATGGTGCGGGAAGTCATATCTCAAAAGAAAAGAAGGAAGGAAACACAAAGTTGTATCCAAAATATAACTATGACGTTACATTCTTAATTATGTATGTCATCTTGTCATATAAATGATAGAGATGATCTATCTAAAATTTTAAAGAATGTAGAAAGAGCTTAAGGTTTAAAAAGATATAATTTAAAATAAATGTTAGGTAAATTTTTTAAACCTATTTATAAATATTTTAAAAGAGATTTTATTTATTTATTTTAAGCATAGCTTCCATACTCAATTCAACTCGTTCTTACATTTAGAGATAAAAAAAACATGATTTTTATATTTAAATGGACTAAAATTAAAAAACTTAAAAAAAATAAATTTGCCTTTTTTTATCATTTTACAGAACAAAAACATAATTAAACTTAAAAAGAAAAGTAAAAAAATATTAAATTAATGTTTATAATGATCAAGGTCTTCAATTAATAAATGTCCATCTTAAATCAAGATTCAAAGTCTAGTCTTAGATTGAGAAATTTCCAGGAACAAAAAAAAAAATCCAAAGCGCGTGGATGTGTAGTCTATGCCAAATATTGACCTAAACCCCTTCATTTTAATTATTATACAAAGACTATTTTATAGTCTTTGCGTCGACGTGAATCACTCCTTGCCTGGTGGGTTGGTCTTTTCCTTTTCCCCAAACACTACCCATTTCCACGCAATTTTACGGGTTTGCCATTTTTCATTCATTTCTCTTATTTCCCATTCATGTTGACCTACAACCACATACATGATAATAGTACTTCATCCACCAAATTAAATTTAAATTGTCTATGGATCTAATAAATACATCAAACACACGTTAATTCTTTATTTTTTTATATATATATATATATATATATATATATATATATATATATATATATATATATATATATATATATTAATCGTTATTTATTAGCTAGGAAAAGAAAAAAGTGGTCAATTGACTTTTCAACAAACGCAATTCATTTGAAAAGTAAGGGTACTTTGTTGGATACAATTCCAAACAAAGACGTTCTAGATTTTTGCTATAAACCATTCATCCTCTTCCCAAACACGATCTCCTTCCACATCTTCACCCACCGACTAAACCATTTTTGAAGCAAAAACCCCATTGAAAAAAGTTCCAAAGCAGAGCATGGACAGAGAACAAGAAGAGATGCAATTTGTTGGGTTCTTTGGTGTCTACAAAGAAGCCTCCAAGATCATACTTTCATGGCGGAAAATCTTCTCCTACATCACCCTAACACTGATTCTTCCTCTCTCATTCATCTTCCTCCTCCACATAGAGGTCTCCACCCTCCTCTTCAGGAAGATTCTCTACAACTCCATAGTCATGGATGAGACAAACCCCAACACACCTCAATACAACAAGCTCTCGGACATGATCTCTTCCGAATGGATCACTCTGGTGCTCTTCAAACTCGTGTACTTCACTCTGCTTCTCATCTTCTCCCTCCTCTCTACCTCCGCTGTGGTCTACACCATCGCTTCCATCTACACAGCAAAAGACGTAACTTTCAAGAAGGTGATGAGGGTGGTCCCCAAGGTGTGGAAGAGGCTCATGTTGACGTTCTTATGCGCCTTCGCTGCGTTTTTCGCTTACAACATCGTGACCATGGTGGTTATCTTCTTGTGGGCAATTTCAATCGGGTTGAACACCGCCGGGTTTGTGGTTTTTGCAGTGATAGCGGTTTTGTACTTCGTTGGGTTCGTGTACCTCACCGTGGTGTGGCAACTGGCGAGTGTTGTGACTGTGTTGGAGGACTCGTGGGGGGTTCGAGCCATGTTGAGGAGCAAGGAGTTGATAAAGGGGAAGATGGTGTTGTCGATATTCGTGTTTTTTACTCTTGTTGGGTCTTTTGTTTTGATAAGGGTTTTGTTCAAGGAGACTGTGGTGGATGGATGGAGCGTGATTTCTGTGGACAAAACAGCGTACGGTGTTCTTTGTTTCTTGCTCTTGTCGTGTTTGTTCCTCTTTGGGCTTGTTGTTCAAACTGTGATCTACTTTGTCTGCAAGTCCTTTCACCATGAGAATATTGACAAGTCAGCTTTAGCAGATTATCTTGAAGTTTATCGAGGAGAGTATGTGCCTTTGACAGCCAAGGATGTTCAGCTCGAACAGTACCAAGTTTAATGTACAACATAACTATGAATTTTCTGCTAAATTTTTTGTTTTGTTTATCTGTTATATATGTCAGAAGAACAACATAAAAAAAAACCAACGGAAAACCTCTGCTTGTGTTGATGATGTGGCTGTATATGTTATACTTTGTGATCATGTCATCGTTTTGCGTGTGAAATTAAGGAAAATATGAAGAAAAATGATTCCCAGAGAGTTCTTATTCTTGTGTATGTATTTGATTTGCTGTTACAAAGTAGAACTGTGATGTTGCTTCTTTTATCTTTTCTTTTTTTTGCAATGATGATAATAAATGGTGTGAGGTGTGTTTTGTTGGGATTAGATTTGGTTTGTGGGTGTGAATAATGTTATGGTAAGCAGTATCTATCAGCGTATTAATTTGGGCATTGAGTATGAGGTGGAGCGAAAATAGAATCACGAGTTATAATTAAAAGACTCATTGGTTGTTCTTAATTGGTAAGAGAGTGAAATTTGATTGGTTACTTCTACAAAAGGAGAAAGGTTGTGTACATTAACAATGACCCTACATGAATTTGTTTTATTTTATTTTTACTGCATTTTGGACAATCTTTGAAAGTTCATTTGTAATAAATTGCATTGAACCTGATGCATATTTAGGCATACATTTAGAAAAGAAAGAAAAATAGAATCAAAATTTTAGAAATTAAAATTAGTTTGTCTCGTAAGCTCAAGTTAAAAATTTCTAGAAACTATACAGGAGATATGTTTTCTTAAATTAGTTTATGCTTAAAATATAATTTCAATTCTTTTTCTCTTATTTTATATTTTTAGATATGCTTATGAAGAAGAACTTCTTCAAAATATGTCTTCTTCATTTAAAAAAATGATAATTTGGGATGATTTATAGTGAATTTTCTTGTCACTAATATTAACTATATATATAAGGAAAAAAGAATTCAACTTTAAGTATTGGTTTTACAATAAGTTGGACTTCTTTGGTTAAGTTATAAAGGAAGAGAAATCTCAAATAATCTTGGAATGTGAATGAGAGTTGTGGATGATAATGAGAAATAAATTCAATTTAAATGACAAATAGATACAAAATGGAATGATCGTTTATCCATAAATGAGTACTTAAATGTCAAAGAGAAGTAAAATTGAATGAACTACTCATAAGGGACACTCCAGTGAGTAGGTGAAAAAGAGAGTAATAGTGAAAAAAATTATCATCGATAATGAGAGAATGTTTCGAAGTTATTATCTTTTTGTAGAGATGTTTTTATATGTATTTTTATATTTTTATATTTTTTAATAACATATTCATATTGAATCTCATGTTATTTTAACCAAATAATATATATATATATATATATATATATATATATAAAGTATTTAATGTAAAAAATGTATTCTTTCTTTCAATAACAAATATCAAGATATAAATTTTAATTATGTAAATATAAAATAAAAGTATTAAATAATAATTAAATAAAAGTCAAATAATTATATAAAGAGTAAAAATGATGTATGTGTCTTAGACATAAGCTACCAAAAAAACACTAAATTAAATTTTGTTATAAACTTTTTAGATTATCTAATAAACTAAGTGTATTTTAATAATTTAAAACAGATAAATATGAAGATAGAGATGATTATTGGGATATGTATAAGGACATAGATAGGATAAGTAGGATATTTATATACTCGTTATATTCTCATATCCAATTTAAAAAATTAGATATTATCTATATTCATATTTATACCTTTATATAATTAATATATAAACTTTTCATTAAAATCAAGATAAGTTCAAACATTACTTGTGACGATAGATTCATTGGTTATCCCTAATGACTAAGAAGGTTGTCCATGAATCATTCCACCTAAAATATAATTTGGACATAGACCACATGTTTTATTTTGGGTCAATGAGCATGACTTTCAAAAAATCTTGCTCCTTGAAAATATTGAGATATGATTGAACTATTTATGAATACAATGATTTATGCAATGTTACATTTGGCAATATTCTTTGTGACTTGAATGAATTGTGCTACTATGACGAAAAGAAGAAAAATTGGATTGTTATGTGTTGGAGAAAAGATCTCTAGACATAACATTATTTTAAGAATTTTTTTATTAAGTTCTTTTACAAAAAAAAACATAAATATATCTTTATGAAAAACAAGTCAAATACACACGAAGGAAGAATGACTTTTGTATTTACATGTGAAAAAATTTCTTAAAACTTCGTTTGATAGGCATAAATAGAAGAAGTTTAAAGTTATTTCTTGAGAGATGCGCTTCATAAAGCTAATCAGACACAACTTCAACAAGGAAGATGCATTGTCAAATAATCTTTTAAAATAGATTTTTGAAAAAACTCTCCTTTGATTAGATGAAAATAAATAGAATGCAATATAAAAGATAAATGATAGTGAGATTTCATAGGTTATTTTCATACATATTCGTCTAACAAATCCAGACTATGTTACTTCTTGATTAACCCGATGAAGTTTCCACTAATTCAAACTACCACTGTAAGATATAAATACTATTTTGACCCAATCACTTTGGCTAAACTATAAATATCCTTTGAATACCACCATTCTTGGCTAAGTTACTAGTACTGTTTGGACTCAATCACTTATAGCTAAGCACAATTGTTCTTTGAACCTAATCACTCCTAGCTAAACACTTTGATTACAAAGGTTATGATCTCAAAGATCACAAATTTCATTAACTAAAAAAGATAAATGTCTTAAGAGAAATATATGATTATAAACACTTTCTTACATAGCTATGAACAAAAACATTGTTCTACCTTGCACACAAAAAGGTTTAAGATTCTTGAAATCATTAAGACAAAAATTTCATAAGCATCGTTCACCTTTCTTCTTCGAAGAGAATTATTTTAAACAGAGATAAAAAGAAAATAATAATTTCAAATCCCTTTTGAGATGTTGTGAGGTTTATAAGGCTTTCATCTTCATTGATTATCGTTTGATCACGTTCAAGCACATAAATATGTAAATGCTCTCTATGAAACATTAAATGCATGTGGCTTCCTTACGCAACTTATTTGATACATGACATGAGCCTAAGGTAGGTAGTTTCCTTCTTCTTTAGAGTAAGGCACAAGGTCTACCACAATTATTTGACTTCGCAACCCTGTATTCCACTTTTTCAAAAAGTTGTTTGTGTCATGAACTTTAAGCACACTCTTAAAGAGATCTTGATGTAGACATGTTGTTTCAAATCCTTGTGGTTAAGCGAGATCCAACCACAATTAAACCTTTGATGCTTTAGAAGGTCAACTAGTTTTAGATTATGGCAGCTAGAAAGAATTCACCAATAGAATATTGGTGTCCCTTTATGTTTATAATAATATAGTTATTCATGAATTGATGCAGGCCGAAGGTTGAACCAAATTAGTGTAGGCCAAAGGATGACCCGATTTGGCATAGGCCAAAGGTCGAGTTGAGTTAGTCGGACCGAAGGTTGAGACAAATCAGAAAGGGCAAAAGGTCAAGATGGGTCAATAAGATTTGAAGGTCAAAATGATTTGGTATGGGTCGAAGGTCAAGAGAGGTCAGGGTTGACCGAAGGTCAACACAGGTCAACTTGGGTCGAAGGTTAAGCTGCTTCGGCCCCAGATGAATGTTGAGCCGAGTTGATTATGGCCAAAGGTCAAAAGGAGTTAGTTAGGGTGAAGGTTGAGATGACTAGACTCGGGCCGAAGGTTGAGATGAGTTAACCTTGGTTGAGGGTCGAGATGAGTCGGTTAAGCCGAAGGTTGAGCTGAGTCGGTTAAGGCCTGAAGTGTTAAGAAGTGGACTTTAGGCCCGACTCAACCTTACACAACGAACTTGCAAGATAAGGTTTGCATCCAATTATATATTGTAAATTGACCTTACCTTTAGCCGATGTAGGACTTCCAACACACTCCCTCACGCTGAGGCATATACATCTCGAGCGTGAGATTAGACATTAATGGGTGGTTCGATAGCAGGTGGAACAATAGGTCTAACAAATAATAAATTTCGTTAAGATAAGTTCTAATACCATGTTAAGAAGTAGACTTTAAGCTTAACTCAATCTCAAAAGTGGTTTATAAGGTGAGGTTTGCACTCAATTATATACTTTAAATTCACGTTATCTCTAGTTAATGTGAAACTTTCAACACAAAAATTGAACTAAGTTAGTTCGAGCTAAAGGTCGAGAGGAACAAGCTTAAGTTGAAAGTCAAGACGAGATCATTAGACTAAAATTAGAAACGAATTATCTCGGATCGAAAGTAAATATCAGTTATTCATATATTTTTAATATAGCATCTTGTCTTAAAAAAATTAAATTACTATATAAAAAAATTAAAATCTAAAATATTTTAGTTACTCCGTTCAAATACTGTTTAAGAATTAAGTAGTGAATTTTTTATTTTAATTACTAAAATTTCTTACCAAAAAACAATTTACATTTTATTATTAAAAATATATAATATGATTTTCTCCCATTAATCAAAGAAACGTAAAGTCCGGTGCGAAAACACCGACAACCGAAACAATCACCGCAAAAAGCACGCGACAAACTTTAAACGGGTTTTCCATAACCTTCTAAACACTCCTCCACTTCAATCCTTTCCCTTCACTTTCTGCTTCCTTCCACTTTCCATCGAATCGAAGCAAATTCCAAGGAACCGAATAAAAAAGAAAAGAAAAAGAACGCAAAGAAAACCCCTTCGTAGATCCAATCCAAAATTGAACTTATCCATCAAATTAAGACCCAAGTCCAAGCATTGTCGATTCAATTTCTCATCTGGGATTCTCAATGGATGCTTCGTCCTCGTCGAGTCAACCCGAATTCGATTACTTGTTCAAGCTTCTCTTGATTGGGGATTCTGGCGTTGGCAAAAGCACCCTGCTTTTGAGCTTCACCTCCGATAATTTCGAGGATCTTTCTCCCACCATCGGTTAGTAACATTTAGAATATATATAATTCTCCCACCCTGATTTTGTTATCTATTTTGTAAAATTTAGTTCAAGAGTTTCTCTCCGATGATCACTGTTGGAAGAAATTATAAGGGGTAGAAATTGTAGTTCAAGGTTTGAAGTGTTAGTTACCTAGTGGATTTGTGATGCGTAGTAATGTTACAAACTTACAATACAACCTCTAACACTTTTGAAGCACTCTTGAAATATAAATTTTGGATGGTTCTCACTTCTTATTTATATCCTCTATCCTGATTTGAATTTTTTTTATTTTTATTTGTAATCAATTTCCACCCGAAAGAGTGTTGCTAGCAATTTTCTTCTTCTAAGTGATGTGGTAATATAGTTATCGATGGAATGGGATGTGGTTGGTTGGTTGGTTGGTGATGTCTTTCTAATTCATCTAGACTTATAGGGGTTACTCTTGTTTTATTAACGTCTCATATTTGAAGAGCTCATTGAGATCTTGGTACTCATAATTTTAATTAGTCATGTGTTCTTGTGAACTTAATTATATGGTTCAGTGGCATTGTAGTCCAAGTTACTGGACAAGGTCGAAGTGACCACTCCCAACATTAAGGGTGTAAATGAGTCGACCCAAGCCGAGCACTTGAAAGTCCAAGTTGGGCTTGCAAAAATGTATGACTCTGACTGACTCATTTGTTTAAATGAGTCAGAGTTTTTCTTGGCAGCGACTTGTTTAAAAATAAGCAACTTTTAGCTTGTTCATATATACGTGGATTAATTAAAATTTAGTATTTGATATGTATTTTTTGTGTTAGAAAATGAAGTAAAAATAAGTAGAGATGTAAGTATAAAAGAGAATGTGCAAGTCAGGTATAATTTTTTTTTTATTTATAAAATTACAATTTGCTAAATATATCTCGTTTCTTATTTGAGATTAACATGTATACACACACTTTCCCTCACACGAACTTTTATTGTCAAACCTATGATGCCCGAGCATGAGTCATTTGTATAAGTAAGCCTAAATCTAAGCCATATGCTTAAGATTATTTGGTTGGTAAAACAAACAAGCTTGATTGAGAAATTAATGAAATAAGCTCATAATTTATTACTAGATTAGCTCATTTACAACGCTAACTTGTACATATTTTGACTCCCAATACACAAGTCAGTACCTAGTCTACTTGATTGACAGGTTATGGCCAGTCAGATCAGGCTTCATACACTTGACTGTTTACTGGATCTAGTAGTATCTGTTATAGAGGATCAAATCTAATTCAGGATTGGAGAATACTGGCTTCAATGTTAAGTAACATTCTATTGTTTCTAATATTTTATTTTGGTTAAAAGAAATATAGAGCGTTTGTCTGCATCAGTCCTGATAACCCCATTACGAAAGTTTATATCCATGTGGTTTGTTGAATAATTAGGGAGATTCATGCAATTATTTGTGAGAAAGTTATATTTTCTACTCGGTCATATATGCATTGATTCTTATAATCGTGTTGCAGGTGTAGATTTCAAAGTTAAATATGTTACAATTGGAGGAAAAAAGTTAAAACTTGCTATTTGGGACACAGGTATTTTCAATTTTCAATTATAACATTTTGAGAGGCCAAATCCCTTTTATTCTGTTGTATACTTTCAAAATTCTATATTAGTTGGGGCTTAAGGCGAATAACTTTTACCATTGCTATGAACTCATACTGCTAAGTGAGTGTGAAGCTATGGAGCTCTCATGTTTTGAGCTTTAATTGCAACATTTTCCATCGCAATTAAAATGAAACTTTTGAAATTTAATGTTGAATATCTCACTGTTGGTTCATTAACATATATTAGGATGCCACATTGATTTTGATATCAAGATTACAAATCTTAGCGCTGAGCTTTAAACAGAATTAGGAAAGATCTGTAACATTGTTTAAAGTGAGCATACTGGAATGCATCTTATCAATGATATTGATGTTGCTAATTGATTAGTATAGTGTATTATAGAATTCTATCTCAAATATATTTTGTTGATATTCAGCATATGTACAATGTATATTTAAGAGGACACGTAATGCTCTGGCTATTTTGTGCAGTATATGTCTCATATACAGAGATCAGCAGCTTCTAATATACTGAATTCTGCACTTGTTGCAAATTTGTTTGACTTATCCTTTAAAGAAGTCATGTCAACCTTCACTGGAATAACTTAATTGCAATACTTTGTATTTTCTCTTTGTGCAGCGGGACAGGAAAGGTTTAGAACACTTACTAGTTCATATTATAGAGGAGCTCAAGGAATAATTCTGGGTATGTTTCTTGATTTCTCTGTTACTTCGCTATATTTTAGTTTGCTATCCAATGCATATGTTGTACACTGCATTTCTTATTTGTTTATATTTTGGTATCTTGTTGAGCTGTAAATCATACAACATGGCTCTATATAGTTTGTACATATTTCAATTTTATCAATTATGAATATATATTCTATAAAGACAACAAACTGGTGATTAAAATGGATTTCATTGATGACATGTATGTTGTCAATGTTTTCCTTTGATGATGACCTCACATGTGTATGGTGTCATTAAATGTTGAATTTATTCTTGTCTATAAAGCACGTTTTGTCAAATGATTTTGCAAAATTATTATTTGTGAAGAACTGTCCAGTGGTAAACCCTTAGTGAGGAGGAGCCTTCCAATACCTGATACGGTGAGATGTCATGGTTAATATGTCCTTTCTGTTAGCGATATGACCTTTACTTGCAGGAAATTTGTTTCAAATTGAATTTATCGTAAACTAAATTCAACTGCAACGAGAATGTTGGACATATTTCATAGATTATTTATAGATGTTGGACGTGTTTTTCTTCCAAATATGATGTGACTGTTTTAATTGTTTACGCATAGAATCATATTCTTCTGCAGTTTATACTATACATCTATTCAATGATTCTTGGTTGTTTATGTACAGTATATGATGTCACAAGGCGGGAAACTTTTACGAATCTATCTGATATATGGGCTAAAGAAATTGACCTTTACTCAACCAATCAAGATTGCATCAAGATGCTTGTAGGAAACAAAGTTGATAAGGTGTGTTAGTGAACTTTTGTGTTACTCTTCTAAGAAATTGAGAGTCAGTCTTCATTCATTAGTGCTGTAAGTTGCAAATGCTGTCATATTCAAAGTAGGCATGAAAGAAAGTAATCCTCGTCCTAATAGGCTCTCTCGTATTTCAGGAAAGTGAAAGGGTTGTCAGCAAAAATGAAGGGATAAACTTTGCAAGGGAATATGGATGCCTGTTTACTGAGTGCAGTGCAAAAACCAGAGTCAATGTTGCACAGTGTTTTGATGAGCTTGTAATGAAGGTACACATATAATGAAACTCTTCCTAAATCCTCCAAAGAAGGAAACAGCAAGTAGGGGGACACTGAAATATTTGAAAGGATTATTATTGCTATGCTTGTGTTCTTGGTGATGTCTTTTCATACAATATTTTTCGAAAAACTTAACTTCAAGCAATGAAATGAACAGTAACTTACGATGAACAGAATTAGCCTCTTGTTATTAGGATACAAGCTGTGCGAATGATTGAAAACAGAAATTAAAGCTATTATATGGTTGAAAGGATTTTTTTCACAATAGAAAGATTCTTAAGTTTATTAATACAAACAAAAATTACCCATATGCTCTAGCCATTAAGCCTGTTATATGGGATATAAATATGCAAAATCAAACAACTCCTGGCCCTTGGGAAAGTGCAATCTTAGTTGTCTGAGATAACTTAAACCAAAAGAAACAATGAGAATAAAATACAAAACAACTGACAGTAAGCTCACAATATTGAGAACAGTACTTGCACTGCAATTCATAAGCAATACCAATCTTGGTAGCCACAACAGCTGCTCTGTTTGTATTTAAATGGAGTACATTTGTCTTTTATTTCTTACCTCCATGAAATGCCGGCAACATGTTGGGCTGTAAGCTTGAAATGGTTAATTTTATGTAGCAAACTGAAATTTGGTGCAGGCTTCTCAAATACCCAAATTGTTGTATATCCCATCCATTTTTGTTCACAAAATACTATTTATTGACATAGATTGCAAGATTTACTTTTTGGCAACTTTTGCAAAAGAATTTAGGTGTTGTTACTTCTATTTATTTGCATTACTTACAAGTCAACACCCTCAAAAATGAAAGAAATGCTTCAAATTCGAGTTTGCCTGTTTATCTGCAGATTTTGGAGACACCAAGTCTCTTGGCTGAGGGCTCATCTGGTGGGAAAAAGAACATCTTCAAGCAGAAAGCACAAAGTTCTGATGCTTCAAGTGGTGGCTGCTGCTCGTGATTTACATGCTTAAGGGGCTTTCACCTTCCACTTCTTGGTATGATCTTGATTTCAAGCGCAATTAAATTCATTACGTGTAACAAAATAACTTTATTATAGCATGTATACCAAGATTAAATTATTTTTCTTCTCAAGAATATATACCTTATGTTTAAAGATCTCCATTTTATTTGGTTTGAGCAATCATCTGGGCATAGTTCATAGTGCACCTGCATATGAATAACGTTTGTTTATATACCCTTTTGATGTTTTAACATGATCAACGGTGTGCTTCACATATAGTAGGGGGAATTTTTAGTATGCAACATCATATATTTGTTTAATCTGCAACCAGTATGCAGATATGGCAAAGCTGTAAATTCATAGCCATGATTCATTGTATCTTGTTATTAAATTAACAATAATTAGTCATGTCATGGTCATTAGATATTAGGCTCAAATTGTAATTAGAAGAGAACAATTGGAATATTAGATTAATTTGACGCGGTGGATTGAAGACAGGGCAAAAGAAAACACGATGCTGATAAGGAGTGATTTATCTCTGAAACAAGAATTCTGATGAGAGGTTATGTAACCTCTCGACGGTTGACATTTAATTAAAAAAAATTAAAAGTATATTACACTAATCTTAAATTCAATGAAGTGCATGTTTGTATTATTAAATTGTTAAACTCAAGAATACGTACAGTTTTTCTCGGGAAAATGTCTATAACACCTTATAATGGACAATGCCCCACAATAAAGGAAATGGCAACGTAATAATTTGTGGCGGGTGTACTCTGTATTTAACACAAATCAAATGGTTCAGTAAAGACTTGTTACAAGCTAATATTTTTTAGTTTGTTTAAAATACATAGATACTACCACACACACACACACACACACACACATATATATATATATATATATATATATATATATATATATATATATATATATATATATATATATTTTTTATATTTTC
>Ga0214545_1007894_pt1 | contig 17420 bp, 14 predicted proteins | sample CNSS4metaG_FD_160064 | JGI IMG/M metagenome (GOLD analysis project Ga0214545, IMG submission 160064) | Root nodule microbial communities from cowpea collected in UCLA plant growth center, Los Angeles, California, USA - CNSS4 | ecosystem: Host-associated > Plants > Roots > Nodule | place: USA... | reverse complement strand
ATGCTTGTTGTCAAATGATGGAATCAAAATAAGAATACTTGGCACGTGGCAATTGAGGTTTATTATTTATTTATTTTGTTTATTTTTTAGGAATCAATTGGAGAAAGTGGACTTTTTTATCAAAACATTAATTAAAGAATTTTTATTGTGTTAAACGTCATTTTATATCTACTTTTATAATTATTTGGACTTGTATGAACTTGAGTTTATTTGAACTTTATTTAAAATTTATGACAATGATGTATTTTATTTTATTTTATTTGAATTTATTATTAAATATTTATTTTTTAATAATTTTGTAAATACTCGTGGGTACCCATGGATAACCGCAGATATAAAAAAAATAGGCGGGTACCCGCACAACGAATACCCGACGGTATGGGTACGGGTACAAGGCGAATATTTATCTAGTGGGTAGGGTACGGGGGAGCTACTACCCGTACCCTACCCGTCCTGTTGACATCCCTACACCACACATATAAAAAATAAACACAATCCAATAAATATTAAAAGTATTATAGTAATTAAATGTTTTTTTATGTTGAAATAAATAATAATAAATAAAAAACAAAAACTAAATTTTTGTTTTCTTTAAATAATTACCTAAATTAAACTACTATTTTATTAAGTTCTTTTATAGTAACTTTTTGATATCTAGTTTTAAAATATTTATTAATTATTGAATTTAAATATTGTATAAATTAAACTATATAGCAACAAACATAATCTATTAAATATTAAAAAATATTATAGTAATAATATGTGTTTTTAATATTGAAATAAATAATAATAAATAAAATAAAACTAAAACTAATCATAAAATATATTATGAAACCTAAAAGGTTTTTAATAAAAGTTTAAACATATTGTGAATATTTTTTAAGTATTGAAATTAAATTTTTTATAAATTAAACTATATAAAAATTAATCATAATTCAATAAAACTACAAATAATTAAAATATATTAAAATATAAAATAAAAACAAAATAATTATAATAAAATATTAAACAGAAATAAATTAGTTTATAAAATATATTTTACAACATATATTTGAAAATAAATTAAAGATAAAAAATATAATTACAACTATAATTTTTATGAAGATAATGTTGATAACTATATATAGAAATACAAAACAGCAATACAAAATTTATAATTAAAATATTAAAGGGTTTTAAATTATTTATAAAATCTATTTTACAACATATATTTAAAAATCAAATAAAGATAAAAATATATTTAATTTATTAAAAAATTATTGACAAAATATAATAATTCTATAATTATATTCTTTATGAAGAAAATCTCATAAATATATTTTTTATGAATATTTTATTATTTTTTATAGTTTTTTGGATATGTAATTTTTATATAATAAAATAGTTATTAATTATTAAAATTGTACCTTTTTACATAATTTAGGAAATAAGGAAGTATTTGTGTTACATAAAGAAAGTAGTTATTGGAAAGAGAAAAGTGAATTAAATAAAAAAATAAAAGAATTAATAAAATTTAGTTTTATTTTATTTTAAAAAAGTATATAAAATAAAAATGACCAAATAATTATAATTATACGTGTTAATAAAAGGAAATAAATAATATAATAACTTTATTAGTACCTTCTTTCCTTAATATCTATCTATAACAATGTCCACATTTCATAATACTCGTTTTACCCTTAGTTATTTTAAAAATTAATTATTATATATATATATATATATATATAATATTATAAAAAGGGTTCCTCTTTTTGTGTCTACATTTCATAATATCCGTTTTACCCTTAGTTATTTTAAAAATTATTTATTTTATCTATAACAATATATAAAGGAGATTCCTCTTTTTGTGTCCACTTTTCATTTTCCAATTTTACCCTTAATTACTATTTTAAAAATTAATTATTTTATAATTATTTTTTCTGTAACCGTTTTTTTTAAATCTTTTTTATTTTGATCGTTATTCTAAAAACCTTTTCAAACAATTATTTTATTTAATAACTATGTTAAAATTTATTATATATATTTTAAAAAAAATATTATTAATCTTATAAAAATTAAAAAATGCGGATACACAGACGCGACAGCTCGCGCATGTGTGTTCGCTAGTTACTAATAATAATAATAACTTTACTGTAATAATATAATTTATTATTAGTAATATTAATAATATATAATAGTAACATATAATAAGAATAATTATTATTATAATTATTATAATTATTTTTATTTTTATTATTATTATTATTATAACAATAATATTACTTATAATTTTACTATTATCACAACAAATAATATTGGTAACAATATTATTATCAATAATTATAAATAATAACTCTTATAAAAATATTACAAATAATAATATTATTTATAATTAATATTATAGTTGAAATCATAAATAAATGAAAGAATAAAAATAAATTGACTTTTGTAAGATTTGAATTCTGTAAGGCCCACTTTTTCGTATTTCCTTTATTTTAAAGGTTGCCCCAAACTATTAGGCCTTAGGGCTGACCCAAAGGGGAAAACAGACCTAAGTCTGCCCTAGCTCACTTGTCTCTCGTACTTTTAGAAAAATCAGTCATCACCTTTCCCTTGCACCTAAAACAGAGCTGTGCTAGGGTTTAGTTTCCGCTCGTTCGTACTAGCTCAAGAGTTCGCTCCATCTCACGTAAGTTGGTCTTTGAACCTTGCTTTTCCTTCCCGAGTTGATTTTCATGAGTTCCGTTAAGGTTCGCAATGGTAACACTATTATCCTTCTGTTCCACTGTTTTCCAGCTCCTAAGCCTCTACTCGGAGCTGTTGTGCTCTACGTTTGCTTGTCAAAGTCCTGTATTAAACCCTTCCAGGTAAGGGAAGCTAGAACCCTCTGTTAGTGTAATGTGATTTCTGTGGTTGTGTGTTTGTCTCGTGATTAGTTGAACTTACATGTTGTTGTGAACGTATGAGATGGCTGGAAATATTGTTGAGTATGAAAATATAGCTGATGCAGGATGAACTGTGGCGTGACCTGTTATTCTCGCCCAAGCGGCCCGGTCTCGGCTAGGCGAGACTTGCAGAGAACAAACCCCAGCTCCCGCTCGAGCTCTCGCTAAGGCGGAGGGTCTTAATTTTGAGCGAGGTGCTATCTCACTCAGGCGAGAGACGCTCGCCTAAGCGAGCTCGCGTGGGAGCTCGAGGTTTGTTGCTGCAGTTGCAGCCTAGGCGAGGGACCTCACCTTTGGGCAAGGAGTGGGCTCGCTCAGGCGAGGGAGGACTCGCCTAAGCGAATGCGCGAGAAACCTCCCATTGCCCCTATCACGATCTCGCCTAAGCGATGGCCTGTTGCTTGAGCGAGAGAACCCCTCTCGCCTGAGCGAGGGCTTCTGGCCTAAGCAAGATGCGTTGTAGGCCTTGCTGTTTTCTTCATTTGAGTGCTATGATTTGTTGGTTATTTTGTTGATGTGTATTAAGCATGAAGCATGAGAAATGGCCTGGGATATATGTGGTATGGGTTTAATTGATTTATTGATGTGATCTTAGCATGTAAAGTGAATGAGAAGGATGTTATGGACATGGCAATGGTATTGGTATGAGATGAGGCTCCATGCTCATGAGATTGGTGAATGAGTTGGCATAATCCAACATGGAATGCGAATTTGGTTACATATGTTGACCCAAGGGATTGAATGTGTAACATCCCTAAGGAATATTACTAATATTTAAAATTTAAAATCCGAAATAAACATAAATACCACATTTAATATAAAGTCATTTCCCAAAAACACGGGAAATTTAAAACTTTAATGTACACATGTCATAAAACCAGGAGTCCATAATTTTTATAAAACTAAAACAATATTCACATGGCTCCCAAAGGATTACAAATTTATCTCAAAAATCAAAATAATAACATATAAATAAAATCCCAGGTATCCCTCGCTCCGAGTCTAAGCATCTCCTGGCCCACCTGTCAAATCATCTGCTCCTGGATAACGAGTCATTTGATCATTGCCACACACACACAGAAAGGGTGAGCTATGCATAATATATATAAACAGATACATGAAATAAATATGCCATCCATCCCAAAATAACATAACTAAAATTTCACGATTGTCAAATTACCCAACCATGACCTCATAGTCCTTCATGAGTCATATGCATGAACTAGGTCTTGGGACTTCACTGTGCTCCCACGAAACTAACTCATTCATGGTCCAACCCTATGAGCCTATCCCACTCATAGTCCTGCCTTACAGACTCCTCGTCTGTAGTAAATCATCCAAGTCTTCTCAACTTGGACCCTGGCATGCATGCAATCACCATACTATGGACTCCTCGCCTAATAGTAGCCGACGGGAACATATCAGTTCCTTGCCCATCGTGCGCCCGACACATGTAATCACCATACTAAGGACTCCTCGCCCATTAGTAGCCGACGGGAACACAACCAGTTCCATGCCCATCATGTGTCCAACCATCAAGCACATCCCAGACCCCTATTGGACTTAGTTCTTCAAGCCCAAATACCACACCACATGCATATACTTCCTATACTTAGGAAAAAGTAGCCAAACTAACACACACAAGCACACACAAACATAGTAATTCGCATAAAATCGCTTAAGCCAGGGACTCTCGCCCAAGTTAAGCCTTCAGCTTCGCTTAGGCTACCTCACCTCGCTTGAGCGAGCTTAAAACAGTGGCCGCATCACGTTATCTCGCTTAGGCGAGATCATCTCTCGCCCAAACACCCAATTCAGTCTCGCCTGAGCTACAATGTACGCAACACATCCAACATGATCGCGACATCTCGCTTAGGCGAGACCATCTCGCCTGAGCGAGACCATCTCGCCTGAGCGAGACCCTGGTTCACTCAAACCCACCAAACTCCTCGCTTGGATGAGGTTTTGCGCTCAAAATAATCCAGGTTTCCTCGCGACCTCGCTTTGGTGAGTGTCTCTCGCTTAAGCGTGAGACTAAGTCGCTCAACCCCATCCAAGGTCGCTTGGGCGAGTAACGCGAACCAGGACCAAAAACGAGACTCTACAACTCTCGCTTAGGCGAGATGGCGTTGCTTGGGCGAGACTTGCAAGGCTTCGAGTCTGATCACGCACACAGTGCACCAAACCAATACCAAAACTCTACTCAATCATTAACAAGACAATGTAATGGCAAATAACCATCAAAATCATGCATTATCTCCCATTAAGCTACCAAAACACAAAATTTAGGCTTCCACCACCCTTCCTTTACTAAAAACCCTCATTCCCCAAAAGTATAATGTATTACAGGCTTATGCGCACAACATTAATCAATTAAGCTTTCTATCACCACACATATTGTACGAATTTCATGCCAATAGAAATCAATTGAAAACAGAATTGAACCAAAACCATAACACATGTTAATCAATTTAAGCGCATAAGGACAACTCCCCTAACCTGAAATTAGTGATTAAAGTTGAGACCAACAGGACCCTTGATCCACGATTGCCTTCTTGCTTCAACCCTTGCACACCCAAAACTCAACTCACATGCTCAATCTCGTGCTCCTCTCTATACCAGTTAACCAAACTGCCAAAACCCTTCCTTTTACCTAAAATTTGGCTTCCCTTTACCTAAAATTTGGCTTTCATAGCTGTCTTTAGGATGGGTTTTAAAAATTAAAACTGGCTTTCATAGCTGTCTTTAGGATGGGTTTTAAAAATTAAAACGAAATTAGGCTTAATTGTGGTTTTAATTCCTCTTCAATGTTAATTATATGGTGGTTTTTCCAACCCTCTTGGCTGCCCCATTCTGCTAGGTTATCCCTACCTTTCCATATTCATTCCAAGCTAAATTTAGTAAAAATAAAGGTTAAGTTCTGTCTACCAAGGTTTGAACTTGTGACCCTCCACTCATAATGCCAAAGCACATCCACTATGCCAATTCACATTTAGTGACACACCCTAATCAAGATAAGTTTACATTACCAATTCCATACTCATACATATTATTAAAAATCAATAATAAAACAACAACACATAATTGGCATACATAGAACTTGAACCCCAGTCCTCTCACACAACCAAAGTACTCTTAACCATTTGAGCTAACACTTTTCCACGTCACATTAAACAATAATTAATGTCATAAGGGCGCTTTCTACCCGCATTTATTATTAATTAATTAATTTTCACGGGTCTCACAGAATGCATGATTACTATGACTTGGTTGTATGAATATATTTGGTATGAGTCAGTGCGTAATTCCTTGGAATTTCTAGGTGAGACTTCAGGGTCGTGCTTCAGTGGTCGGGACGTGTCGCAACCGAAATCGCGACTGGACAACGAACCAAAAAGTAAAAAAACAGAGAGTTTGGAGTCACCACCATAGTTATTATAGGAAACTATGGAAAACCATAAAAAAGAGCAAGGTCTGCGAAAAACCAAAATTTGGATCCGGGAGTCGGTTACGCGTGGGGAAGGTATTAACACCCCACAACGCCCGTCCTAAGACGGTACCTTTAATTAAATGTGCAAAAGTTATGTGGTTTTTCGAAATATTTAATTTTCCCCAAAATTAGTAATAAAAGAATGTACAAAAAAAACTAAAATATTTTTTTGAATTTTTGGGCCCGACGAGGATTAATCCTGGCTCCTAGGTATCTCCATGTGAATTGGAGAATCAGGGTTACGTAGTTCTTTATGAAAAACTATTTGGAAAATTATTTGAAAAATGGTTCAATTTGTGTTATAATTTTGAAAACTTTTTATTCAACATTTTAGTATTATTTTATTATTGGTGTCACGCGACGCGAGCGGCCGAACAGACACTGAAAATAAATTCTTTTTTTCTAATCTTTTATTTTTTATTTTTTTAATCATTTATAAATTTTTAATATTTTTTTAAAGTTATTTTAAAGTAGTTGTGGATATCATTGCGACGAGAGCAACCAAATAGATATAAAAGAATAAACAAAGAAAGTTATATTTTATTTTTAGATCATTTGTATATATTTTTTAGAAAAAAAAAAGGAACGAAAGTCTAAAATAGGTGTCATGCAACGCGAGGGGTCGAACAGACACCAAAAAAATGGGAAAAAATTAATGATTTAAAAAGAATAATAATAAAAAAATTGATAAAAATAAATCAAAAGAAAAAAAAAATGAACTAGCAGTTACGTACCTTAAAAAATGTTCAATATCTACTCACCTTTTCTCTTTTTCTTATTCTTTGCCTCATTTTCTAATATTTTTGTTCTTTTCTAGAGAGATAAAGATGATAGGTGTCTATTTATGTGGGTGGTAATGAGAGAAAGAGAGAGTGTAGAAAATGTTTTTTTTTCTTTTTTCTACCTCCTTCAATATGTTTTTTTTAAAGAGAGATTAAAAAGAGGTATGTATGTGGGAGTGGTGATGGGAAAGAATTAGAGTAGTGTAGAGAATTTTTATTTTGGTCATGACAGAGTGCATATTTATATTCACAACTTGCAATGTCAATGCAATCTCAGCCTTAATTGTAACGAACAATATAATGAAGGAATTGATCATGATAGTAGCAAATTATGAGTATCAAATCGCGGTAAAACAGAGCACAAAATCAATCATCATCAATAACAAATCAAAGCACAAAATTAATCCCAATTAATAATATTGATTCTTACCATTTGAAGAGATATTGCTTCTAATTATTATTATGTAATTAATTTCTCTATCAGGAACAAAGGTAGAAAATATTTGAGTTATTGGGCTCATGAAGATTAATAACAAATTGGGCTCTTCCTCCTTTTTTTTCTCTCTTTTTTTTTTCTAAAGTTGATGTTTGAAAATCTTTTTGAAGAAAATTTTGTTTCACATTTTTTTTTATTTTCCATTAACTAAAAAACCCTTTTTTTTTTCGAAAATAAATTTATTCACCTGGACGAAATTGGGTGTTGACAGGACGTAATTCCATGGCCCCTGTTAGTGGGTGTCCATGGTGGTGCCCCATCTATATAACTTGGTAAGGATTCAAGGTAAGGATTGCATCCTGACACTCTAAGGAGTCAATTAGTCTCACTTAGAGCATACTGGCTCCTGTGGTGAGAGTAGTAGAAGGCCCAAAACTCATTAAGGGCTAACCTTGTGTGTGAGGGAATTGATTCATTGTAACACTTGTAACACATAGCTCGGGGGTGAACAGCTCGGGGGTGAGCAGAGGTATCTACCACAAGTGCAAGCATCCACTAAATCCGACCAAGTTATATGTATCCGGATGAGTCGAGTCGAGTCGAGTCTTAGTGTATTGTTTGAGAAGTCATAACATGTTTGGTTGATATATGTATATTGGACTGTGAAAATATATCTGATTGTATTGATGAAATCTTTTTGGCTCTACCTTACCCTTTCTTGTTTGAATGTCTTGTATGTTATCCTTCTACTTTTGCGATGATCATCAATTTATTGATGGGAGTAGATGCGAGAGGTACTCATGGCCAACATGGGAAAGAGGATTCTACTACATAGTCCACTTGGGCTGGACTTGATGTTTCTTGTTGGGCTTTTCTTTAGGGCCGTGGCCCATGTATCAGTTTGACTTTTGATTTTTTTATGTTCCTCTTAAACTTTATAACTTGTTTTCAGGTGGCACCGTGGTGTGCCTTGAGTTGTAAGGAGTTAAGTTTAAAACTCCAGGACTGCGCTATTATGTTACCTTGTGCGACGTTTCCGTTAATTATGTTTGTTGATTAAATGGGACGTTACAAACTCAACTCCTTTTGTACCAGAGTTTTAAAATGATGAAAAAATTAATTTTTATAACACTTATAAAAACAGAAAATGGGTAATATAGTAATTTTGGTAGTATATTCTTTTCTTAATATGTAATAGATTTGTGTAATTATTTGAATTAAAAATATAGTTACTAAAATTAGTAAAATGATTAAACTGACAAATAACTTTTTTATTATGAATAATTATTTAAATTTAACAAATAATAATTAATAGGATAAAATTGCAAAAACAAAAAGAGGACACAAAAAATGTGTATCTCTTTATATATATAGTTATTGTATTATTATTTTTTTTTATCACTACGAGATTGGTATGAATTAATGATCGTTCATTGATTTGAAAGAATTACTCATATGATTGGTATGACTCATATGATTCATTACTCTTTATGTAATATTTTGTATAACTATTTGATATATATCCTTTATGGGTTACCATGTTGTATATATAAACATGACTCTTACTATTAGTAATAACACACACAGAAAAGTTGCTCCATATTATCTCATTGTCTATTCTTTCTTCTATTCTTCTCTATGTTATTAGCTTTATTTTATAATACGTGATCAGCACGATGCTCCAACCAATTAAGGGCTAGTGAAAGTTTTTTCTCTCTAAGGACAATGTTATGCATGTCTTAATCTAGGCTCTTCCTAATCCTTTTTTCATTTACAATTTTATCAATTTTATCTTATATTGTTATTTTTGTCATAAAAATGGTTTGACTTTATCAATTTTCATCTCTCTCTTATTATTATTATTATGATAATTATTATTGTGATGATTATTATTACTATTATTTGTTATGCTAATTCTAAACATGTTAAATCTTGCAAATTTTGAATTTGTCATCTTGATATTACAAGGAAGAATTCCTTATATTGGACTTTAAATGTTGAAATACATTTAGATGCAATGGATCTCGGGTTACCATTAAAGAAATAAATAAAGCATCTAAGCAACTAATTTGCTCCTGCAACAACAATATTTTGTGAAAAGAGATTTCACATTTCACAAATATTATGACTTTATTTCATGCTTATGTATGGCTGAATGAAGCAATGAAGCTTTTAATGAAAAATCATGAGATTTGCCTAATTTGCTCCATTCCCAAAAGTGAATGCAACAATAAATATTATGAATTTATTTAATGATTTTGTATGACTAAACAAAGCAATGAGCTTTTGATAGAAAATCATGAAACCTGTCCAATTGGTTTATGCTCCATTCCTGGATGTGAATGCAACAACATTTAATTTATATTTTCATGATCGTGATATTGATTATGGACATGGTTATAAAGGAAATTTCAAAGACACATTTTGTCACCAGAAGTGGCACAATAATGTGAAAAGGGAAAAAGAAAAATGTGAAAATATTGGCAAATAAGATGAGAGTATATATTATCATTACGATCGTAAAGGCCATTTGAGTTATACTTGTCATACACCAAAACATCTTACAACTAATGAGAAGAACATATAAACAAACTTTGCTTATGAAGATGGTGATTCTGATTATGGCCATATGGATACTACTCATCTTGATATTATTATTTTCTTTGCTAAACCAAATGGAAGCATTGATCACCTCATTGGTTATGAGAGTGTTAAAAAAATATTTTCTCATATTGATATTTATGTTTATACGAAGAATAAATGTTGGCACTAGCACCAATTATGAGGATATATGTCTTATTGATAGTGCAACAACTCATACAATTCTCAAGAATAATAAATTTTTCTCTTGTTTGGTAATGCAAGAAGTCAATGTTAATACTATTTATGGTACCACAAATATAATTGAAGGCTCTGGAAGAGCTATTGTACTTCTACTAAGAGGTACAAGATTGCATATTAAAATACATTTTATTCTCCTAAGTCTAATAGAAACTTATTAAGTTTTAAGGATATTCGTCTAAATGGATATCATATTAAGACAAACAATGAAAGAGATATTGAATATCTTTATATCACTCGAATTGAGTCAAATATAAAATGTGTATTGGAGAAATTATTAGCCTTCTCTTATGGCTTATACTACACATATAGTAATGCAATTGAGATGCATGTCATTGTAAGCTAGAAGCTTACAAATAGAAATGAATTTCTTGTTTGACATGATCGGTTGGGTTATCCTGGATATATCATGATGCGAAAAGTAGTTGAAAAACTCATGTGGACACTCACTTAAGAGTCAAAAAACTTCTTTAGAACAATGAGTTCTTATGTACTATACATTCATAAAAGTTGATAATAAAACCATCACCAGAAAAATTAGAAATGAGTCAATCTCATTTTTAGAATGAATAAATGGTGATATTTGTGGTCCAATACACCTACCATGTGGATCATTTATGCATTCGATGGTTTTAATTGATGATCAACTAGATGGTCACATATTTGTTTATTATCAACTCGCAATCAAGTATTACAAAGTTATTAACAATAAAGAGCTCACCTCCTAGATTGTCCGATTAAGAAAATTTGTTTTGATAGTACTGGTGAAATTACATCTCATGCTTTTAATGAGTATTGTATATAAATTGGAATTGAAGTTGAGCATCCAATAACACATGTTCATACTCAAAATAGACTTGCGAAATCATTACTAAAACGTCTAAAATTGGTTGCAAGACCATTACTTATGAGAGCTAATCTTCCAATGACTAATTGGGGATATGCAATTTTGCATGTTGCATTATTGATTCGCATAAAATCAACATGTTATTACAAATACTTTATTATGCAGTTAGTTTTTTGTCAATGACCTAATATTCTCATGTAATAATTTTTGGGTTTGGTGTATATGTTTTCCCTACCAAAAAGGACTATGATAGGTCCTTAGACACAATTGAGAATATATTTTTGATATGATTCTCCCTCAATAATGAAATATCTTGAACTACCAACTGGAAACTTATTTACAGTTTGACTTTTCGATTGTCACTTTGATGAATAAGTTTTTCCAACAATAGGGGGAGAAAGAAAACAATTGGAAAAATGTATTGGTTGGAATTAATTATCATTATCTCGTCTTGATCCTCGTACAAATGAATGTGACTAGAAGTTCAAAGAGGATAATTCATTTCAAAATTAGTCAATTAATTACCTTATGTTTTACTGACAGAAAAAGGGTAACTAATACCAATTGCTAATGCTCTGAAGATAATTGATATTGATTCACAACACGCTTGAAGTGTGGTAGGTCTGTTAGTTCTAAAGACATGCTTGAAGCATGGTAGGCCTATTGGGTCCAAAGATAAAAACTCTTAAATGAGAAAGGGAGCTAAAATGCAAGATGACCTAAATGAAAAGGTGGAAATCCCAAAATATTCATTTGACATAATTAATGATTCAGTTCCAAAAGAACCTCAAGTACTTGAAATTCTTCAAAATGATGAGATCTCAATAAATTATGTCATGAATCATATAATATGGAACCAAAAAGAAGTCAACATTGACGAAAATTTTACATATAATATAGCGATGAATGTTATGAATGACAATGAGGATTAATAACCAATGATCATTGAAGATTGCCGACAAAGAAATGATTGGCCAAAATGAAAATATGCAAATAAGCATAATTAGATTTGCTTGCTAAACGAAAGATTTTTGAACTTATAGTTTGCACACCTAAAGGTGTGAAACCCGTTAGATACATATGGATTTTTGCGCAAAAAAAAAATCAAATTAAGAATGATGAAATTGTTACACTACTAGAAATTCTCATATTACATGGGATTTTTCTTGCAAATTTATTAAAAAAAATTTGCAAGAAAAGACTTTTTTCTGTCATTTTTTCTAAGAATTTTAATTGCCACATAATTCCTTCATGGGTAATCATTTCCTACAAAATTATAAAATTTGCAAGTATTTCCTACAAAATTTGTTGCCAAAAAGTGTTTTATACAAAATATTTTATAAGAAAATAGGTAGCAATTTCTTGCAATTTTTTTCACAACAAAATTTGTAAGTATTTTCTACGAAAAAATTTTGAAAACAAAATTGGCATGAAATATGAGTTTTTTTAGTAGTGTTAGATACAAAAAACAGTTGGTTGCTCAAGGTTTTTCTCAAAACCTGATATTGATTTGTAAAAAGACATATTCTCTAGTATTGGATACAAAAACATTGCAATATTTGATTATCCTAGTTGCACGACAAGGTTTAATCAATAAAATTGAACAAACCCTTTTATTGATTAAAGCAATAAAGACGTGTGTGGTATAATCGTCTTATTGAGTACTTATTAAAAGAATGATATAGAAATGATCCTATTTGTTCTTATATTTATATGAAAAGATCCAAAAATGAATTTGCCATAATTATTGTTTATCTAGATGACATAAAAATTATTGGAACTTCTAATGAGCTCACAAAGGCAATTGATTGCTTAAAGAAAGAATTTGAGATGAAGGATCTTGAAAAGGCAAAATTTTAGTTTGAGATTACAAATTGGGTATTTAAACAAAGGTGTTTTTTATACATCAAGAGGCTTATATAATTAAGATGCATAAAATGTTCTAACTTAACAAGTCACATCCATTATGCACTCTAATAGTTGTGAGGTCGTTAGATGTTGATAAATGCTCCTCTTACACCTCAAGAAAATGATGAAGATCTTCTTGGTCCAGAAGTACCATATCTTAGTGTTATAACAACACTAATGTATCTTTCTAATTTTACTTGATGTTATATTACATCTGTTGTAAATTAGTTAAGTAAGATATAGTTCTTCACCTACAAGAAGACAATGGATTGGAGTAAAAAATATATTTTGTTACTCTAAGGGTACTACGAATATGGAATTATTTTATCCAAATTATTCAAAATTGGATCTAATAGATTATGCAGATGCATATTATTTATTATATTCTCACAATGTCACAATGACTGATCACAAACAAAATATTTATTCACATGTGGTAGAAAAATGATTTCATGACGATATGTAGAAGAGACCATAACAACAACATTGTCAAAATCATGCATAATTTTTAGCATTACATGAGAGGTAAGTCGTGAATATGTTTAGTTAAGGTCTATAATTCAACATGTGCGACAAACTTGTGGTTTATCCTTGAGAAGATCGGAATCAACAACCATACATGAAGACAATAGTGCATTGTTCAATTGAAAGGATGATATAGAGATCCAAAAGATTCGTTCATGCAAAAATCTAACAGATTTGTTTACAAAGTCTTTGCCAAGGAGAACTTTTGAGCAATTGGTTCACAAGATTGGATTTTTTCATCTTAATGATGTAAGTTTACATGAGGGGGAGAAATAGAAGATGTAAAGAACAATAATATATAGAATGATGTATTTTTTTCCTTCACTAGGTTTTTATCCCAAAGGGGTTTTCCTAGTAAGGTTTTAACGAGGCACATTCTTTTATCAATGGACACTCAAGGGGAAGTGTTATGAATTAATGGTCGTCCATTGATTTGATACAACTACTCATATGATTGATATGACTCTATGATTCATTACTCTTTATGTATTATTTTATATTAACTATTTGATTTATATCCTTTCTGAGTTATCATGTTGTATCTATAAATATGACTCTTCTTGTCAATAATAAGACACACAGAAAAGTTACTCTCTATTATCTCATTCTCTATCATTTCTTCTATTCTCCTCTATGTTATTAGTTTTTTTATAATAGGGATATTATTATAATGGTATTATTATTATTATTATTATTATTATTATTACAATTAGACGCACATCTTAATTTAATTCACTACGGGATCATATTTCAATTATTTATCTTTTTTATTTGTTTTGTTGGTGATGTATATCTTTATATATAATTATATATTATTATTATTATCATTAACATTAGCCTTAGTATTAGCATTGACATTAATATTTATAGCATAAACATTATTATTATCATTAGTTTGTTATTATTGGATTCATTATTGTTTTTATTATTATTATTATTATTACTATTCATAATGGTGCTATTAGTATAAGTATTTTTTAATTATAAAAAAAGTTAATATACTAAATACTTTTGCTAAATACATTTTTATTCTTTTAAAAATTTTACAATTTACAATTTATATTAATATTATTAATAGTATTTTTAATGGTTAAATAAACATAATAACAATTATATTATTATTCTAAAAAGATTTGAAATAAAAAAAAAACGTGCATACATGCACAAGTCATATGCTATTATAATTATTTCATAAAATCAATTAATTACATTATATTGTGATATCAATTCTATTTAAAATTGAAATTATTATTACATCACTTAGATTTACTACTTCGTCACTTTAATAACAACATTTACAACAATATAATCTAATTTTCATAATATTTCATTACATAATATTTTCACTACTTTATTATTTTAATATATAAAATAAAAAAAATGCAACTCGTACATACGCATGGGTCAGTCAACTAGTTGAATATAAAACATTGACTCTGACACGTGACACGCTACTGGGTTGACACGTGGACATTTTTTCAAATATAAAAAAAGTTAAAAGATTGAAAAAAGAATTAAAAAATAAAATAAAAAACTAAAAAAACCATGAAGTGATATGTTGTCGTCATTGTTCATTACCATCAATGATTTAACTGTGCTAACAAAAGGACCAAATTAAACAAAATTGACAAAAATTGGAACTTATTTGAACAAAAAAAAATACAAAATTAGGACTGATTTGATAAACTTGACAAAAATTAGAACCAAAAAGGTATTTTAACCTTATATAAATTTAAGAATACATGTTAAACAAAGTATGTTTATACACCGATCAAATGAGTCTTGAAATACACATTAAACATATCTATCCATATACTAATTAGATGAATCTAGCGATATATACTAGACAAATAGATATTCATACACATATTATATAGACTATTTTCTTTATTTTCTGATTAAATTCTTTAATTAAATGAGTCTAAAAATATTTATCCATATATCAATTAGACAAATGTATCTATATATTAATTAAACTAAAATAATTTGTCCATAGATTTGTCTATATATTAATTATAGAATGTAACACAATTCATGTTAATCGAGTATGTTCACACTTACACTTGTATGTTCATATTCTAATGAATATTTTTAATAAATCTATTCTATATTTTTATATATGGTTTATAATTTTATTCTTTATATTTTTATAAAATTTACTATTTATATTTTACGGGTTTAAAATTAATTAATATATAAAAGATCAAATAGCTAAAAACATAAAGGCTTAATTACTGTTTTGGTTTTCTAATTTATTGGTTTGGTTCATTTTGGTTCCCTCGTTATTTCTTGGTTTAATTTGGTCCTCTAATTCTTTAAAAAAGTTTAATTTAGTCCATGTTGTTAAGTTGACATTAACACCGTGTCCATACATGCCACATGTTATTTTGTGAAATTTTCTATTTTTTTAAATTTTATTTTTATTCTTTTCAAAAAAATAAACAGTCACGTGTCACATTATGATTATGCCACGTGTCAACTTGAGAAATTTAATTTTTTTTAATTAAAAAAAGTGCCACATGGCAGCTCATGATTGTGTCACGTGTCAGACTAACACGGGATGTTTTCAAACTAGTCTCCCTATTTCCATTTTTGATTTAATTTAGTCTTCCAATTTTTTTAAAATGATTCAAATTTGTCCTTTCCAATTTGAGATCAATTTTAAATTAATTAAATTTTGATTCAATTTAGTCCCTAATCTAAGAGTGTTTACATTTTCAAATCAAATATAATTTATTTATAGTAAATGAAAATATATGTATTATTAAGATTAAATATATTAATTTTTTCATTAAATTATAGGTATTTTTTTTTATTTTTTGAATATGTTTTTTTTATATTTATAATTATTTTAATTTAAAAAATAATTAAATTTTTAAAAATTAACAGTCAATTAGTAAGATAATTTTTTAATTTAAAAAAAAATATTTGTTGAAAAGTGCAATTGAATAAATAATATATATATATATATGTTCAATTTTATTTATAGTATATGAAAATATAATACCTTCAAGTTATATTAGAATTACAAAATATAAAAATGTGAAAATATATAGCATATGAAAATATAATACCTTCAACTTTATTTATAATATATGAGAATACAGAAATAAATGCATTATGAAATAAGTGTGTTTACTTTTTCTAATAACAATAAAAATTTATTTTTAATAAATAAAATTTATAAGAATATCAATATTTTCTTAATATAAAAATTGAGAAATTCTTTTGAAATGTTATGATCTTTAAATTTATTTATCGTAAATTGAAATATATGTATTATGATCAAAGAGTGTTTACTTTTTCAGATTAAATATAATATATTTATCGTTTATTTTTAGTAAATGAAAATATATGTATTATTAAGAGAAATATAACTTTTCCTAAAATTATAGATAATTTTTATTTATATTCTGAATATATTTTTTGTTATTAATTATTGTTTCAATTAGGGATGTCAAAAAAATTCGTACCGCAGATATCTGTGAATAAAACTCACAACGGGTAGGAAACTAATATTACAAATGGATGCTCGTTACCCGTGGGTACGGGTATTTTTGATACCCGCATGTTAACGAGGCGGATACAAGTATCATAGTATCCATACCTGTGGATATCCGTACCCGCTAAACTTTAATTCACAAAAATACCCTTTTATATATATATA
>Ga0214545_1007886_pt1 | contig 17437 bp, 7 predicted proteins | sample CNSS4metaG_FD_160064 | JGI IMG/M metagenome (GOLD analysis project Ga0214545, IMG submission 160064) | Root nodule microbial communities from cowpea collected in UCLA plant growth center, Los Angeles, California, USA - CNSS4 | ecosystem: Host-associated > Plants > Roots > Nodule | place: USA... | reverse complement strand
ATATATATATTTTGTTGCGCTCTTCTGCATAGCACATATTACAACCAATTTATTTATTTTAAAATTAATTTAAGGATATAATTTAATTAAAATATTTGTTTTAATTATTCTTAATTAGCAAATTTTATATCAGAAAGTGTAAATGATGAAGAGAATTAATGAATTCCCTGTGTTAAATAAAACATTCCTTACTTATAATGAGCTACTATTTGATTTTTGTACTTTCGTCAATTCTGAAAAGTTTATAGTTTTGTTTTGTGTTACTGAAATGGATTGTGATGTGTCACCTTCTTCTCCACAAGTTTTTGGATGAGTAGCCAAAATTTCCATGGTAGGGGACCTTAAAAGGAGTAAATGTACAAATAGCATGAGTTACAGGTGTCATTTTCTTGTCCACGAATTTATTTTGTTGTTCCCAGCAAGTAAGGTGTTGGTTGCTTAATGCTGGCTTTTTCTGCATTCAAAATGCTTTGAAATCAGGTGCAAATTTTCATCAACCCTCTATCTAACACTCTATAATGTAAGTCAAATGTTATTTGGTTCAATGTTTTTCTCCTTTCTTTCTTTAAATATTATCATATTCTAGTTCACATCGTACAAACTTCTCCATTCTTTTTCTTTGGGGGTTGTTTATAGAATGAATTAGGATAAATTTAGTTTTAACGTTTAGTCAAATTTGTACCTGACTTGGTTATAATTATATATATATATATATATATATATATATATATATATATATATATATATAAATACTAATACAAAAGATGTTTTAACGCCTCGCAGTATAGATTTTTCACGTCTTTTGAAGTTTTGATATCATAGAGGGTGACATTAAATTAATGTTTGTTGTTTCTAAACAGAAATCAATCAACATTTATTCAATTTATAGCAGATGTTAATTCACGTATGTTGCAAGCACCACATTCTAAAATAGGATATTAAATCAATTATGTGAAAATCGATTTAAAAAAAACACAGTGATAAATTTGTAAATACTGGAAAGCATATAAAATCGATTGAATTTTTAATCGATATAATATATGAATTTTAATCGATTTTTTATATAGTTAATCTAATATTCACATATAACTGATCTAATTTTAATCGGTTCTCTTCTCTCTCGTGCCTCCACCACTCACCACTGGTCATAACCTTTTCTCACCAATGTTTTCTCCACCCACGGGCCCTAATGCTGCCATTGCCGCCCAAGCTCCAAGCTCTCTTCTCTTCTCTCTGTGCCACTGCTCGCGCCTCCTGTACTCTAACTCTCCTCCCCTCTATTTATCTGTTTTGTTTTTTCTTGATTTGGGTTTATTCCAAGGATGATTAGGGGTAGGCTAATGGTCTATTGAAACCATATAGAGATGCTCAGATGAATGTTTAATTTTTTGGAATTATTTTCTCTTCGGTGTTCATTTTGATTTGAGAATGGAAATCTGAATTTTTGTGGAGTTGTTTTCTATTTTTTGTGTAATTTGTATTGCTCATTTATCTTTAATTGTTGTGTATACCTATTGAATTTCAGGCATTCAAGTTGAGACAAAGAGTGTGAGTACACATCTGTTTTTCCTTTCCAGTTTAAAGTATTAGATAGGTTGTTTTAAAACCGATCTAATATCTCTTAGACATATTGCATCGTTGTATATTAGATCGGTTACAAAATCGATTTAATATGTGCTCCAGAACCGATCTAATGTATATGTTTTACACTAGTGGACAACAAAAGTCAATTTGTGAGTTTTTTTTTTGTTTTTTTCATCAATATTTTCCTACACTAAACCCATAGGAAATCAATATACAATACAAGATATACAAAAAAAAGTCATAACCTTCTAAATACTTTGAATATCACAAATAAAGTTGTAAATTATGAAAAAATGGTGAAAAATAAGACAAAAAAACCTCAAACAATGGATTTTTGAAAATTTCATAACCTTAACCTCCTTTGGGTATTGGCCAACACATTCATCGCCCATTTTCAACAACTTTCATTTTTTGAGTGTCTTCATCTGAAGTTCATTGCAAAAGTTATGATCTTTTGAAGTTTCTCACCACCACAACTCTAATATATGAGATCAATTTGTAATCTTAAAACACTCTACCTATTTTACAAAACCCTAAAAGTGGGAAAGAAGATGAGAAGACACCAACCTTTGTGAAATATATTTGGAAGGAATGAAAGATTGAGCCCAAACGACCACCACAACGTTAACATGAAGTGAGGTGGATTGAAGATGAAAATCGATTGTTGGGAGAACTTTTGTGCAAAAAAGAAAGAAAACCGAAGAGATTTTGTCCAAACGGTCTCACACTATTTCTTTTATGTTTTTTAAAACGAGTTTGACATCGAACGAGAGTGTGGTCAACATCATAAAACCTTTTGACGTCAATTTTAGGACACATTGATGTCAATTGACATCGATTCGACATCAAATTTAATATAATGTGGACCAACATCATTTTTGTAATTTTAATTACAATAATGTCATCAGTCATATTTTAGGTCAATTTCTTTAAATTCCTAATGTCTTGAGTAACATTATAAAAGTTCTTTTTGTGTTAGTGAAAACATGTGCATCCACTTTTTTATTACAATAATGAAATATAAAAAGAAATTATCATAATTATTAAAACAAAAAATATTATTAAATTACACAAAATATCCATAAAATATAGTTAAAAAAAGTTATTTTTATAATTTTATTATAATAACAGTTAATTGAACGGAAAAAATAGTTATAAAATTTAAAGATAAAATAATAGAATAGTTTACATTAATAAAAGTAAATAAAAAAGATACCTACAACTTACAATAATCTTTGACCAAGTCAATGACGGACCTTCATATATATAGAAGGTCATGCCTTCCAAATTTTTTTATTTATATAATTTAATATATAATTTGAAACATTTCTTTTAAAAATGTATTTTTACAAATTTTTATATATCTATATTTATATAAAATAAAACTTTTCTTTTTTTAATTTTTATCTTTTAAATAATTTTTTAAAATTGAAATAATTATTTTATTAATCTCTTAAGTGATCCTTTGTTTAATTTAACTATTACTCTTTTTCAATTCGATTGGTTTTTTAAACTTAATCATAATAAATGAAGATTAATTATAGTAAAATAAAAAAAATATTTATATTTAATTTTATAATTATAAGAATGACAATAATAATAATTTTATTATTTTTTATTATCATAAAAAATTAAATACAGTGATTTTTTTTTATATAAAAGTTATTTTGGGTTTAATTATTATTTTCGTTCAAAAATATCAAGTTAGTCATCGAGTTATTTTTAGTTTCAATTTGATCCCGATTTTTGAATAATTGATACAATTTGTTTTTTTGTTAAATTTTTTGAAACACATCAAAGTTTTTCATCAAAATTGAGGTTGTGAATAAAAATAATTTACTTTGTTGGTGACATAATCTTGGTGTCAATTTTGATAAAAAATTCTTGATTCGCTTTAAAGAATTTAATGAAAAGGATCAAATTGTACTAATTTTAAAAAAATCGAAACTAAATTAAGACTAAAATAACTAGAAGACCAACTTAACATTTTTAGAAAAAAATATGAGCAAAAAATTAATTCAACCAAAATTTTAACACCCACAAAATATTGGTTAAAAATCTCTCAGTGGACCAAGTGTTTTTGTTGGAAACCAAATTTGTAATGTTACTCTAAAACTAATTACATTGTATCCGTCCCGTCTAAAAGAATCAATCTTGTTAACGGTTGAAAATTTATAGATTTTTTTTTCATACCTACGGATTTTTATGAATATTCAGAAATATTTTTGTATTTTAATTTTTAAAAAATTTGAACAAAATATTTGAGAATAATTGTTTAAAATTTAAACTTAGATAAAAAAAATCTTTAAATATGATTCAAATAAAATTACTCAATAAAATATTAATGTAAATAAATTTAGACATTCTAAAATAACAGTAATAATATTTTAAAAAATAGCTAACCTTGTTGTATGTTAATATTGTTATGATCTTACATAACCATATATTAAATAACTCACATAAAAAATTAAACATGAACATTTTTAAGTTAAAAGATAATTTATAAAATAAATACATTATTAAAAACACATGTCTTAGTGTTTTTATCTTTTTATGATAATAAAAAATAAAAAATTATAACTATAAAATTAAATATAAATTTATTTTTACAATTTTATTATAGATAGTTTTTATTTATTTTATAGGTAATAATTTTTTATAATAGATATTTTAGTTTAAAACTATATACTAAGGAAAAAAGTCAAATAAAAAAATAGTTAAATTAAAAAAAATTCACTTGAAGAATAAAATTTGTAAGACAATTATTTTAATTTTAAAAAAGATAAAATTGAAAAAATAAATCATATACTGCAAAAAAATCCGAATTCTCTTTATATAATAATAATAATAATGTTATACCTATATTTATATTAATTTTGATGCATTAAAATAGATAGCTAGCGACACATCTTCATTGTTATTCACGGAATTGTTCTGCCTAAACTTTTGATATATATAAAAATTTGTATATAAATAAGAATATTAATTTTAATTTTGTTATGTTATTCTCAAATTTATATACATTTATAAATAAAATTTTGACACCCTAAATTATTTGTTAAATATATAAAAATATTTTGGGCATGAGAATTTGAAACATAGATACTAAATACATGTCGTCTGATACCAAATCAAATTGAACATAAATTCATAATCTATGTTTAAATTAAAATCATTTGAAATAAAAAAAAAAATCCCCATTCGGAACCGATTAAAGCTTCAAACGTGAACTTAAACAAAAACATGCATTAAGTTGTGTTGTGCTGAATTGGACAAACAACATGGTATTCGGAATATTTTTTTCTTGTATAAAATTTGCCCTAATTATTTGGTTTAATCATAGACATTGAAGATCACATACAGATAGCAGAAAATGAAGGTGTTGATGGCGATTGCTTCCCTGAATCACTGACCTACCATCACTTTGATGTTAACTTTATTAAGTTCATTGTATGGATACGGTGTTTTATCATTGGCCAATACTTTCCAAAACTGCAACCAACTTTGAATCTTTCATTTTTTGTTTTGTTAATTTGTTCCAAACATAATGTTTCATGCACGCATATGTAACACGATTTGTTTCTTCTGGACGAGGTAGTTAAGCTTCTGGCTCAAGCAAAGATAGCACATATAATAAGGTCCTAAGTGGGGTGAGAGAATGGAAGTAACTTGCAATTATTTTAATAATGTTTTCAAGAGATACCTACTACAATGATGCCTAGATTTTAAAAATGCATTACAAATATTTAGAGTTAGTTTAAAGTTATTAAGCAACCTTTTCTTTTATGGATTAGTTCGATTGAAGGGAAAAAAATAGTATAAAAAAAAATGAATTAAGCTAACGCTGAAAAATCAGGAAATCACACTTAAATTAAAGAGGTATGTACTATAACTATCTGAGATCTTAAAGCACCAATACCTCTTTCTGCATAAGCGTGTGGTATTAGCATAATATAAAATTTCAATAATATTATAAAATAGGTTTATGAGGCTGTTGTAACTTTTTTTTTTGGATTTTTTGGCATCCTATTTTTAAGTTTAAGAGACTCTAAGTAAGTTTTAGAGATTCATAAAATATATGAGGAAAGGTTCAATATGCATATTTTTTCTCTATTATGCAAACTTTGTCCTCATAAATATAAGTGAATAAATATGTATGAGTCGAAGTATTTCGAATATTCTATCGATAAACAAAGTAAATAAAATAATTGGGAAATAAAATAGAAATAAAGGTGTTTGATTTGAGAGAAAAAAAAATAATATGACACATGCAAAGTTAAAGTCATCTTTTACATTAGAATCTTTTTGATTTTGACACTACACACCTTTTAAGTAGAAGATGACCCAAATTTTGACACATACACCTTTTAAGGTAAAATGATCCAAATTTTGACACATAACAAACTTAATTTTTGACATGATACTTTCAAATGTCACATTTTTTTATAAGCAATGAATAATAAATATTATAAAGTGAGCATTTAGGGTGTTGCAACCCTTTTACACACTTAAACTATATACAAGTAATGGTATTGAAGAAATAGTACAAATAAGTCATTTCAAACAACAAAAGAAGATTGTAAATGTTATTATCATATGAGTCTTATCCTATCAATATTACAAACCAAATTAATACACTTCATTCAAACCACCTCAAGCACTTGAAGACCTACATATTTTCATTGGGCCTATATTTGCAAAAATGTTGACTTTATATGTTGTTTGTGAGATAAGTGTATTTCACATGAGTGTTGTTTATTGCCCAATACCTGATTTTTTTACGCCAATGGTATTTAGTGGTGTTGACCGGTCTATTATATGAAAACATTTTTACTATTTTTTAGGTTCCTAGTAATTGGACATTTAAATAGTTGAGATAAAATTAGATTTACCTTTATGTTGACTATCAATTTAGAAATGATAAGCAATACAAAGTAAGATTTTAATTTCATATTTTTTCATAAATGTATTTTAAAAGTGACTCAAGAATTTTTAATATCTATTATACATAATACTCCTTGAAAGTAATAGAGTTACCCAACCTCCTTGAAGAAGAAATTTTATAATACGATACACATCAACAACCTAATGGTATAGAATAAAATGGGTGCTTTCGCAAAGTTTCATCTAGAATAGGGGTGGGAAGAGTGTCTTCCAAAAAGTATTTTTAGAATTGATTAGTGTATTCCGGAAAGCAAAATCCGGTTGATGGGCGCAGAAAGAAATTCGATGGGTGCAGAAAGAAATAACCTAAAAGTATAGAGTTGAACTTTAAATTTGGCATTTAAACAAGTGATCCACTTTTCACAAAAAGGAAAATTTGAACATGTTTTTCCTTTCTCAAAGGGAAATATTTTTTTTTTTATATAAAAAGAACCACATGACAACTTATAAAAAAAATATTGAAAATTAAAATAGTAAATGTTAAATGTGTATAAAAAAAATTATGTCAAACTAACATTACCCCTTCTCAAATGTGACCAAAAGAAATTATCATTCAAAATCTCTAAAGTTTTCAAAGCCCTATCATATTCTTTAATCTACCCTCACAAACTTTTATGAGTTTCTCCCTTAAAGATCCTTTATGTACATAAAACATTTTACCTTTTTAATCTTGTTGAAAATAAATTTTGTGACACTTTAAAGAACCCTTGAAAAAACTAAGATAAGTTGTCATCATTTTAATAAAATTCTCTATATCATCAAACTTAAAAAATTTTGTTCCAATCATAGTAAGCAAGGTGTGATTTCTTAAAAGAGCCTCAACAACCATATTTGATTTTCTCTGCTTACGTTTAATCATAGAATTGTTTAATGCACTTTACCTATTTTGTATTTATCTTGTTAAGCTTGCATTGCCATTTTAAATATTTAAGAATCCTGATTTCCTTTCGCAGGAAATAGTGCTATTAATTGTATAGGGCTTTAGCAAAGGCATATATATATATATATATATATATATATATATATATATATATATATATATATATATTCTTATTAGAGATATTATATATAGTAGTTGATGACATCATAAAAATAGTAAATATTAATTTGAAAAGTAGTTTTATATTAAATATATAAATCAATTCTATAATATATTCAATTTATTATTTTGGTCTTTATGTCATTTTCTTCTTCTTATTCTCAATGATGATGCAATATATAAGATGTCATGCCAAAATGATAAGTGACTATTTATATTCTGATAACAACAATAAAACAGTAAGACTTTTTCAATGATCAAGAACTAAAAATTTATGCAACAATATCAAAATAACAAAAGAAAAGGACAAAAAAAAAAATAATAATATATGAGAAAAATAATATTGTGCTTTTTGAGTATCCAATGGAAAAGGCTTTCACTTCTATATATCTATCTATCTACTTCAGTCTCTTTTACCCGTGTACCCCACTGGTATCACAAACAACCAAACAAACACGTAAACAAGAAACCTCGTAGTTCCTTTCCAACGCTGTCATTGCGTTTGCACACAGTTCAGGTCAACTCAACTTTTTGCTTTGCATTCCTCTTTTCTCTTCTGTTCGCACTCCCAATTCCAATTCTCACAATTCGCCCTATCAAATTCCCAAACTGAATCCGAAGATAATCGGAGGAACATAGCAGCAACGTCACGTGACTTTCGCCTCAATTTGTTCGTCTCTCTGTGCTGCTGCACGTGACATGGCATCACACCAGGCAATGGCTTCTTCTTCCTTCATCAGAAACTTCATAATTCCCGACCACATTCTCGTACCGGGCTCTCCCGTTCAAAATGAGGGCCACGAGCCTGATTGTCCCGTCCTCGTTTTTGTCAACTCCAAGAGTGGCGGTCAACTCGGAGGAGATCTCCTCCAAACCTATCGCAATTTACTTAATCCAAAACAGGTTGATAATTAACCTCATATTGAATATCGTATCCAGAAAATTAACTGTGGATGTTCTATTCTGACGTGTTTGGGATCTATTGAGTATGTGCATGAGTTTGGATCTCTTTCTGTGACATTTTTTTTCCAGTAAGATTTTAGGCTGGGAACTTAAGAAAGAAATTTTAAATAATAGATTAAATGGGTATGGGATTTTGATGATGGAGATTTTCAATGAAGAAAATTCAAGTGAAATATTCTCGTATGTGCGTGGAATATTGCCCATTGATTCTCACGTCAAAACAACTTATATTAATAATTGACTTTCTGGTGTTGACATGCTTTAATTTACCCTTTTAATTCTAGTCTGGAGACCAGAATTGATTCTGGTATCTAAAATCACATCCAAAAATTGAAAAAGTGGAAGCAAGTATTTGTTGCTTTGACTTTCAACATGGAATTGGAATTGGAATCAACTATGGAAGAATTAAAGTGAATCCAAGTACACGCTTCAGAAGGGTCTGATCCTTCCAGTTTATCAAGTTGTTTTAATTCGAGTGACTTTTGGGTGACACAATCTATCTTATCTCAGTGGTAAACTACAAAATCAACCTTTGGTGTTCTATCACATATGATTTATTATGGATGTTGATATTCTTATCAACAACTAATAAAAGTTACTTTACCTTTTGAATTGAGTAGCTCGTTTTAGAGAAGTCAGGTAATTAAATTCATGAAGTTGTAATTTTTCAGGTTTTTGATTTGGGGGAGCAGGCACCTGATAAGGTTCTCAGAACGGTGTATGCTAATTTGGAAAGCCTTAATCTACAGGGTGATCAGTTTGCTAAAACGATCATGAAGAAATTGAAGTTAATTGTGAGTTTTGAAGAGAAAAATATTTAATGGGTAGTGATTTTTTATTTTGTTTGTGAGGAAATTTAATGCTTGTGTGATCTTTGTTTGAGTTTCTGATATGTATCTTGGCTATAGGTTGCAGGGGGTGATGGGACAGCCGGCTGGCTTCTTGGAGTTGTTTGTGATCTCAAATTATCTCACCCTCCACCTATTGCCACAGTGCCATTGGGCACAGGGAATAATCTGCCTTTTGCGTTTGGTTGGGTAGGAACAACATATAGTGAAACTTTAAAGTGCATGAAGAATATTTTACCTGTTTTGTCTCTGTCATGAACTTCATAGTATTAGATCTACAGTTTTATATCGAGAGTTTTTATTGTGTAAATTCTTTGATTGATTACTTTTATAGGGAGCATATTATTATTATGTTGGTTTATTCCTGAACTTCTTACGTTTTTTTTCCTAATATAATAACCATTTTGTTTCCTGTATATGTAAAGGTTTCTGGCTCCTTTAATGTTTTTCTATTTATGCTAGAAGTAGGAAGTTTTTAACAGTCATTGACAATAAACACATTTTTTATGCTTTACAGGGGAAGAAGAACCCGACAACAGATCAAGCATCAGTTGAGTCCTTTTTAAATCAAGTGATGAAGGCAAAGGAAATAAAGATAGACAAGTAATGTTGTCTGGGTCTATTATTTCATTTTTGAGATTATTTTATTATTCTTATACCTAGATGGATGACATTTAGATTAATGTCATTTTTCTTAGTACAATACTCGTATGTCCTTATAGTTGATATTGGATCAATAAATTTATGTGACCAGGTTATGATTCCTGGTTTGATTGTTTGCAGGGCTAAATGACAGTATAGTTGCGAATGGCTTAACTGTGTATAGAGATGTAGACATGTTGATTTTGTAATAAATCCTAATTGAAAACTAGTGATTTTTGTTTTGATTGATTCATTTCACGGGTTAGCTGTGTTGACGACACTGCAATGTGATTTTCTTAGACTTTGAGCTGTTATTCCTCTTGGGCTGCTGTACTCTGTAATATGTCTGGATTTTCTTTTATACCTCACAAGTTCAGTCCTCATGCCCCTTAATCCAGAGCAATTAGATGAATGTTTAACACATTTTTTATTCAGTTTCTGCATACATTCTACAAAATGCTGTTTTCTGATAACTTTTTCTTCACTTTCCTAACCTTCAGCTGGCACATTCTCATGAGAATGAGAGCTCCTAAAGAAGGTTCCTGTGATCCAATTCCACCGCTTGAGCTACCACATTCTTTGCATGCCTTCCATCGTGTGTCTGAAGCAGATGAACTTAATATGGTAAGACATTGCATGAGTCACTAAATACTATTTCACAATCTTCTGAGAAATCTGATTCACGGTGCAATTTGGTCAGTTCAAAGAGAAAAATGCCTTCATTTATTTTTTGTGTTTTGCAATGAAAGTTTTATATGCTTTTTTTTTTTTTTTTTGAGAAATGCTAGAAGCACACCTTTTTTACGCATTATTTTCAACATTATTCCATTTGGGTCCAATTAAATAGAGATTAGGACCATGTTATTTGGGGGACTCTGCACGCAAGTATAATAAAATCTTCTGGTGATTTTATTGGGTTTCTTATTTTGTTTTACTATTGAGTTAAGTTATTGAAACTGAGGAATGACGGTTCTTGTCAAAGAATTTTTGTGTGACCCAATTTTAATTTTGACCTTTTAAAGGATGTTGCTAACTGCTTTTCAGGAAGGTTGCCACACATTTCGTGGGGGATTTTGGAATTACTTCAGTCTGGGTAAGTAAGAATAGTTAGTTACTCCTGAGCTCTTCTGTTGCTTAACTTCACGTTGTGGTGTATGTACTTTAAAAATCTATTTTCCACTTGTGGAAGAATATTGTTAGTTGATTGACACTTTGTTGCGTTAACTTAGCCTTTTTTCCAATCCATTGATCTCTTATAGATTAGGTTTTAGCAAATGTATAAATAAATATACACAGAAAACTTGAACTGCAAGGTAAATGTTAATATGTACTTATATATTATGTTATGCAAATCTGCCTATTAAATTAAATTCATTGATTGTCAACTTCATTGCTATTTTTCTTGTTTATAGCCAGATTACTTTTATCTTTTCTTGGAATGTTTAGATGGTTGATTATATTGGAGGAGTTTTATCTATCTGTCCACCCTACTTTAGTGGTTGTTAAATTATCACCCACTGTTGACTGTAGGAATGGATGCTCAAGTGTCTTATGCATTTCATTCAGAACGAAAGAAGAATCCTGAAAAATTCAAAAACCAGTTGATTAATCAGGTATGCAATTGTTCCTTCAGTGCTATAATTATATGCTAAAACAATGCGCAGTTGGTTAATGACAGTATTTCTTTGACTTTCTCACTCTTGAAAGGAAAGCCTAGATAAATTTGGAAGAGATATGTACTCTTGTTCAGAAATTTTTAAAAACTGATATTCTGGTGTTGATTTGAATGCACTCGTTAGACTACTTATGCTAAGCTTGGATGCTCACAAGGATGGTTTCTTACTCCTCTTATGCACCCTGCTGATAGGTCAGTTCCTTAAAACCTGTCATTGTATGCATTTGTGAAATATGCATCTACTTATCACCACTTAACTTGGAACCCTGATGCTTTGACCATATATTTTTAAGCCATCTTCATTCTATAGCAATTTTTTATATCCTTTTTTATAGGTCTTAACTTTTAATTGTGCTGAGTATTTCTAGATTTCCAAGATCTTTATCCAAGTATGTACTTGGTAATATTTAAGTGCATTGCTTTGACCATTTAAGACAATGAAATGGAATAAGATTTATTCAAGCTTTTTCATCAATAAAATAGACACATTTGTAACTTTGATCAATTGGGTTCCCTACCATCGTGCTAGCTTCACTGTTGTCAGCATCACAACAGTAACAACCATAGCCGTTGCTACCTTCAAATCATTCACGCTCGCTCTTTGTTCTGCTCTGTCTTTGCTGCTTTTGTTCTTGCTTGAGTGTGTTCTTTGTTCTTGCTTTGGCAACTCATTTTGGTTGGGGTTTATAGTAGTTGGATGGAAAAACATTTTTCTTTGTAGAGCTTTAGAAGAATTGTATATGGAGATTCCTCTGAGAAAACCTTGTATGGTTTTAAGCAATCTCCAAATGCATGTTGTGGAGATCTACAAAAGCAATTGTTTCCTTAAATACAAGTAAAGTCAAGGAAATCATACTTTATTCATAAAAACACTCTTACAGGTAAACTCGCTATATTGCTGGTCTATGTGAACAAAAAACAGGATGTTGTATCTCGTCCTAGTGCAAAAGTTTATTTTGAGGCCTTGCTCAAGGTATATATGAAGGACTATAAATGAAAATCATATACCTTAAAGTGGAGATTGACATCTGTAGGCAATTCTACTTTGATAACAAGTCAGCCATAAGTAAAGTCTATAATATGATAAGACATGATAGGACCAAACATATTGAAATCAACATGCACCGCATCAAAGATAATCTTGACATAGACCTTGTGGTTACAACCCATGTTGGCTTCTAATAGCAAACATTTTCACTAAGGGGTTCTCTCATTATAGATTTCAAGATCTTGTAGACAAGTTGAGAAGGATCGATATTATTAACCAACTTGGAGAAGTGTTTTAAATAGCTAATTATTAGGATAAAAATATCTGTATGTAGTATCTTTATATTGATTAAAACAAAATATATCTAGAGTCCTCTTCATATTCATTTCAACAAGTTTTTATTTCTTTATTTTAGAGGGTTTACTTGTTATGAATAGAGATGCTGATAATGTAATGTATGTGATTGTTAGCAATAAAATAGTTTTATTTTCTTACATAGTTCAAGTGTATTATTGTAGATTCTCTAGTTGACATTTTTTTCCCAAATGACCACATTTACAAGGTAGCCTTCCAACTTTTTAGAAGTTTGTATTTGGTGTGGCGGTAATGCTGGTCATGGCAGTCACTAACCAGCGATTGGAACTAGCAAGCGTTTGAACTAAATATAGGCGAGATATCAGAATAATAGCGCTCTACTATTTTTAGTCCAACTTTATTTGGTTGTGGCAAATTAGATAACAAGTAAAAGAAAACAAAACTTAATGGTATCCTATATTTGGTTTGCTTATGTCTGTTGAGTCTTGTTTATAACTCGGTCCATTTATCAGAGCGTACCATTGACAATGATATATGTCGAAACAAAACGTGATCAGCACAGCACTCATAATATTAGGGTTCTTTTAGATTGTCTTTTCTTGTTTAATTTGTAAAATTCATATACAGGATGGATTGTAACAGTGTTTCATAAAGGAAATTCAGAGCATTTCTAGCAATTTAAACATTGTGTTTTGTATGCTAGTTTAATAAGCATGCGTCTGTACCTACCACATAAAGCTAATCTAATCTGATTTCTAATGCAGGAACATAGCACAACTAGCTAAAGTAAAATTCATGAAAAGGCATGGTGAATGGCAAGACCTAAACATACCTCCAAGGTAAATCATTTTATATATTCAACCATATATGTTTAAGGGAAACATTTAAACGCTAAGATCACAAAAATAAGGTTATTTAAAGAATAGCATTTTCAAGTAGCCAAAGATCAAACTTTCAAGAGACAATCAATTACAGTTCATAATAATTTTCAGAACAAAATTGCTTTGATGGTGGTTGCTATAGTTTTTTGACTCACATTGGAAACTTATTGTATATAGATGTTTAATAAACGACCAGATAAGATAAATTATAGAAATTTACTTTTACTTCACCCTCTTTTGTTGTCTGTTGGGTGCTGCCTATGTTTACTTGCTGAATAACGCCTAATACGATCCTTTCATTGAATGTACAGTATCCGGTCAATTGTATGTCTTAACTTGCCCAGCTTTTCTGGTGGACTGAATCCATGGGGTACACCTAACAGGAGGAAGCAGAGTGACGTAATTCCCATATGCTAATGCTGCAGTTTTTATTTACTTTGCAAAATATTTGTTACCTGCTAGTTTTGAGATTAAGTACTACTGGTGAATATGTATAATCTCACGCTAGTTTTTTTTTTTTTTTTTTTTCTCTTAGAAAACTAAGGTTTCTTGATTGAATACAGAGAGATTTGACACCACCATTTGTTGATGATGGCCTCCTAGAAATTGTGGGTTTTAGAAATGCGTGGCATGGGCTTGTTTTGTATGCTCCAAAAGGACATGGAACGCGTCTTGCTCAGGTATATGTTTGATATGATAAAATGATGGGTATACTTTTGCAGTTTGTTACTGAGACTGTCACATTAATTTATCTATATCAAATTTACAATTTATAAGATGGCTGAAATAAAAGTTAAATAGCAGTTTTTATCTGTCATTTTCCTTGTTCATTAGGCACACAGAATCCGTTTTGAGTTTCGGAAAGGTGCTGCGGATCATACATTCATGAGGATTGATGGGGAGCCTTGGAAGCAACCCCTTCCGGTGGATGATGATACAGTTGTGGTTGAGATTTCTCACCTTGGGCAGGTTAACATGCTATCCACGGGTAATTGCAAGTCTAAAAGTATGTATGATCCTTTATCACCACGCCCAGAAGTTGAGGAAGATGACAGTGATGAAGAAGCCTCTCCATCAGAGGAATTTCGGAAATTTGGTGCAGCTGATACATTTAAAATCCCAGATGATATTGACCCTTCTCGTCTTAGTTAGGTCCCTCATTATTAAGACAATTATAGTGTTATGCAGCTGAAATTTCCTATACTAATTAGTCGTAGTTAACCCCTTCTAAATATTTGTGGCTTCTATCAATGTGAAAACCACTATTCTCATTTCTAGAATTATTATGACCGTAAACATGATAAATGCATTGGGATGATGGGATACAGCAATTGCAGTTGTAATACATAATTTCATGTAGACTCGATGTGTAAGGGCTAATTTTGGCGTGAGATTATGAAAGGATTGAAGAAAAAAGTTGTTGAGGGGAGTAAACCGGCATGTCCACATTGGGGAAAAATTTGTTTGTGAAGAGAAATAAAAGGTTAAATATAATTTTAGTATCTAAACATTGATCCAAAATTGGAATTCGTTCATATATAAAATTTTGATACATTTTTGTCTTCAAATATTAAAAATGAATAGATATAATCTTTTTAACTGAAATAAAAAAAAATTAATATCATTGGTTAAAAGAAATATATTCATTCATTTTTTAAATTTAGGTATTAAAATGTATCAAAGTTCCATAAAAGAACGAATTAAAGTTGTTGAGGGGAGTAAACCGACATGTCCACATTGGGGAAAAATTTGTTTGTTAGAAGAGAAATAAAAGGTTAAATATAATTTTAGTATCTAAACATTGATCCAAAATTAGAATTCGTCCATATATAAAATTTTGATACATTTTTGTCTTCAAATATTAAAAATGAATAGATATAATCTTTTTAACTGAAATAAAAAAAAATTAATATCATTGATTAAAAGAAATATATTCATTCATTTTTTAAATTTAGGTATTAAAATGTATCAAAGTTCCATAAAAAAACGAATTTTAATTTTGCGCCAAAGTTTATAAACTAAAAATATGTTTAACCTAAATATCAATATCTTCTAAAACAAATTTCATACACCCCTGTATTTATTTAACTTCTACTCTAATTATAGTTTTAGATTGTGCAATCTATAAATATATATGATTGTATAATCTGTAATGTAATTTACATTTCGAATTTAACAATTCATAATACATATTTGAAAGACAATTTAAAATGCAAATTTGGATTATACCATCTGTAATGCAAATCTAAAAAACAATTTGAAATGTAAATTACATTTTGAATTTTGCAATTCATAATACAAAATTACATTTAAGATAGTACAATAAGTACAAATTTGAATAGTTAATCCGGATTCTAAATTCCAGATTATGTAATCCATAATACAAATTTACATTACCAATTATTCAATTCATAATGCAAATCTATATTATCACATTTTCCCCTGCACCGGTACTGCTGAAAATGATAAAATGGTAGCACACACTCCTATCACTCCTCACCTTAAGGTGAAATGGCCAAATATATACATTACTAATATTAACGCTTTGCTTACACGGGATTCAGGGAAAGAAAAGAAGACTATGCTTTTTTAAGAGATGAGAGCTTTCCATGCTTAGTATTGGTCAATCTTTGCACTATAGGCGCCGATGGAGGAAGGGGCTTGGTTGGAGGTGGAGGAAGATGGTTTTGCCAGTGGAGATGGAAAAGAGCGCCGGTGGAGGTGGGAGAAATGGGTACCAGGTGGAAAAAAAATATGGAGGTGCGATGGTATAGGAGGAACGGGTGCAGGGAAGAAGATGATGACACATTTGTCCTTTCACTTTGCTTACAGAGGGGCACGAAGAAAGTATGGAGGTGAAAGAAAAATATCCCTCTCTTTTCGGGGTTAACTTATACGCAGCTTTGGTGGCTACTCGGAAGAGTATGAGGAGTTAGAGTAATGACTTAGTATCATTGCAAATTCTAATTAAAATGCTCAAATATCGGTGTCAAAATTCAATTAAATCCATATTCACTTGTAAAGTTGAGGGAAAAATATGTTATTTGCCTATCTAATAGGATAATGATACTTTAATCCATTTTTTTTACTCATTTTTAACATATCACTCTTATCCTTAGATCATCACATCACATCACTACAAAATATTAAAATAAATGATCTAAGGGTGATGAGAATGATGGGTTAAAAGTGAGTCAAAAAAAGTGGATTAAAATATCATTTTCCTATCCAATATACTTTGGTCTTTACACTTTTCGGTTAAGTGTAAACAGAGTCCAATAAATTGCAAGGAAAAGACGAATCTAAAATGCGTGTTTGTCTGAAATATTCGAGATGTGAACTAGACATTGACTCCAAAAAATGTAAGGGTGTGTTTGGATGAGGCAATTCAAGAGGGTGATTCATTTATTTGAAGAATTTGAAATTCTTTGTAATGAAATACTTTGTTTGGATAGAGAAATTAAAAAGCATTTAAAATGCATGCATTTTTTTGAAGTATTTCAATTAGCTAAATTAGAAGAAATTCAAATACCCTAAAAAAAGGTGGAATTTGAAATT
>Ga0214545_1007885_pt1 | contig 17437 bp, 16 predicted proteins | sample CNSS4metaG_FD_160064 | JGI IMG/M metagenome (GOLD analysis project Ga0214545, IMG submission 160064) | Root nodule microbial communities from cowpea collected in UCLA plant growth center, Los Angeles, California, USA - CNSS4 | ecosystem: Host-associated > Plants > Roots > Nodule | place: USA... | reverse complement strand
TATATATATATATATATATATATATATATATATATATATATAAAAGTGTCTTTGTATGTGTATAGTGCTTTGAAGAAGGTGACATTTGGCACAACGTGACATCCAATATGAAACCAACTAAAAAGACTTGCTTGGTTAAGTTTCAACTTCAATTTACAACTCACAAATCTGAATATAATAATGGTGTTTTCTTTTTCTTTTGTCTCTTTTTGGTGAATGTTGTTATGGATTAAAAAATGTGGCTATTAAGGTCAAATTTAAAATAATATTGGTTGTTCCTAGGATTTGATGACATGCATGCTGGCACATTTTAATATCTAATAGAAGGGTGCATTAGATTAATACAATATAGGGAAAAAATCGAAGAAAAAAAAAAGCTTGCAAAAGATTAAAGAAATGGCAAGCAATTGTAACAAAAACATGAGAGAAAATTTAGTGTTACCGAGTTGAAGCAATCTTTTTAAAGTTTACTTTTATATATATATATATATAGATGAAAATTTTTAGGATTTTTTGAAAATATGAGATATATGATATAGATATATTGTACGAAGGAACTTGTTATATTTTATTGATATACCTTATATGTAGAGCAAAATGTAACTGAATCTCAAATATAAAATACTTATATCTCGATCTTAATTTATAATAATAACTAATATCTAAAACTGAAATATATTTCTAAAACTGGAATATTCTTAACAACTAATTTAAATAAAAAATATACTAATTAAATATTCTCAACATTTCTCAATCGTTTAGTGTTTGATTTTCTCCTCTTTTTGTTGTTTTTCTCTTTCTTTCATGGGAAGACGACTTTATTCAATTTGAAATTTGTATTTTTTCTCCTATAAGTATCATCTTATTTGTCAAGTGTGAATTTAATGGTAATAACATTGGACCTTTGATGAATATTAAAATGTGGGCATTCATCGACTTTTCTCACTTGGACATCAAACTTCTTCAAGAAATATTCATCTTCTTTTGATTTTGATCATTGGATTATACTTTTTTCATTTGTAGTCAATTCCTCCTTCATCAAATCCAAAGCATATGCTTTGTCTTTCATATGGACTTTGAATACTTCTAGGCTTTTAGCATCTTTGATCACATAAAGTTTGTTTTCGTAGTAAACCTTATAACGTTTCTCTAACATTTGAGCAATACTTAACCGATTTTGAGTAATCTCAAAAACATATAAGACATAAAAAACTAATTTGATACCTGAATGAGTTTTAATTGAAATTTTTCTTGTACCTCTCACATTAAGTTGTTCTCCATTCCCAATTCTTACTTTGGAAATATATGATTTTTTGAGCTCCTTGAAAAATTTCCTATCATGAGTTATGTGGTTTATACAATCAATACCTATAATCCAATCTTTTGTAGATGTGTTGGTTGTGACACATGATGTTGTAAGGAGTAGTTCCTCCTCTGACTTATCCTTTACAACCTTAACATCTTCTTGATCATCTTGGAAATTGCATACCTTTTCCATGTGTCCTAATTAACCGCATTCGTGACATTTTACATTTGGCCTCCACCAACACCATTTGGTTTGATGGTCTTTTTTCTTGCAATAGGCACAAGATGGAAAAACTTGTGTGTTGTTGTATTTGCTCCTTCTGTTGTTTTTTTACTATGAGAGCATTCTCTTCCATGTGATTTAAAACACCTTCAACTGCATGATCTTCTTTCATTAATCTTTTTTTGTTCTTGTGCTTGCAAAACATGTATCACCTCTATCAAAGTAATTGTAGACAAATCTTTTGTGTTTTCTAAGGAAGCAATAGATGATTCATATCTTTCTGGCACCGTCACCATAATTTTCTCAACGAGTTTAGAATCTGGAAACTCCTTTCCCTACAATTTTATCTTGTTGGCAATATCCAATAATTTGTTCGAGTATTCTTTAATTGTCTCAGACTCCTTCATCTTTTGCATCTCGAACTCTCTTATCAAGTTTAAAACTTTCATACTTCGAATCTTCTCGTTCTCGTCATATTCTCCTTTCAAATAATCCCAAATTTCTTTGGGAGACTTTAGGATCATGATCTTGGTAAGGATGATTTGTGAAACACCTGTAAACAAGCAGGACTACCTTTCTCCTCTTTTTTTCCTTGTTCATTTTTTATTTGAGCCACGGTGGAATTTTTAGGCAAGGGAACATCATCTTCCTTCATGACTTCCCATAGATCCAGTCCCTCTAAATATGTTTGTATTCTTACCGCCCATAGATCATAGCTTTCACCATCAAAGAGTGGAATAACAACTTGTTAGGTATATAAAGTATGTCAATGCTTATTTATCTAATCTTGGAGTAGAAGTTTTAATAATACTACTATATAATATATTTATTATATTTTATGTCCAATGTTTACATGTCAAACGTAAATTTATGTTTAACCTATAAAGACCAGACATAAAAAAATTCTTTTATTTTTCTCTTTTATAGGTCAGACGTAAATTTATTTGTAAAATAAAAATAGAGAGCCCCTTTCTCTCTCACATTTCTTCATATGCGAAACTTATTGTCAACTATGTGAAAGTGAGGCTTCCATTAATGACTAGTAGTTATGTTTTTTACATTTCTCGTGTGTGGTTTTTGGAAAATATCTTTCTATTTGATTATTTTTTTACATGTTAGTTTCCTATACTTCTCACTTTAATTAATGTGCGTGACTATTTTGGAGAAAACCCAATCATATTTATGCATGGATGTACACCCACGAATAATGATAATGACATGGCAAAAGCATAGGATGATCCTCTTTCAAAGCTTGTGATTGTATTGCCTAGACAGAGAAGAAGACAAATAAAGCTACAATGAGACTTCAGAGTATTTGGGCTCGAAATTGTTGTACCCTTTTACATTTCCTTTCCTGATGCAATGGTGGTGGTCGGTGGAGAACAAATATTAAACATTTGTATCATCCAACTATGGTGCATGTAAGTAGTTATGTGTCTTCTATATTTACCATATTAAAATTACCACATTTAACTTATAATTCATTGTCTAAGGTATATGGATGCAATGAGTATGGAGCAAAGTCTATCACAAATGTATGGATTACATATGTTCTTAGCCCCAATCCATTCAAAATTTTGCAACACAAAGGTCCAAATACAACAATATATACAAACATGGATGACCACTTTACACAGATGTGTTTACTTGACTACATACATTGAAGTGTTAGTCTTACTGAGTGTAATTTCGTTTTGAAGTTATGATAATTATTTAATTAACCATTTCCCCTTCATTGTAGGTCTCATTGACAAATAAAAGTAATCATTCCTGAATATGCCTAGTTGTTTGGTTCTGTTATCTTTACTGAAAACCTATCCTAAAAAACTTTATAAGAGTAATGTTACAACTTTTATATCATCAAATTAGGATACACCAATTATGACTAACATGTGTTCAATTTAACGAGAGTTGTGGTTGACACAAAAGTTTTTATTAAAGGAACAAGCAAAGGCAAGTTCAATCCTAATGTTAGATATCATTTAATCCTTAAATTAATTATTTTTGTATAGAAATTGTATGATATTAATTAATATTTTTCTTCATTTATTTTGTATTGGAATTTTTACTATGTAGTGGAAATGTTCTACTTGAAATGTATATTGTGTTATGGATAGTTTCTAATTTAGAGGTTTTGGTTTCGATCCAAAACCAATTAAATAATAAAAAACACACATATATTTATGTTTGTTTGTACACCAACAAACATAAATTAACGTTTGACATAGTACTAACAGACATAAATTTTTAACTCAATTGAGTCCCTATTTTAGAAAATTCGTTGCAATCAGTTCCTTTCCGTTAGTTGTACAATAACGGTGTTAATTATGTGCCATGTGCAACACGTGATTTTTTTGATTTTTTGATTTTTAATTTTTTTTATAATTTAAAAAACAAATTGTGACGTGTCAATCTGACATTGTGTCACGTGGAAGAGACAATGTGATGTGGCAGTGACAGTGCCACATGTCACTATTGGATGTGACAAGTCTCAATGTAGTCCTTGTATTTGTTATTTTGTCTCAATTTGGTCCCAAATTTTTTAAAACTGAATCAATTTCATCCCTATATCAAATTTAATTTTTATCTAAATTTTACAATGGTATTTTTATTATAATTGATATTTTTTTTGACAAAATTAAATTGATTTAAATGTATATTTTGCATTGAACTTTATTTAAATATTGTTTCAAATATTTATATATCAATAATTTATAGATAAATGCTTTAGTTCCTAAGAATGCTTATCAAGCTTTTAACATTAAAGATATATGCTCTCTTGTGAACAATTTTTATCCTTTAGATTTTAGTGAGCGACACAAGATTATTGTTGATACTCCTAACCATCCATATTTGACCAATTTATCAACCATGCTTGAATTATGTCAATCTTTGACAAAAACAACAAGCCGAGGGCAATTTACTTGAATGATGGTCTAATTTGTTCTATTTTAACTCTTCATGTTTCTATAATTACAACAGAAAGACCATTGTCTGCGATGAAGATGATCAAAACTAGATTTTGAAATAAAATGAAAGATGAATTTCTTGTTAGACAATATGATTATTTACATTAAGAAAGAAATAGCAAAATTTTTTAGTTTTGATTAAATTATTGATGAGTTCAAGAATATATAAAAAAAAAAACAATTATTTAGATATGTGTGATTTCTTTTTGTAGTTACAATTATACTAAATTATATATTAATTTTTACTATATTATTGATAATAATAAAATATATAAATTTTGAATGTACCTAAAATTATAGGCCAAGATCATCCCTTGTCTGGTTTATACAAATGAGATAGAAATGGAAAGTTGTGAGCATACCAACAACCAGACAACTTATAAAGCAGTATATCATAAGAAAATCCGCTAAATAATCATGTGATATATTGTCCTCCAAACATTTTGCCGGGAAATACTGATACAAGTGAACACGAAGACGTATAGGCACAAAAGGGTTACTTTGCAATTATGCCAGAGAACTGTTAGTTCAAGAACTGAAATGAAGAAAGCATTTGGGAATAAATATAAATTAAACTATCTCCCACTGGACATCTCAGTAATGTGTCAAATAATCAAGATAATATTGCAAAACTAGTTTTCAACTTTATATGAACTGATATTTGAGTAATAAGTCACTTAATTTAAGGTGATCATCACTCTAATCGGACAAACTTTCAAAAAGGAATAGCACACAAACTAACATCACTCACTTGTGTTGTAGTCATCAAATAGATCAGAAGATCAGTATTGCCTACATTCAAGTTTATTCAATAATTCTTCTGAACTGATATACCAGTTGCATAAAAGAAATTTGGATAAAAATATGTTACAATATCTCATTGAAAGTTTGAAACTTCACTTGTTACAGTATAGTGGACTTATTGTTCCAATGCACCGACCAACCCACTCACAGTGATGATCATATCCCTCGATACAATTGTTGCATAAAGAACAATGACAAGTACTAGGAGGCCTATAAAGCAAGCACTTATCACAGAACCCTACTTTCTCTATGTTATCATTAACAACAACATCTTCAGTTGGAGGTAGCTATATCAAATGTATCGTCAAATTCAGCAGGTTTTGAATTTCTAGGGACAATTCCAGGATCTATCACAGAAGTCATGAGGAAGAAAATTAAATCCTGCATCAGTTGTTGGACATATTATCTTTTATATTCAAAATAACAAAGGAATGCTGATCATATAAACTATGACGAAACGATAAAATGAGAAGGGGAACAAGGATAAACCAATCATGAGTAAGAAAATGAAGTGGTACCATTATAACACAAACTACTTACATGACATTAAAGTTCAGAAAATAAGTGGATCCTTAAATATCATGTCTTGCTTACGTATCAGATAATCCATGTGTATAAACTATGCATATTAAAAAATTGGATTACCATTCTGTAGCTGAAAAAAGACAATACACAAGAGAAAATGGTAGAAAGATACATAAGATCACAACTAGTTTATGTAAAATATCCAGGAATTAAATTCCAATGGTATTTACCAAAATAGTGAAAATTGTCCCCATTATCTCTAATATTCTGTCACGATATTACGGATTTTAAATAAAAAGTAAAGAAATATTACGTCAGCTTCATTTATTAAAGCATCATTTTCCAAAAACGCGGGAATTTAAAACTTTATTAAATAACTAAAGTATTCTAAAATCCCAAAATAAAATAATGAAGTTTTATCAAACAGGCCGCAAGCCTTTACAAATTATTTTTCCAAACATAAAATAATACAAAGATAAAACTCCTGAGTTATCCCCTCTCCGTCGCTAAGCTCCACCAGAACCACCTGCATCAACATCATCTGTTCATGTGTACCGCGTACATGATCATCGCCAATCACAAGCAGATAGGGTGAGCTTAACAGATAAATCATATAAAATGGCATACACATATATAACATTTATATATAGGCAACACATCCATCCCAAATGAATTCCATCCGTTTTAATTCATACCGCCTAGCCACAACCAGGTTATTCGTGTTCTACATCTTCTAGTGATTACTTCGAAGTGACTTGTTGCCATACCTATCAGCCACAACTAATAGAGCACGTGCGAGAAACCATGTTACGGATCATACACCGTAACGCCAGGTGGAGTTCCCAAATACGAACATAGTTTGCAACGTCCCAAGACTACCAAACTCGTTAGTCAACTACCGAGGAGGGCAATCTATCTGGACCCATCCGTACTAGCCACAACCAGCACACTCACACCGACAACACTCGCCAACCCGAGCCACAACTCAAGAGTTCCTCGTGTTCATCCGCCATCCCGAGCCATAACTCAAGAGATGTTATTCTGAGCTACAACTCAAGGAATACCACGTGCTTTAACCCCTATCCCGAGCCACAACTCAAGGGATACGTTCCGAGCCACAACTCGAGGAACATTAGCAATCCCACCTTTGAAGCCTCACCATAAGCCTTGTAGATCACGCCCACAGAATCAAGAACACCAATACTGCTACAGTAAAATTGCTTGGCAGGGGACACGTACCACCAGGTACTACGTGCTTCCAGACCGCTTGGAAGGTGTGATGGGTCGAACCTTTATTCATATTAAATATTTAAATTTTAGGAATTTAACATTATTTTCGCGCATAAGAAATTATATTAGTTGCACATATTTGTTTGGATAATCCTAAGTTAAATAACGCAACTAAAATTTGATTTAAGTTCTTAAGATTATGAATAGTGAATATTTTAAGTCATAAAATAAGTCCCAAAATAAGAATTTTGGAGAGAAATAGTTCAGGTACTAAATGCATCCCTAATTCTCATGTTTACACTCCCTTTTTCCAATTGGAATATCTATTTCTAAAAAAAATAAACATTTTTCGAGCTAACTGCACCTTCTATTTTCAAGTTTACACCCCTTTTATGTAATTTAACTTTCAATTTCTGTTATGCACCCCTCCTTTTTATTAAGTTGCACCCCTAATGTCACTTAAAATCTAGTCCACCAGATTTCGCCACATAACAATCCTTCACTTACTAAATTAACCAATGACAGTTTGCCACATCATCAATCCTCCACTAACTTAAATCACCAATCAATGTTTGCCACGTCATCATCTCCTTCCCAACACAAATCCTAACCCTAATCTCTCCTTCTCTCTCTTCCGCACCAACCCATTTCGCAACCGCCACACTCCGCAGCCGCCACCTCCGATGTCGGTCGTCACCGCCTCTCCATTGACCTGACTCCTCCGCGCGAACCACCACCTTCTCGCACAATCTCGCCTGATCGCCAACCTCCGACAGCCGCCTCCTCCACGCGAACCACCATCTTCTTGCACAATCTCGCCGGCTCGTCAACCTCCAACCACCATTGCACTCGCGTTGGCTCCGTCGCGCCACTATCTCCATTGTCTGCAACAACCCCAAACGACATTCCACTTCATCTTCTTCGTGCCTCTTTCTTCCTCCATCATCACGTTGCCGGAAAACTCCACGATTTCACCATCTTTGCACCTCGTCGAGCTCGCCGGAACGCCTCATTTACGTCACGCCATCGTCAGAAACGCAGCCCCCACTGGTGTCGTCGGAGTTCGCGCCTGTATCAACCACCACTCGAGCTCATGTCGGAATCCATGGCTGCACCCTCTTCTCGCACGAGCTGTCGGAACCTCACCCGCATTCGCAAACACGAAGGTCGTCGCACCTTCTTCTTCGCAGCAACGTTCATGGTATCACCATGCTCGAACGCAAAGTCGCCACACTCGATCCTTCAATGGCAGCACCACCGTGACCTGTCGCCACGAGCCCCTCGCGCAACCACCATTCCCGCTCGAGAATGTACACATGACGCCACTTCCCCGCGACAACCGCAGACCCAACAACACCTTCCGCGTCAACTTCGCAACCACCACAACAACCACCATAATCTCGCCTGAACCACTCACGGCAGCCAAACCCTAATGGGGAGAGAGAGACTACTCTAGCATGTGGCAGTCTCTCAATGGACCATCAAAGAGTCAACACTGGTCAACCAGTCAACTCTGGGCAAGGGCGGTCAACATTAGTCAAACATGTTATTTTTACACTATTTCTGGCAGGTGGTTCCTTTGCAGGAACCCTAAATGGCCTAGCAAGGAAAAGATAGACTGGCGGCAGTTCACCACCAACCAGACTAATTCTAGAAATTTCGCAGAACCATAAAATTTAAAATGGAATATACAATTCATACATAATCATACCATACTTAGCATGCCAATCAGACTTAAAATAATCAACACATGAAATTACCCTATTTAGCATGCCAATCACATTTAAAATAAGGTATACGTGTAACGTACTCTAATCATCATACCAATCAGAATTAAACATAAACTTAACGCGTAAAACTCCCCTAATCTGGTTTCCTTGCTTAAAACGCAAATGCTAGAGTTCCCCCTTTGATCACCAATGGTCTCCTTAGCACCACTTCAATTTAGCTCCTCTAATTCACTTACTAATCATTATTTTTTCTTAATTTAGTGCACCTTACAAAGCTCTCAAAAATCCAGCCTCCAAACCCCTCTATTCTCTCACAATTTGTCTTTTAATGGTGTCTTAATTAACAATAATGAAGGGAAAACGAAAATGACATTAAGACTGATTTTAATTGTCATTCAAAGTCACTTATGAACTGTTTTCCCAGCCTCCCTTGGCTGCTCATTCATCTAGGGTTTTCTCCACCCTTTCACCTTCATGCCAAAACTAATTTTAGCAAAAAGAAAGTTTAATATAGAATTACCAAGGTTCAAACACATGACCATGTCAATGCCAATTCAATGCACAACCATTCAACCAAATATTGTTTCATGATATTTAATATAATTCTATGATTATATTATCACTCAACATGATCAAGCATATTATTAAAAATAATAATAAATTAAATAACACACAATTGGCATACATAGGACTTAATCCCAATCCTCTCACACAATCAAAGTACTCTCAACCATTTGAGCTAATACTTTTCCACATCATATAAATGAATAATTAATGCCTTAAAGGCTCCCACTACCCGCACTTATTAATTAATTATTTATTTAATTATTTAATTTTCACGGGTCTTACATAACCACTACAGGAAACCAAAAGTCATGAGAAAGGTCATCATTCTTCTTGATTTGAAGATATAATTTTACACAAAATGAAATTGCAGGTGCAACAATTAGGAATATTGTAAGAATCAGGGAAGCTACCTCTGGACCAAATATCATCCTCACACCATAATTAACTTCTGAAAAGAGTCAAACAAAGAAGAATTAGTAAAGTATAACATGTTTGTTATTGCTGCAAGATATCCAATCACATCTACATAATATTCTATTACTTTTCAACCCAAAACATCAAGGTAAACACTTCAAAATGGTAGACATATAGAAGCTTAAAAAATCCACAGCCATGTCCAAATCATCTTTTGAAATGAAGTTTTGACCAATAGAAAAGTGTTCCCATTGAAGTGGCATAATAGCTTAAAATCATCAAAACATCATTGATTCACATTTTTCGACTAAAAAAGCAAAAAAATAAAAAGCATCATGGACTCACATTTACATAAAAATGATTACACAAGATTAATCCCCGATTGGCAAGCATTAATTTTTGTCCCTAATCTAAAGCGATCAAGCAATCATCGATACAATTGAAATTCACGATCAAAAGCAATATTCATTTGTAAGCATAAATAGAATATGATCCTAATATTGATTCTAATGATCAATCATAAGCAATATCCCATACTGATAATCATGTTGTAAATAGTAAACGGAAGCGTACCTGAATTGGCCATAACGATGATATTAGAGCACTACTGATACAATGATCTTCCTCTTGTAGAACACCTTTATTTCCCTTTGGGGATAAAGAGAAAGGAACAGGAACTTGAAGAGTACGTTATGACTCTATGTGTGCTCTCAGAAGGGGACCACGACCATTTATAAATTGAATTACTTAAGTTTTAGTATTTCTAATTTGGCCCCTCATCAAATTAGAAATTACTAAATGGTCTCTACACAATATTTATTTTCATGACATATGCCTTTAGCCAAATCTTTAATTTAGTCAAATCACTTTATTATTTGGCTTTATAAATAATGGCCCCAACACATTTAATTATGTATCATATATATGCATGACCTAAAATTACTAACATCATCATGTTGGAAGAAACATTCCACAACTAAAAGGATATTGAATCATGACCCAACAGGCAATCTATTCATTAAAAAAAAAACAAAACATAATTGAAGCATGGGCAGACAAGTTCAACAATTCAAACAAAGATTGAATTGTTACCAAACATAAATCATTCATGATCAAAATCCAGTTGTGAGACATTAAAACCAATTCAAAACAAAATTTGAGATATAATCCCACGATGCCTCCCCTCCAAACTTGACAGACCCTTTTTTGTTGCTGACCCACGTTGCTAGGAGAACCCCCGATTTCTAGATTGTTGTTTCCAGCCATGGCAAAACCACCTCGTGTCCCACCAAAATTGCACCCTAATGCCTCAATAAGACCCATAAACCCAATTCAAGTCCCGACCCAGAAACAAAAATCCTCTTAAAAATCCAAAATGTTTTGGCTTGCTTCCTATGAGCCTCCTTTTGTAGTGGAAAGGGACATTGCAGATGAAAGACAGAAAATAGAAGAGAGAAGAAGAGATAGAGAAAGAGAAAACAAAGAGATGTTTGGAATGACAGCAATTGAGAATCAAGCTATGACACCAAGTCGAAATGAGAAAAATTGTGGGCTTGAAGGGATCATTGGAAGATGACAATCTCCATAACCCTTTTCTAATCAATCCCTCGCTCTAGGGGTGATCATGGATTGGATTTTTAATGATCCAATCCACATCCATTTTGGATCCAAATAATTGGATTAGATTTTCGATCCAAATCCATTTTTTCAAAAAAAGTAGATTGAATTTTTTAAAAATCCAGATCCAAATATTTAGATCAAGTTTAAATCCGGATCTAAATATTTGGATCAAGTTCAAAATCCAAAATCCATTTTTCATTAAATAAACTTAAATTAAATTTTTTAAAACTTGTGTCCATAGGGCTGACACCATAGAATTTGGCAGATTTTTTGTCGAGGCCAACGAGACCAAATTTCAGCATGGGATGAACTTGGATGACTTTCGAACGACCAAATATTTTACCTAATACAACTTGGCCAAATATGGCCACATTTGGGCCAGGGTTTGATCAGTCAAATTTTGGTCAAGGTTGACTCCATTAAATTCGTCGGCTGAGACCGACTTGACTGAACAAGCCAATTTTCGATCACAGCCGACTAAGTTGAATATAGTCAAATTTCGTTCGGGACTTACTCGACTGAATACGGCTAAATTTGGGCTAGTGCCGACTCGACCAAATTTTGGTCATGACCAACTCTACTGAATTTGGCCAAATTTAGGTCAGGACCGACTCACCTAAATATGACCAAATGTCGGTCGCGATCGACTCTGCTGGATACGACCAAATTCAGGCCAGAACCAACTTAGTCAAATTTTGGTTGAGGCCAACACGACCATATTTTGACCGAAGCCGACTCGACTGAATTCGACCGAATTTCAATCGTGGTCGACTCTGTTGAATACGACCAAATTTCGATCGTGACCGACTCATTTAAATACGGCCAAATTTCATCCTAGGCCGTCTCAGCCGAATACGACCAAATTTTGGTCAGGGCCAACTCGGCCAAATCTTAATCGGGGCCAACTCGATTGAATTCGACCGAATTTTGACCGGAGCCAATTAGGCTAAATGCAGCCAAATTTTGGTCGCGGTTGTCTCGGCCGAATAAGGTCAAATTTTGTCTAGGTCGACTCAGCTCAATGTGGTCAAATTTGGGTCGGGGTGAACTCAATCGAATACTTCTAAATTTTGTCCAGGACCAGTTGGGCCAAATTTCGATCGTGGTCGACTTGACAGAATTTGGCCTAATTCAGCCAACTTTTGTATAGGGTCATGCCAACTCAATCAAATACGACTAAATTTGGGCTAGTCCGTCTCAACCTTTAGCCTAACCTAACCAAAAATATAAACTGAAAATTTGGATTAGATATACAATCCATAAAATATATAAAATGTAGATCAGATTGATATCCAAATCCAATAAAATGGATTGGATTTTTAATAAAATAAATATTAAATGGATTGGATCATGAAAATTAGATTTTTTGTCCATCCTTAGTTTAATTTTTCATATCATCCTCTACTTCCTTCCGCTCATTTAAGAGTTCAATAAATATAAATTATTGTTGTTATCCTCATAATTTTTATTTTTATGTGATAAATAAACATTAATTATTACTTTTATCCTCATATTTTTATTCTTTCAATTTTATATGTATTTAATCCCATTTTATTAATACATTTTTTTACAATAGTATAATTTAAATTTGTTAGTACAAATTTATGGATTCATTAACAATTTTTTTATTAAACTTCTAAAATTTTTAATTAAATTGTAAGCTTTAAAGTTTAGGAATATAAATTTCAAGGTTTAGTGTTTACGGATGTCTCACGTTGCATGTCTCATGTCGCACGTCTCACGTTGAACGTCGCACATCTCACGTCGCACGTTGCACTTCTCACGTCCCACGTCTCACGTCTTCCGTGTCACGTCTCACTACTCACGTCCCACGTCTCACTACTCACGTTCCACGTCCTAAGTCCCACGTTCCACGTTAGACGTCTCGCATCTCACGTCTCATGTCCATGTCTCACGTTTCACGTCTCACGTCACATGTTTCACGTTCCTCGTCTCAGGTCTCTTAGCTCACGTTTCACGTCTCACGTCCCACGTCACACAGCCCATGTCCATTGTCCCACGTCTCATGTCCACGTCTCACGTCTCACGTTTCACGTCTCATGTCTCGTGTCTCACGTTCCTCGTCTCAAGTCTCACGTCTCACGTTTCACATCGCACGTCCCATGTTCCATGTCCCATGTCTAACGTCTAACGTCCCTCGTCGCACGTCTCACGTCCTTCCTTCCACGTCGCACGCCTCACGTTCAACGTCCCACGTCCCACGTTCAACGTCTCACGTCCCACGTTCAACGTCTCACGTTTCACGTCTCATGTCTCGCATCTCACGTTCCTCGTCTCAAGTCTCCCGTCTCACGTTTCACATCGCACATCCCACGTTTCATGTCTCACGTCTAACGTCTAACGTGTCTCGTCGCACGTCTCATGTCCTTCCTTCCACGTCGCACGTCTCACGTTCAACGTCCAACGTCTCACGTCTCACGTCTCGCGTCTCACGTCCCAAGTCTCACGTCCCACGTCCCATGTATCAATTCTCTCGTCTCACGTTTCACCTCGTTTTACGTCGCACGTCTCACGTCCCATGTCTCACGTCTCATGTCTCACGTCTCACGTCTCACATCTCATGTTTCACGTTTCACGTTGCACGTCTCATGTCCCACGTTCCACGTCTCAGGTCCGACGTCCCACGTCCCACGTTTCACGTTTCACGTCCCACGTCTCACATTTCAAGTCTCATGTCTCACGTCCCACGTTTCACGTCTTACGTTCCACAGCACATATCCCACGTCTCACGTCTCATGTCTCATGTCTCACGTCTCACGTCCCTCGTCTCACGTCCCTTGTCTCACGTCTCTCGTTTCACACCGCACGTCCAACGTTTCCCCACGTATCACGTCTCACGTTTCCTCACGTATCACGTCTCACGTCTCAAGTCTCGCGTCCGTCGTCGCACGTCTCACATTTCACATCCTACATCTCACGTCCCACTTTCCACGTCTTCCGTCCCACGTATCACGTCTCTCGTCTCACGTTTCACCGTGTTTCACGTTGCATCTGTCACGTCCCACGTTCCACGTTTCACGTCTCACGTCTCACGTTTCATGTTCCTCGTCTCATGTTTCACGTCGCATGTACCACATCTCTCGTCTCATGTTTCACCATGTTTCATGGCACGTCTCACGTCCCACGTTCCACGTCCCACTTCCCATGTTCGACGTCCCATGTTGCACTTCTCAGGTCCCACGTCCCATGTCTAATGTTTCACGTACCACATCTCATGTCTCACGTCTCACGTATCACGTTTCACGTCTCACGTTCTAGGTCTCAAGTTGCACGTTCCACGTCTCACGTCTCACTTCTCACTTTTCACGTCTCACGTCTCTCGTCTCACGTCACGTTTCACATCTCACGTCCCACATCAAATGTCTCACGTTCCACATCAGATGTCTCACATCTCACGTCCAACGTCTCACGTCTCATGTCCATGTCTCACGTCTCTCGTCTCACGTCTTTTAGCTCACGTTTCATGTTGCACGTCTCAGGTCACAGGTTCCACGTCTCACGTTTCACTTCTCAACTTCCACTTCCCACGTCCCACATCTCACGTCTCAAGTTCTACGTTGCACGTTCCACGTTCTATGTCTAACGTCTCACGTCGTACGTTTCACGTCTCTCGTTCTACGTCGGACGTCTCACATTCCACGTTCACTGTCCCACGTTCCAGGTCTCACATTCCACGTCCGACGTCTCACGTTTCATGTCTCATATCCCGCGTCTCACGTCACACATCCCATGTATCACGTCTCTCGTCTCACGTTTCATCTCGTTTGAAGTCGCATGTCTCATGTCCCACCTTCCACGTCTCTAGTCCGACGTCTCACGTTTCACGTTTTACGTTTCACGTCCCACATATCACTTCTCTCTGCTCACGTTTAACTATGTTTAACGTCGCACGTCTCATGAACTACGTACCATGTCTCATGTCTAGTGTACTATGTCTCACGTCCCAGGTTCCACATTTCACATCTTGCATCCCACGTCTCACATCTCATGTTCCACGTTTCACGTTTCACGTCCCATGTTTCACGTCTCACGTCTCACGTCTCATTTCTCACGTCCCACGTTATACATTCCATGTCTCATGTTCTGCATCTCACGTCTTACGTCTCACGTCTCACGTCTCACGTTTTATGTCCCACGTCTCACGTACCATGTCACACATCTCTGTCTCACGTCCCACGTTGCACGTCTCATGTCTCACGTCTCATATCCCAAGTCTCACGTCCACGTCTCACGTCTCACGTCCCACATCTCACGTCTAACGTCTCACGTCTCACGTCTCTCGTCTCTCGTCTCACGTCTCACGTCTCACATCTCACGTCGCACGTCTCAGGTCCCACATCGCACGTCGCACATTGTACATTGCACGTCTCACGTCTCATGTCTCACGTTTCATGTCGCACGTTCTCACGTCTCACGTCTCTCATGTCTCTCACGTTCCACGTCACACGTCCCATGTCCTACTTCCACGTCTCATATCTATCACGTCTCTGACGTCCCACGACTCACGTCTCACGTTCCACGTCTCGCGTCTCACGTCCCACGTCCCACGTCCCATGTCCCACGTCTCGTGTCTCACGTCCCACGTCCCACGTCACACCTCTCACGTTCCACGTTTCACGTCTTATGTCTCACGTCCCACGTCTCACGTCTCACGTCTCACGTCTCACGTCTCACGTCTCTCGTCTCACGTCTCACTTCCCACGTCTCGCGTATCACGTCCCACGTCCCACGTCACACGTCCCACGTTCCACGTTTCACGTCCTACGTCTCACGTCCCACGTCTCACGTCTCACGTCTCACGTCTCACGTCTCACTTTGCACGTCCCACATCCCACGTCTCACGTCTCACGTCTCACGTCCACATCTCATGTCCTGGTCTCACGTCCTATGTCTCACGTCTCACGTCTCTCGTCTCACGTCTTTCGTCTCACGTCTCTCGTCTCACGTTTTTCGTCTCACGTCGCACGTTCCACGTCCCACGTCTCACGTCCCATGTTCCACAACTCATGTCTTACATCCCACGTCTTACATCTTACATCCCACATCCCACGTCCCACGTCTTACAATCGAGACCGATTTGACAGAATTCGGCCAAATTTTGTACAAGGTCACGCAACTCAATCAAATACGACTAAATTTGGGCTAGTCCGGCTCAACCTTTAGCTTAACCTAACAAAAAATATAATGTGAAAATTTGGATTGGATATTTTGGATTATCCATTTTGAAAATCTAGATTTCGAGAATTGATATCCAATCCATAAAATATATAAAATGTAAATTAGATTGATATCCAAATCCAATAAAATGGATTTTAAATGGATTTGATTTTTAATAGAATGGATATTAAATGGATTGGATCATAGAAAAAATGGATTGGATTATAAAAATTGGATTTTTTTCCCACCTTTACCTCGCTCAAAGTTTCTTAGCTTGTCTTTCATTTTCTTCTCTTTCTTTTTCTCTCTTCCACTTCTGGTAGGGATGGCAACGGGGCGGGGACGGGTTTCACTATCCCATACCCATCCCCGTAAAAAAAATTCATCCCCATCCCTATACCCAAATCCAACGGGTATCAAACTTTTGTCTCATCCCCATTCCCACCGGGTAACGGATATAATCTCGTACCCATACCCGTACCTGTTTTCTTACTACTTTAATATTAATTTTAACTAATTTTCATAAAATAATAAAAATTACGGTAAAGGAAACATAATATTATCAAATATTCAATATTAGGAGTATGGTTGTTTCTTTGATATCAAATACTTTGAAATAAATTATAATTGTTTACATTAGAATACCAAATAAAATTTAATGAGAACCAAAACATTTATTAAATTTGCAAACATTAATGAAACCTAGTTGATAAACTTTAAAAATATTTTTTAAAAAAACTATAAGAGGAAAAAATATTTTTAAAAAAATATAAAAGGAAAAAAATATTTAAAATTAAAATATATTTTAAATGTTTGTTTACTTCAATTTTTTAAATTATAATGAATCTATATTTTATACACTAATAAAAGTT
>Ga0214545_1007883_pt1 | contig 17439 bp, 4 predicted proteins | sample CNSS4metaG_FD_160064 | JGI IMG/M metagenome (GOLD analysis project Ga0214545, IMG submission 160064) | Root nodule microbial communities from cowpea collected in UCLA plant growth center, Los Angeles, California, USA - CNSS4 | ecosystem: Host-associated > Plants > Roots > Nodule | place: USA... | reverse complement strand
GATTTTTAATTGATCTTTGATACAAAAAGGGAAAATATTAAAAGCACAATTTTTATTAAGAACCCAATTCACCCTCCTCTTAGTTTTTGTCTGCACGCTCAAACATTCCGCTGCGCGATACCAACAACAAGCACCAACTACAACCTCCTCCACATATCCAAGAGCACACTTGAAAGAAAACACAAACTCAACTACTAAGTAATGCAACTCACAGTCCTTGCACCTCCACAAACCAAATTCCAAATTCACCATGTCAATATGACGTTGACAATGATACTTCCATCAAATTTCTCATTGCAACTTCAACAAACGAGGATGATCCTTTAATAATAAGGAATTAATCTTTTCTGATGTGGAAAATCAGATTACGCTGCAACCACAGAGCATACTAAGAAAAATCCTATCAAACCATAGCTTTTGTCACCACTTGTTGGGAAAATCGCTTAATTAATTAAGAACATTATCTTCTTTACCCACAAGAATCACCCTATTAACAAAGAAATAAACTAAAAACAAGAAACACAAGAATATAATGTGGAAACCTCAAAATTGAAGAAAAACCACGACCGTTGTCTAATGACAACTAGAGAATAACACTATGTGAAAATTTGTACAACACATAGACTACCCTCACGTGCCCTTTGGCCTCAAGTTCACTCACACTCTTCAAAGCAAGAATTAAACTCAAATCTCATCACATTCTACTACAAAAGTATGAGAAAAATTAAATGTTAGCTTAAAATGTGTTTGACTGGGACAAGGAACATAATGGACTTAGAGTCCATTATATAGTCACCACCAACGCCCACTCACTAGCTTATCCTAAACAATGTGAAACTTTTTAAGACATATTATTTTCATAGGCCAATAAGTATGTGCCTCAAAATAAACGTTATAGTGAATGTGTAATTACTTACCATATGAATTGTGCTATTTATAGTAGAATTATGAATTTTTACTTGGTTTGGCCTAGGTTGTCTAGGTGATTACCTTCCTTAAGTTTTTTAGGATTTTGTTAATCTAAAATATGTCTAAATATCTTTATTAATTATGAGTGATCTATACTAGTTGATATCGAGATGGGGTCACACTGTATTGCTCGTGATATTCTCATTCATTACAATATAATTTTTTTTTTTATAAATCGTCCAACAAGTCATCTTAATATTTCATAAAAAAATATTAAACGCAAAACACGTAGAGTATTAATAGAAACATAAAAAGAGTTAATAGAAAAATAATAAAATATTACTATTTTGGTCATGTAATGCAAGAATCTTACACAACTAATTTTCGAAAAAATATTTGTACGATAAACAATCGTATTCAATTTATATATAATCACTCGGAACTAAAAGTTATCCATTTCAACATCTATCACAACTTATAATGAAGAACAAAACACAAAACTGTTACAATGATGGAGTTTCGTTACATATTAGTCTTGATTAACGGAATATAAATCCAACGATAAAGAATCTGTAAAAGGGATGTTTTATATATAAAAGGAAAGTTTATTACAAAAAAAAAAAGAGGATAAAGTGAAATAAAATGCATAGAATAAAGAGAATTGGGTGTTAGCATTAGCAGGGTGGCGTGCGAAGGAACGAGTCCGACAATGTGATATCTATTGCACAAAACACACAGAAACAGATTTAGAAAACTAAGCAACGTGCGAATTTCAGTGACCTAAAAGTTAGGGTAAAGGGATTTCATAACATCCCAATTTCAACACAATTTGACTTTCCCAAACCAAATCCAATCACAGACAACTAATTAGGTTACAAAATTTAATATTTTAATAATTCACCGTTATATATAGAATTTGAAAATCACCAACTTTTACCACTTTTAGCTTTCAATTTATTTTACCCCAAAAGTTAGAATCTGTGGCACGTAGAAAAAGTAGGTTTACGTGAGTAGATGGGTATCTATCTATCTATCATATCAAGTTTATGATTAGTGATTAGTTTAATAATCCATATCTCCTTTTTATTTTGGTTGGTTTATAAATAAAAATATATGAGAAGTGAAAGATAAAGATTTTGAGCATGAAATGAAACAGGAGGTGCAGCTAACTTTTGTTGACCATGTATGTGATCGAATATGATTGACTACTGTATATTACTTTGGGAAAATCATCCTTAGGAAATTAGGTATCATTCACTGCTTCTTAATCATTCCATTTGAAAATTACAACCTTAAAGTCACATAAAAAAGATAACAAGCCTTCATCTTTTACTTTACTGCCACATCCATATCAGATTGTTAAATCAATTTTTATTTTTATTTAATCATGCCCAACCTTCTTGTCAACATCAACTTTCCCATTTCATTTTCGCCCAAACTAATAACCATGGATTTCTTCCTAATAAATCTTCTTTTTTCTTTCCCATGTATGCTTCAGAAACGTTTTTTAGCTTCTCTTCTTCTTTTTTTTTTTTTTTTTTTTTTTTTCTATTTAATATTTTTTTTACTTTTTTTGCCAGTTAAAATGTTCATTTAACCATAAGCTTCAAATAGCATTTGGCTTCTAACTTGTATCCTCCCTTGATTTATTGTGAAATGGCAGATAATATTTTGTTAATTATTTTTTAAGATATTTTTATATTTTACTTTTTTTTTAATTTTAACCATCACATTATTCGTATTATTTAGGATTAACATATTTTTAGTTCATAAAATTCATGCTTTTTTTAATCATTAAAAATTAAAACGGCTTCTATTGACATCTTACTTTTCTCTCATCATATTTAATACAAAATGTCATATGTGTTTCTTTATTTCAATACACGACAAATTCAAAATGACGATTTATTTTGAAATACTAAAAATGAATAATAATGTTCGGTTTGGAGGAGAAAATAAATTTGTTTTTGTAAAGTATTCCCCCGCAATTCTTGATTTCTTTGGATTTTGTTCGATTTTATTGGTGTTTTCGGTTTGCTCTCTCGAGTCAATCTCAATTTTAATTAATCTTATAATAAATATGTGCGGAAAGATCTTATTTACCTTACCTAAGATATTTATTTATTATTCATAATAAAATTTTACTTTTTTATAGACTTAATCGGATCCAATCATCTAACAATCATTATTATATAAATTAGTCGAAATTAACAATCTAATTAGAGTATTTGACTAATTTATCAGTCATGGTCGTCAATTCTCATTAATATGTTTTCTGGATAAACATGCAACTACTTGAGGTATTGAAGCGTATATGTATTCTGTTGTAATAATTATAATATTGCAAGAGAATTATGCACTATGTGATTTCAATGGAAAAATCACTAGTGTAATTTTGACTTTTAACTGAGGTGATATGCTTTGATTTAAAAAAAATGAAACACATAAAATTGAAATGGTAATTTTGAAATTTTTGTGAACTTATAGGCCTCGGTTGTTGACATAATAGAAGCATTTTCGACCATATACTTCAGTTCCAAAGAAACTGAAACTTATAGTTCGAGAAAATTTCAAAATTAATGTTTTTTCAATTATTTTATTTCAACGCAAAGGTATAGGCCTCGATTCTCTATATGTTTATGTTATTTTAGAACCGAAACCTATAAGTTTGCTAAAATTTTAAAATTACCAATCTTTTTTTTTTTATTTTATGTTACGCATAAGTTTAAGCCTTGGTTATTGATAAAATTAAGGCCTATTGCCTTTTATGTTTCAATTTTTTTATAACCAAGGTCTAAAATCTGCCTAGGGTTAAATTTTGCAAAAATCGTAGAGGCTTCACTTCTTCTTTTTCTTCGTCTTCACTGTTTCTTCTTCTCCCAACCACTCCGCGATTTCTTCTTCTTCTTCTTCTTTTTTGCGTCGTTCTTCTCGTTGTTCCTAACCTCCATTATTTACCGTGTAAATGAAGATCTTTGCCACATTGTCACTCAACATCTAACTCTGGTGAGTGTTTGTTTCGAATTTTCTTGCATTTTTTGTGTAGTTCATGTCTTTCTTGGGGTTTTTTTTTTTCATAAAGTTTGAGCTTTTTTGCTTCCATTGGTGTCTATGTATCATTGCATTGTGGTGGGATTGATTAACTCTCCAAAACGCGATCAACATTGCATCCTCTTCCATCTCTATTGCTCAAGTTTCACACTTTGAGGTTCCTATTATTCTTTTTTTTATTTACTAATGATTTTATACTTTGGTTCTCTAGAACTAAGGCCTAAGATTTAAGTTTATGCCTCGGTTGAGAATTGAGGCCGAAAACCCACATCTTTTTATGTCGCCCAGATATGCCTCGATTGTTAAATCGAGGTATAATAGCTAAAGAATTAGTGTCAAAACCCTTTCTTGCACTAGTGAGTGTTCCTCTTCTTTTTCGGAATGGAAAAACTAGATTGCCCACCTTTTAAATTAGTCTTCTACATGTTGCAAAGCGTGAACGTTGGGGTTGTTACATTTGTTTCCTTTGCAAGTTAGGGAATTTTTTTTCCCTTCACAACCCCCATCCTCCATCTATAAATAGGGCTCTATAATTCCTCCAAAAGACACACCTTCAACCTCTCAATTCTTCTCCTTTGTCTCTTGTTCTCTCATTCTCTTTTCTCTATTATTTTCTTTTATTAAATTCTTGGTTATTTATTTACTCTCTTAAGAGTTCCTTGCTAGTTCTGAGATCTTTAGAAAATTTAAAAAGTTTCTATTGTATCATGAGGGACTTGCGCAACACATCGTGGATAAGTTTTTAAGGGCTATGGTCATACATGCCTCAAGAATCAAGATTTATTGGTGTTTTAGTATGCATTTACAATAAAAAATATTTAGCTATAGTTATTGCCAATTAACAATCACAAGGTATTCGCACATACGAGGTTGGCTTCATTCCTAGTGGAATATTTGCTAAGAGGTTTTTCAACAACTCAGCTTCACTACCAGTCATTTCGAGAGCAATGAACTCATATTCCATTATTGATCTTGCAATAATTGTTTACCTATTTGATCTCCATATAATTGCACCACCCCAAAGTGTGAATACATAACCACTAGCGGATTTTGTCTCATATGAATCAAATATTCATTTAGCATCACTATACCCTTTCAGTACAATGAAAAATCCACTACATTCAATGGTATAATCCTTGAACCTCTTAACTATCTTATAAGACTTGCAAGTGCATCCCAATGTTCCTAAAAGGTGAAAATTATCGGTTCCAAGGGACATGTTTAATCTTAGTGTACAAAATTTACACCTTTTTCTTTTTTACTTTAATAATGTACTTCTAAGATTTTGGTTGAAAAGAAATGTTACTCAAGATAAATTAATTGTGTAATTAGCATGATTAACACACTCAAGATAAATGAATTGTGTAATTAACATGATTAACACACTGCTTACAAGGAAACGTGGTATTAACATTTTATAACAATAAAAAGATACATTTGAGTGTATTAGGAAGACTCAAATATTTAAGAGGTTTAAAGCAAATCTTTTTATCATAATTTTATTTCCAACTTTTCGAGACTTTTTTTTAGGTCTAAATCAATTAGTACTAAATAAAAGTTAAGTTTTTTTTTTTTTGTTAAAGGTCCAACGTGGAATGTATATATTACTTTCGTTTATTTTAAATTTGATTAAAAATATTTTAACACGTTTCATATAATATCCTTTGGATTTATCAGTTACATCGATTAATAATTTTATTTGCTAGTTATATAGGTTAATTAATAGATATCAACCACCAACATTTAACTATTAACCAATTTTTTGGGTTTTAATTATCTTTTCAACCACTTCCACTTAATTAAAATAGACTTCCTATAATCTGAAAAACTAATAATTTTAATCAAGTTATTCTAGTATTTATTCTCAATAATAATCATGATAAACTTTGGTTGCTAAGCATCTTCAGCAGTGGCTAAATGCTATATTCAAACCGATCCATGTACTTTCAAAATAATATGTAGTTGTCGGCCTGAACTTATAATATTTTTATGTATGAGAAGTATCACTTAGAGTTTCATTATGATTCAAGCTATGTACGTTTTCAAGCAATCAAAATTTGAAAGAGGAAGAATTTGAGTTCAAATTTGCAACTAGGATACTCGGGTTAATAAAAAAATGACTCAAAATGACTTTTTTTTAGATTTAAATAAATATTCGGTCTCTATTTCCGTTGTTTTTATTCAATTTAATTTTCATTTTCGTTGTGCGTTCAATTAGGTCCTCATTTTCGTCAATTTTGGTTACCGTTATTTAAATAGTTAACGTTTTAAACAATACATGTCACGTGTCAACTCCTTATTTTTTTTATTTTAAAAAAATTGTCCATAAATCAAATCATAATTGTATCACGTGTCAATGTTAGTGTCGTCACGTCTCAGTTAATGGTTATATTATCTTTTTAGGTTTAATTAGTCCCAACATTCGTTATTTTAGTTCAATTTAGTCTTTATATTCGTTATTTTTGTTAATTCTCATCCTAATTTTGGTTAAAATAAATAAATTGTATCCCTTTCAAGTTGATACCAAATTTAATATCTTTTATAAAAATTATACTAATAATTTTTTCTAAGACTGACATTTTTATTAATTATTTTTGAAATTCAATTATAAATTATTAAATTTAATTATAAATTGAATATAATTGTAATATAGAATACAATTATTTAAAATTTTATTAGAATATAATTATTAATTTTTTTTATAATATTTATATTCTAAAATATTAATACTTTTAAAATTGATATTAAAAAATATTACAGATATTAAAAATAATTTATTAAATTAAATCAATATTTATAAAATTAACATTTAAATATAAAACATTTTAGATTTTAATATCTAAAATGCAATAAAAATATTAAATATTTTAAATTTAAATATCCATTTTACAAATATTAATATATATTTTTAAAATATTTATTAATTTTATTTTAGTAATATTTTATATAATTATATTCTATTTAACAATTGAATCTAAGAATTATATTCAATTAATAATTAAATATATTATTATATAATTGAATTTCAAAAATAATTAATAATGATGTCAATTTTAAAAATAAATATAAAATATTGATAAAAAAATAAATTTGGTCTTTGAAAGAAAAAATTGTTCCATTTTAATAAAAATTGAGACTAAATTAAATTAAAAAAAATGAGACTAAATTGAATAAAAATAATAATAATACAACCACAAACTAGCATGTGGCACTGCATTGACATGTGACACAATTGTGACTTGACACATGGACAATTTTTTTATAATTAAAAAAATTATAAAAAATTATAAAAAAATTGTAAAAATTATAAAAAAAAAAAACAGATGGCATGTAGTGCTAAAAAATGTTAACTATTTAAATCCATTAATAAAAAGGACCAAATTAATCAAAATTTAATGAAAATAGAACATAATTGAATGCAAGACAAAAATGAAGACTAAATCAAACAAACACACAAAAAATAGAGACTTAAGAAATAGGGACTAAGTGTGTATTTAAACTTTTTTAAATAAACGAATTCGATAATGTTAAAGCAACGAACTTATTATTAAAAATGAAAAATTATAAATTAAATAAAATGAAAAAAAAATATAAATTAAAATTAACTAATACACAAGATAATATATATATATATATATATATATTATATAACAAAAATAAAATTTAAAATTTATTTGAAATTATTTTTTAATATAAATATTATTAAAAATACATTATTTTAAATAAAAATAAAAATAAATGAATACATGATTTCCAATTAATATTTTTAGATTACATTTTTTAAAATATATTTATTATTATGAATAAAAACATTACTTAAAAATTATTAAAATTAAATAAATATATGATTGTAAATCAAATTATTTGCAATATTATTTCCTAAAAAGGATACATGTGAGATTATAAATGACAAAATGGAATTTAAAAAATATTTTAGATTATGTTTTTAAATACATAATTTTAAAATTAATTATATAAATGTGATTAAAATTGAGAAAATATTTTTAACAATTTAAAGATATTTTTTAAATATATAAGTAATTTTTAGTTTATATATATATATAACTATTTTTTTAATTATTAATGATTTAGTTGAAGTTAGTTATAGTGACTCATCACAATGACATTGTATGTTAAAGAATAACTTACTCACTTTATAGTTAGGGATATTTTGGCAATAAATACAAATTACATATTATGTTAATAATAAATGCATTTCATTTGACATAAAATATTAAATTATTTGAAAATTGCACATGAAATTTCATTACTTTAAAACTTAAATCAGTTTAACAGAATATTTTAAGAACTTCAATTTTTAGTGAAATTTAAGTATTCAAAGACCTTAGGCAAGGTCATCTTAGCCTAAGTAAAAAGAACGGACCAAGTTCATATGAAAACCCTCCCATGAAGAGTTGATTTTTTTTTTATATATATTATAGTAATTATAAAATATTATTATCAGTTCATTAAAATTAACTTTATTATCTTTTAAAATTATTATTATTATTATTATTGTTTTTTTTCAAGTAACACCTACAAAATGTTCATATATTTTTATTAACTCAACACTAACTAACCGTCTAATAAATTAGAAAATTAATTTGTTTCGATGGCCAAAGTAGATTGAGTTGTGAAAATGATAGCTTAAATATGATTCGACTGTAAAATGTATAGTTACAAATATTATTAAAGTATATATAATAAACGAAAATGCTTCTTTTGATTATTAAACTTTAGTTATTTTTAAATAGATTTCAACATATGAGAGGAGTGTTAAGATTCATAATTTTATAGTTTTTATTCATTTTTAATATTATAGTTTAAAAATAATTTAGTCATTATAGTTAAATATTAATATAATATTGGTGTTTACAAATATATTGTTGATGTTGAAAAAGCATTTTTTTTAAATTCAATATAAAATTTCGTCAATTTTGTTCAATTTGATTCTTTTTTTTAATCATTAACGACCATGAAAAATGATTGTCACGTGTCACTTCGTGATTTTTTTAATTTTTTTTAAATGTCTACGTGTTAACCCAGTAGTGTGACACGTATCATAGTCAATGTTTTATATTTAATTTAGTCCATATATTTGTTATTTTTTTTCAATTGAGTCCCAATTTTGTTTAAAATTGAGCAATTTTGTCCCTCTCAAAATTGGGACCAAATTTAATTTTTATATTAAAATTCACATTTTTATTAAATATTTTTATTCAATATATTAAAATTCACATCATTATAAATTTTATATAAAAATTAAATTTGGTCTCAATTTCGAGAGAAACAAAATTACTCGATTTTAAATAAATTGGGACTCATTTGAAAAAAAAAATAACAAATATAGGGACTAAATTGAATATAAAACATTGACTCCGACATGTGGCACGCTACTGGGTTGATACGTAGACATTTAATAAAAATGAAAAAAAATTAAAAAAATTAAAAAAAATCACGAAGTGACACGTGACAGTCACTATTTATGGTTGTTAATGATTTAAATAATGTTAGCAAAAAATGACCAATTTGAACAAAATTGATAAAAATTGTGACGTATTTGAGCATAAAAATAAAATAAAGACTGATTTGACAAAATTTGACGAAAATTGGGACAAATTTTTTTTTAACCAAACATATATTATTTAAACTTTCTCATAAGTTTAAAAAAGATTTTGATTAATGTAGTGTGAAGACTTGAGAATACACAATAATATAAAATGTTATAAACAAATCAAAATTGAGTTTTTAGTAACTAATTTAATTTATATCAAGAGTATTTTTTTTTCTTCTTTTCCTGAGTAGTTTGTTAATAAGAGATGTTGAATATAGAAATCTCTAGTTTGGAAAGCTTATTTTGAGCTTGAATTTATGGGGGTATCAAGGGAGTTTCACGTTGTAGACATGCAATATTAAGATAAAGTATTAAATATCTTTTTGTCTTAGGATGTAAAATTGAAAATCATTCTTAACATAAACTTTGATATAACTTGACTCTCAAACATTAAAAATGAATATATATATATATATATATATATATAAAATTATTCTAACTCAATTGGATGAAACTTGTTTGACATATTAAATTGCATTTCAAGTTATGTTTAAATTGTTTACACCATTTGACACGTTCCAACTCAATTCTAGCCTTCAGAATATCGTTTAGCACATTAAAAAAATAGCGCTGTTGATTTAAAATGACCAAAATATATCAAAGTTTAAGACATAGATGAATTTCAATTTCAAGTTCAAGTTTAAGGATTAAAAATATATTTAACTCTAAAGATGAGTCAAGCATATAATGTTAGATGGTTATGTGTTGATTGGAATAGATATATCGTTTAAAGTTTTTCAAGTTAAAATTATGTTTTTAGTTAGCCATTAAGAGTTGATTTTCAGAATAGATGATGATTTGAATGATTTTTGGAAAATGTTGTAAACGTGCTTTAATTGTTTTCCTTTTAATCTTTTTGAGAATGAATGCTTTCGAATTGGACATTTTTCAATTGTGTCACTCAAATAATGTCATAATAGTATGTGATTACTATCGTTTAATTCAAGCAATAATTTGAATGTTTGGAAATGATAAAGCTTGTAACTTAAGTAAGAAAGAGATCCGGACAACTTTCTCTTATGAAAAAATGTTGCTCAGGTTTTATGTATTTTCACTGCTTAAGTAATTGTGACGATAGTACATAAATTTTAGACTTATTAAGATTGTGTAATCATATTGAAACGCTGAAGTGACGATTAATCACTCAAAAGTTAAATAGAATGGTGAATTAAAACTCTAAAACTTGTTGAAAGGAGTCAACATGTATGTATCGAATGTCCAAACATAAAGATTGATATTCAAGTAAGGAAGTGACACTTTTAATTATATTTTCATAAAGTATCTTGTTTAAATGATACAATATGAGTATGTTATTTTAAATATGTACAATGATATCATGTGTTAAGTGATTATATTAAACATATTAATTCATTAAATAAAACGATATCATAATTTCAATAATTATCTAAATCACATAATTAAGAGTTTGGATAATAAAAACGTTGAAATAAAACTCAGATAAATAAATATACAAACTTCCTTAAATAGACAAAGAACGATTACATATAAGATTTATAATAAATTCGGAACCATTATGATTAAATTGAACTAGTTTAGTATTTTGATTTTAGAACCATTGAATAATTGTCCTTAAATCAGTTGTTGGATGATAAAAAAAGAAGAAGAAAGAAGTAAAAGTAACTATCAAACACAATATTTAAGAAAGTGAGCGTGCAATTTAAGATTAGACCTCTGACTTGAATCATGTTGAATAAAAAAAGTTCGATACTTTTTTTTTTTTCATTATGGTGGAGAGATTATTAGAGTTTCTTAAGCGAATAACTGGTTTTAAAACTCCTTATCATCCTCATGCATAATTGTAGAAATCATTAGTTTCAATTTTTGTAAATTGAAGAAGATGAAAAATAATAATCTACCAAGCTAGCTATGAATATATTGAAATTAAATTTTTGTATGAAATGAAGATTTGGACGATATACGTTGATAAGGAGGACATTGAATGCAATCTACGTCGCACACAGTTGCATGTATGGATTTGCATAGAGATGTTTCCCTTTCACTTTAATGACCTTTGCTTTTAACAAATGAATAATGGAAATTCACTAATTCTTCCGAGTGCTGCACTGCATGCACCAAAATTATACGCATAAAAAAATAATTAAATCATATATATCTCCGTTTTACCATATCTTATACTGTTCGATATCTTTTATTTTATATTATTTAATTAAAATTTTATGTATAATAAGAAGAAGAATAAGAAGAAGAAATGTTGGGTTGGGTTGGGTTGGGTTGGCAGTATCCAAAATTGAAGTTGGAAATCGAATTTTGAGGAGCCCACAAAGGAAAAGGAATTTGTTAAAATAATAATAAAGAAAGCATTGACGAAGAAAATAAAAGGAAGTGGCGCTTCTATCTGTTGCCGCCCCTGCACTGTCATATCAAAACCTGTGACTGTGACAAAACCTTTCCTTTCTATTTCTCTCTTTAAATCCCTCAATAATATTAGCGGTGCTGAAAATTACCTTTCATTCATTATTTAGATACTTGTCCCTAAAAATATAAAACAAATTATTTCACGCAACATTTTCTTCTACTTATTATTATTATTATTAATACAAAATATAAATTATTTGTAGGGCTCCTATCCCCAATTGACTAGGGTCATATAACCCTTAGGTGGTGATCAATTGTTCCTCCAATTAGGGGTGCGGGTCTTAAGGTGCAACGTTAGTCTTATCATAGGTAAGACTATGACTTTGTGGACCGTTTGATATAATTGCAAGGACAATGATATTCAATGCTGCTACTCTTTATTCATTATCAACATTTATCTTAAAAATATTGTTTTTTTTTTCTTTAAGATCATTGGGTAGTAACATAATCAAATTGATCAATTTTGTATTACAACTAATTAACTTCATATTAATCATGTTATTTGTGTGTGAAGTAGCATAGTTGAGCAAATGATTGAAAGTTAGTGCAATTCGATAAATGTGATGTAACTGAATGCGCAATATTAATCATGCAATGGTATAATGAATACTATGAGTGAGTGAAATTCTTCTAACTTCTTTTCATACAAGTCTTGTTCTTTCTTCAATCATGTGTGGGTTTGGGTTGGAAGGAAAGCGAAAAGAGGATTTCAAAACATTTTTAGGAACAATAAGATTGCTTAAAATAATTGAGATCACGTGTATATTTCATTTTTTTATAAATTGTTTTGCTTTATTTGATAAATTGCTTTCTCCTTTTATTTTATTTTATACTTTATAAATGCATTTTCTTAATAAATTGTCTGTCCAAGAATGAATGAGGTTCATGTTTTCCAATTAGATAGTACATCTATCAGCGTAAACCCCACATGCAATAAAAACTAGATCCGAGAACCTTAAATCTAATGAGAAAAGAAAAACTCGCTTTAATTAAAATTCTAGTGAGATAACATTATTCTAAATTCTTATAGCTTTTAAATAGCTTTCTCTATAAGAGAAAATGAAGAAATTTGTTTTATAGTAAGAGCAGCTAGAAAATCTAAGTTTCTAAAAGGATACTATTTTTTTTTATGAATGAAGAGTTAATTTGTAATCTTATAACTTCAAATAAATAAGTTACTCATTCTTCACTAATCTTAAATTTCCGCACTATATCAATAAAATAAGTTCTTGTGAGATGAATAAACTATATATGGATCTTCCTTACAAGGAAATTTCATGTGAATGATTTGATTTTAAATCACATGTGGGTGTACATAACAATAAAATTAAATGTGGTAAGATTGAAACAAATATTGAATGAAGTTAACATGAAGTGAAGATGTAATGGTTACATTAAATGAGAAAAGACATACATGAGGTAGCAGTGTGACCGAATTCTTAGTTGTGAGTTATGATAGTAAGTAATGAAATTTGTTAATGAAAGAAAATATTTTTTTTTTATAATTTCAATTATATAAATTAAGATAGTGAAATTAATGGATGTTTATATTTAAATCGACTATAATTTTTTATTTCGACATAGTAAGATTATACTATGTTGTTAGCTCTATTTGGACAGGTATTCACCGAAACTTCATTTATTTTGTTACAAATTAATATGATTTTTCTTCTTTGATGGTTAACAAGATAAGGATGTGTCTAATTGAATTCTAGATGATACTAGTGAGCTTTCTAAAAAAGTTACAAAATAATTTTACTCATCTGGCATGGAATGTGTGGATTGGAGGAATTTGATTTAGTCGAATGTTGTGACATCAACTAAAACTTTGATTATTTAGAAGTTGTTGTAAAATCGTTCACTTATTAATTTGGATGTTCAAAAAATGGGGTGTGATTTTATATTCTATGTGCGAGAATAATGTTTGATTTTTTTTTCTCATTGTTCTATTGTTATGCAGTTATGAGAATGGTTGGTTGAAGGGAATCATAATTTGCAGTTTTCCTCTTTGAATTTAATTGTTCAGTGTATAAAGTATATTTGTAATCCTTTGCTTAAGGTCATTAAAATGATTGTCATTAGTGTAGTTATTTGGATGATTTGGAAAATGAGAAGTCATAGTAGATTTTATGTTCTTATTGCTTTTACTTTGGTTGTTTTTCAACTTAAGGAGTTGATGTTTATGGTTGAGAATAAATCTAAGAAGCATATTTGTAATATTGTCTCTTATTTTTTTGTGTAGAAATTTTTCATTCACTACTAGAAAAATGTCATTTAGCCACCAACGAAATCGGTCACCAAATGGGTAAAATTGGTGGCTAACACCTCTAGCCACCGAACATAGATAGTAGTGAAAACCTTAGTCGCAAAATAGTTAGCTATCGATTTTTGTTTAAAAATGTTTCTACAAATATTTAATAAAAATGTCAATTTTAATAAGAATATCATCATAAGATTTATACAAAAAGTAAATTGAGTCTCAATTTAAGGAGTGACAATATTACTTCATTTTTACAAAATTTGAGACTAAATTGAAACTATATATATATATATATATATATATATATATATATATATGAATCAAACTGAATCATTTTAACATGTGGCACAACTATGAAGTGACATGTATAAAAAATAAAAAAAAATTCAAAAAAACTAAAAAAACCAAAAAATTGACACATGGTGTTGACTTTAACGTCGTTTGGTCAAAATTGACGACAAAGACTAAATTGAATCACTTTTAAAAAATAAGGACCAAATTGAGAAAAAAAACTGAAGGACCAATTTGACACTACTTGACAAATACAAGGACCAAAAGAGTAATTTAACCAAAAGTAAATTGAGTCTCAATTTAGGGAGGGACAATATTGCTCATTTTTTATAAAAATTGGGACTAAATTGAAACTAAAAACAAATATAAGGACCAAATTGAATCATTTTAACACGTGACACAATTGTGAAATGACACATGTAAAAATTAAAAAAAAAACAGAAATTCACGCATAGCATTGACTTTAAAACCGTTTGGTCAAACTGACGATAAAGACCAAATTGAATCATTTTTGAAAAATCAAGGACCAAATTGAGACACACAAAAAACTTCAGGACCAAATAGATATTACCTGATAAATACAAGGACCAAAAGAGAAATTTAACCAAAAAATTATGTTATAAGATGAAGGTTTGTTAAGAATATGACGAGGGTGTAAGACATAGAGATGACAATAGAACGGGACGGGAATAAGTTTTATTATTCCATATTTATTCTCAAAGAAAAATTTCTCTTGATTTTTGTATCCATATCTAATGGTAGAATGACTTTTTTGTTCATTCTCATCCTTACCGAGTAATGGGTATACACTCGTACCCATTTCCTTATCCACTTTCTTACTATTTCAATGTCAATTAATTAATTTTTATAAAAAAATAAAAAATCACGACAAAGAAAACATGATATTATCAAGTATTCAATATCAAATGAATATTTTTTTCTTTTTTGATATCAAATATTTAGAAAGAAAATATAATTTTATACATTTCAAATTAGAGTACCAAATACAATTTCAAGAGATCAAAATATTTATTAAGTTTGCAAATGTCAATGAAAAAAAATTGATAAAATTAAAATATATTTTTGAAAAAGGGTTAAATATGTTTTTAGTAACTTAACTTTGTCGCAAAATTAAAATTCGTTTTTGTTCGAAACTTTGACACAGTTTGGTCCTCAAACTTTGAAAATGAATTGATATAGTATTTTTAACCCAATTACGTTAAATATTTTTGACGCATTGAACGCGTTTCATCATATTATTTGAGTTGTTTACTCCATTTGACACATTCTTGTTTCAATGTCACTTGGAAAACGTGTTTGACAAGTAAAAAACATTTGACATAATTGAGTTAAAATGACTATATTAATTCATTTTTAAAGTTTTGGAATCCAAATGTATTAAAGTTTTGAACAATGACGAATTCCAATTTCAGGTCAAAATGACTAAAATTTTTTTTAACCTTTGAAAAATTATAAACAAAAAAACAAAGATCCAAGTTTAAAAATAGTTTAAATGTCTCTTTACTTCCTTTCTCTAAATTCTAATTAAATAATTTTTTGATAAAGTAATAAAAATTATAATACACCACTTGAACAAAATTGCTCAATGAATAAAAATTAAATTAATAATAATTGAAATTTAGCATAGATTTTCATTTTTTGAACTTTAATCTATGTTGTATGGTAATAAACAATATTCATGATAATGACATTAAATTATTATATTATAGTAAATAAAATATTTTTAAACAATTACGGTGATAAAATTACACTTATGAAAAGAGTTAGAAAATACAAATAATAATAAAAAATCACCAAATATAATATTTTACATGATGAAAATAAACAATTAATAAAAATATTAAATGATAAAAATAAATAAAAATAAAAATATTAAAAAAGAATAAAAGTTATTAAATGCATCTTAAAAATAATTTGATACACCATTAAATGAAATGCAAAAAAAAAAATGCATAATTAAAAACGTGATAAGATAAAAAATACTCTTTAGAAACATTTTTTAAACACCAAAGTAATCCAACTGGTAAGAGATAATTAAAGTTGTTTCAGAAAACCAAAAATTTTTCATAGGAACAAAAACTAAAGTTCAAAGAGAGTAAAAAAATAAATTTTTTATATTACCTACTGTAAGGCCCATTAAAAATCTTTTAGCTTTTCTGCCATAAAGTTAATGGGCTGCCCTTGTAAGTGGGCCTAAGGCCGGCCCAACATATATAGTCTTTAGGTCTGTCCTAAACCTAGTATTCCTTACCATTTCAGAAAAGTTGCCGTCCTTGTCTTGAGCCGCAACCGTCTTTTACTTCTGCTAAGGTTCCAACGTTCTTCCGATTTAAGTTTCATCTTGACCATAGTCTTGCTCACGTAAGTGCTCTTTCACCTTGTCGCCCCTGTCTAGAATAGTTATGTACTCACAGTGAGAAACTTTGTATTGATTCGTTTGACTCGCTGTTCCAGCTTGCGAGTCGGGTTCTAGAGCTACGGTGCCCCTTGTTTCAGTGCGGAGGTCCTATGCAAACCCATTTCCAGGTAAGGGAAGCTAGAACCCTCCTGTTGGCTTGGTCTGAGTTGCTGTTTTATGTGGTTGGTGACTTCTTTGTGGTTGCCTGTTAATATGGATGCATGATGCGATGTGATTATTGTTTATGGTATGTATTCACATCTGTTGCAGGGAAAAACAGTGGCGGGCTCTGATAAACTCGCCCAGGCGAGCTAGTCTCGCCTAAGCGAGATTAACAGAGGCTCGCCTAAGCATTTTCTCCACGAATGGTTGCCCAGGCGACCTGCTGTGGCTTTTGAGCGAGCAGGCAACTCGCCCAGGCGAGAGGGATCTCGCTTAAGCGAGATCCCACGTTGCCCACACACTTGTTTTTGTGCTCTCGCCTAGGCGAGGGGGAGG
>Ga0214545_1007881_pt1 | contig 17442 bp, 12 predicted proteins | sample CNSS4metaG_FD_160064 | JGI IMG/M metagenome (GOLD analysis project Ga0214545, IMG submission 160064) | Root nodule microbial communities from cowpea collected in UCLA plant growth center, Los Angeles, California, USA - CNSS4 | ecosystem: Host-associated > Plants > Roots > Nodule | place: USA... | reverse complement strand
TATATAATTTTTTATTTCTTCTAGTTATTTAGTTTGTCATGAAATTCATTCACATCTCCAATTTATTTTCCATCTTATTATAATATTTATGTAATTATGTTAAAATGATGTATGTCAATTAAATTTTTTTTGTCTCATATTTGAATATTTCTATTATTTTTTAATATTTTTATTTATTGTATATTTTCTTTTCACATGAGTATGTTTAGTACTCTCAATTTAAGTGTTTAATAGTATAAACCTTTCATTTAGTAGGTAATATAAAAAAATTCTTTACTTATTTTTATTAGTTTTTGTTTCATTTGATGAACTTTTTTATTTCGCTAAAACAATTATTTCTCAACCATTGAGTATATATGTTGATGTTTGAAAAATGTTCTTAGATGTCTAAGGTATTTTTCATCTTATCATACCCTTAATTATACATTCGTTTTTTTTTGTGCAATTTCTTTCAATTGTTTCTTAAATTGTTTCTAAGACATACATTTGTTAATTTTTTAATATTTTTATTTGTTGTTTATTTTCATCATGTAGAATACTATTTCAGTATATTGTATCCAATTATTTTTTATTTTCTAACTCATTATATCAATTATACTGTAATTTTTCACTATAATTATATAAATAATTTTTATTTACTACAATATCAAAATTTAATGTAATTACCATTAATATTTTTTTATCACCATCCAACATATATTGGAGTTCAAAAGGTACAATATCCATGTTAAAATTTTATCATTATGTTTATCATTTTTATTAGTGTATAAAAAAAGAGATTCATTAGAATTTAAAAAATTGAAATAAACAAACATTTAAAATATATTTTAATTTGAATTTTGTTTTCTTTAAACTTTTTTTAAAATATTTTTAAATTTTATCAACCAGGTTTCATTAATGTTTGTAGTTTGCAAATTTAATAAATGTTTTAGTTCTCATGAAATTTTATTTGGTATTCTAAAATTTAAAATGTAAACAATTATAATTTATTTCAAAGTATTTGATATCGAATAATAAATCATCATCCTAATATTGAATATTTGATAATATTATGTTTCCTTTACCGTAAGTTTTTATTATTTTATAAAAATTAATTAAAATTTATATTAAAGTAATAAGGAAACGGGTATGGGTATGGGTACGAGATTATATCCGTTACCCGGCGGGGATGGGGATGAGATAAAACTTTGATACCCGTTGGGTTTGGCATGGAAATGAGGATGAATTTTTTTTACGGAGATGGATATGGAATAACAAAACCCGTCCCCACCCCGATGTACACCTTTGGATTTTACTAACCTATTTGACACATTAAAAAAACAGTTAATGTTTTCATTTTTTTATTTAATTTATCTTATATTATTTTGCATTTTAAAATAAAAATATAGTTTTATAGGTGTTGAGTAAACGTAAAAGAAAAATTGAAATTTGCATCTATAATCATTAAAAGAATTCGTCCCTACAATATGTTTTCCTATCCGCTATCCTTAAAAGAGTATTTACAATTTTTTTATGTCTATAATATTTATCGATAGAAGTGAATATTTTTTATATTTTATTTTTTTTAATTTAAATAAAATTATTTAAAAAATGTTTAAAAAATGTATTAAGATAAACAAATAATTTTAAATCAGAATTTAAATAAAATTTCACCCTAAAATATTAATGCAAATAGATTTTATCATTTTAAAAAAATTAAATATAATTAAACAATTAATTAATAAACAAAAAAGTAAATTTTTATTTATATGAAAAACAAGAAAAGAAAAAGATGATTTTGTATCCTCGACACACTTCACCTTACTTTATCTCTTTTTTCGGTGAGCGGGGTCACAAAACTGCTACAGTTGATTGTTAAAGAAAAACATACATTACTTATTTCAGTTTACTAGGTATCATGTCGGGTAATACAAGTCATCACTTTTTTCTTCAACCTGCTGATTCCTATTTGCCAGGAGGAATTTTTCTTTTTTTCTTTAGCCTCTTTCCACTGTTACTGGACAAAATTGGTGTTAACGTCACCATTTTTCAGTAGAGTGTTGAAAAATTGAACAATGGTCCACTAAGTCGGTTGTTAAAACGAGTTAGGTTTGACGGGCCGGCAATGTTAGTCTGTCAAAAAAAAACAGACTGGGTTAGAAAATAAAATTCATCAACCCATATCAACATGATCCTTCGGCTCGTCAATTTGACGGGCCAATTCGCAGGCCAACTCACGAACTTTTTAAGTTAAAAAAAAAGTGCACATAGATAAATTGCAAAAAATGACATATATATTTATTTATGGCAATTAAATTTAGGAACACGTTTCATTTGGAGTTATATATATATACACAACTATAACATTCAGTTCAAGTATAAATTTTTTAGTATTTTATCTACAGTAACCAACAATCATAACAGAAATTTTGTTTTGTTTTGCTTTTTGTTTTTGCAGATATGACTCTTCTTAAGTTTTACATATTTATTAAATGATTGTAATATTTTTCCTACACTAAATATTGGATATAACTATTTTCAATTTTTCTTTTGTTTTAATGGTAAACATTTCTACATGTAAAAGTATGTAGGTCTATCTTTATTACTGTCTCAAATTTTGTCATTATATTAATTAAAATCAACATTCTTAACACAAATAATTGATGAAAAAAATTGATAAAAAATAAGACAGATTTTTGGACCTCCAATTTAAAAAAGAAGAAGTCAAAACTGGCCCATAGACCGTATTGAATAAACGAACCCGTTTTGTACTTATGGGTCAGTCCGACCCGTTTATAACGGGCTAAAAATGGGCCGGACTGACCCGTTCTAACATCCCTGACTAAGTGCCGATAAATTACAATTTTTGGTACATAATTTGAACTAGTATAAAATAGGAGAGAACGATAGTTTAACAAAGTTATTTTTAATAAATTTTGATAAATTATTTATTTAGGTAAAAAATACTTTTTTTTTTCAAAACCTAATTTTCTTAAAATATGGTCTACTGAATAATTTTGCTTTAAAATTACTGTGATGGAATAATCAAAGAATTAACGATCAAGACTAAAGTGAGCCTGAAGTTGGAAACGAAACTTACTGATAGTATATTAAATTTAGTAAAACTAACTTCTGAACATTAAGATAATAGCACATTTATAACATTATTTCAAATTTTATAAACCTAACTGTCGTTTTCTTAAAACAACAATTAAAAGTGAGTAAATTAGTGTTTACTAAATTGAAATAAAATCATATATTAAAATATAAATATAAATTATATCGTTTTAGTTATTAGAAATAATATATATATATATATATATATATATATATATATATATATATATATATATATATATATATATTTGGCAGAACTTAGTGTTAGTGTAGGGGTCATGGCTCCCTAGATTTTTTATTTTTTTAAATTATATGCTATATATATTATATTAATATAAATTAAATTAGGTAAATTTTTATTTTATTTTATAGATATTGTCTCGCCTCTATGTATGAATTTTTTAAATATATATGACATTATATTAGTAGGTGATAAATATATATCTTTTTATATTAATAAGTGATGATATTTTTTCTATTATCGTTTCTCATATGTTACATTTTATTTTTGAAAATAAAATGGATAATTCTCTATTTATTTATCTTAATAGTGAAATATTAGTTTAATAAATAATATTTTTCATTTCATGAGTTTTTTTTAGATCTATATATTTTCAATGAATATAGGAGGAAAAATTATGTCCTATATGTTTTTGCATGACTTTTTTAGTTGTGACTTAATTATCATAATTTTTTTTAATAATTAAGTCTCTAAATTTCTTATTAGATTTTGATAAAAAAAAATTTAACTAGAAAAAGGAATATAGATAAGGAAGGAAAGAATAAATTCATTTTTTAAAAAAATATAAAGAAAGATATTGTAAAGATAAAAATAAGATAAATTCTACTTCTTTACATATTTTTTAATTCTTCACCTATTTTAAATGATGATACTAAAATTTTAATTGTTAAATAATTATTTATACAAGAAAGGGTTTTATATAAACTCATTCAAACATATCTCCAACACTTATTATTAAGATCCGTCAAAAAAAAAAAAATATATATATATATATATATATATATATATATATATATATATTAAAAAAATAATTTTATAATTAAAAGTTTCTAAACTGTTTTTCGTTTTATATATAATAACAAATTTATAACATATTGATGGGTACATTGACATGGAATCTTAGATATAAATTGTTGTTTACACATTTTGAATATTTACAATGAAAACAAGTAAGAAAATAAAATTAGTATCAATATTACATACTCGTTGATGTTTTACAAATTGTAGTGGTTTGTTGTTTTTACATGACCTTCTAACATCAACAAAAGTTAAATAGATACATAAATAAAATTTGATTTTTTGGACTCCTTCCAACTAGAATAAAACATGTAATAAGATATTCAAAACAAAATTGTTAAGCTTCCAACTGTTTATTTATGGGGAACCTTCAACATATTTGGGATAAGACTTTTTTCTCATCATTTAGAAGAGGTTTCTCATCATAGTGCTTTCAGTGTGCTTTGGAAATCATTCCAGATTATTCATCTTTTGCTGGCTTTTTAGTTTTCGATGTTCTGTTTTTTATGTTCCTGAAGCCAAACTTTGGCATCCTATTTTATAGGTATATATATTTTGTAAAAGGAACATAGTACTTCTTAAATGTTTTTCTTTAATTTATTCGTTCATTGATGATAAAAAAAAAAACTTCCAAATCACAAAATGTGGTGAATTGTATTTTTTCTTTTTGAACAACTCAAACTTCATGCAAAACTTTACGATCCATGTTAACATCCAGTCATAATGTTTTTTTAGGTCTCATACATAAATCATTGTATACTTACATATGATGACGATTCATCGTTAGAATCGTTGTTGTTTTTTAAACTTTTGACCACGATTGAAACTCAGTCAATTTTCCTTACTTTCAATAACAACTTAATTAATAATGATTAAAAAAAATCATCTTTAAAAATATTATTTAGTCGTGGTTGAAAGTCCTTTTCACAGTAATACAAATTAAATCAAGTGGTTTTTTTATTATTTAAATAATTGTTTTAAATTTAAGTTCCAAGTATAATATATTAAAATAAGCTAAAATAATTCAATTGACATGATGGTCATATGAAAGATTTGAATATGAATATATTTTTTAGACTTAAATATATATTTAATTTTTATCTTTGATCAGTTTGTTCAACTCAATTCTAATATATTTTTTTAATTTGATTCTAATTTTGGTTGGTTTTGATTAATTTAGTTTTTTTTAAGTATATTAAATTGTTAACAAACATGAACAATAAATGTTATCGGTTAACGTGTGATTTTATTTTATTTTTTTAAATTTTATTTTATTAATGTTTAAAAAGTTTATATATCAAGTTATTATTGTGTCACATGACAATGTATTAATTATTTTTTTTCAATTTAATTTGTATATTAATTATTTTTATTCAATTCAATCTCATTTTTTTAAATAGAACAATTTTATCTTTTTTTCAAATTGAAACTAAAATTAAATTTTCAGTGAATGGTATATTGATATTTTTATTAAATAAGTTTTGTTTAGGGTTATAGTGGGTTTAAAATTAGAACAAAAAGTGTTAGTTTAAAATTTTGAGAGGTTAAAAAATCACCTAAAATATTAAAAAAAATAAAAATAAAAATTAACACACTTACAATATTAAAGAAAATCATTGTAATTATTATTGTAATAAAAAAATAAAAAAATCTAAAAAACGTAATTTTTAATTATAAAAGATAAATATATATAATTGATTAATATATGTGAAGGTGACACAAAAGTAAAGTATAGATCACATAGCTACAAACTTTTGTCTCCTTTATCGCAAACTTCACACACCATCCAACACAAAGTGGCTACAATTCAAAAGATGTTTTTCAAAGCTCATAATAAAACATGTTTACAGCACAAATGCACACACATACGATAAAACATGAATCCAACGCCACGGTGATATGGAAGAATGTGCTCCTATAAACTTTATTTTTCATCAGTTGCCTTTGGAACCCTAACAAAAATGGCTGCCAGAAGATCAACGTAGAGTGGGACCTGATCCAGGGCAAAGAAAGTAACAGGAAAACAAGTAGCAACATAAATGGGCAGTATGAACTTCTTGTATTTGTGAGTGAAGAGGAAGGAATGGCCGGTGCAGAAAGAAAGAAGCAATGCAATAATGGATAAGAAAAGTGAACTTAAGCCGAGAAGAAGTTTGAGTGGCAATGCTCTGCGATAATCTGTGGGTAGCTTTCGAGAAGTGAGGATGGTAAGGAACATTATGAGTCCAGTGACAGAGAAGCAAAGTCCAAATAGCGAAGCAAAAATAAATGCATTGAATGCAGGGTTTTGTTCCAGATGAGGGATACCATTGTCATCTATGCCACCAGGAACAGTGGTGGCAGTGGCAAAGGAAGCAGCAGCAACCAGCGCAGCCACCACAGAGCAAGATTCAGATGTCTCCTTCAGCCACTCCCCACTATCCTTCCTAAGCTTTTCATGTGTTTCGTTGAAGATTTCCCTCGGGGTTTTCTGGTCTTTGTCGCGCAAAAGCTGATAGTGTTGTGGTACAAATCTTGTAACATACTGGTCCAAGGTACAAATATAGAACCATCAGCAATTAATTAATGTCATTCATTCTTAAAAATAGAAGCTTATATATGCATTTGTGTGGGTACCTGAAACCAGTTTGCGTCCCACATCATCTGTAAGGCAGAATAAGAAACATGGGAAGGCATATCCTGTGTTGGAGCCTCTGCTGCCAGGTGTAACATGGTCTTCCCATCCTTATCTACCGCCATGGATAAAGTATTCCAAAATTCTGGTCGCAATCTCAATTTCAGAATTTTAAGTACAAGGGGTTTCCTGTTCCTCGCTGCCACCAACAATACATTCTCTCCCTGCGAGTTTGTTTCACGCATTGAATTTGGATTTTGAAAAAAAATTCCACACACAATTTCAACTATGCCATTTCTTGCTGCAGCCAAAAATGGTGTCTCCTTTTTGTCGATACCCTTCTTCTTATTGGATTCCGAATCGTTTTCCTTCCGAATTGGCTCATTTTCTTCTCCCTTCTTCTGGCTGCTTTCCCCTGCCATTGCCATGAAAAGCTTAGGAAGGAAAGTAAATATTCTTTGCTTAGAAATTTAAGTTTTGTCATATATATACTATATTTTAATTACAATTGCATTGACGTAACTAAATGACTATGGTGAGTTATCAGAAGATGTGAGACGAGTTTAATAAATATATTGTTATTCATAGCTCACTGTAGCATAACCTAGGTCCTAGTCCAGTAAAAATAAGAAATCTAAATTGTGTTTCAATTACTTATTTGTTCCTGTATTAGCTGGTCATGAAATTTTTTTATTCCTAATTTGATATTACTTAAAAAAATTGATACAATTTGACTCGGACATCGGCGGACCTATTTAGGGACTAGAGGGAGTTATGACTCCCTCAAACTTTTAATTTTATTATATATATATATATATATTTAAATATTTAAAATTTATATTATTATATTATTTTTATTAAGTTATATATATATATATATGTATATATATATATTATTTTTAGTGTTTAAAAAGTAAAATAAAAATTAATTTAATGGATTAATAACTGAATTAAAGAAATTAAAGTTTTATATCTGGTTATAATATTTTTCAAAACAAGTCATCAAAAAAGTGTGAAATAAAAGAAAGTATACTCACACGATCTCATGAATAAGTATCCTAGTATGATTTATGTATGTTAGATTATGATTCTTCTATTACGATATTTCTCCCAAATTAAGTTTCCCCAAATTAATATGAACCCTAATTATGATTTTAGGAATTTTTTGTATGAAATTGGCATGAAGCCTAATTATATTTTCTCAAATTAGTATAACCCATTGATATTTTGTATTTTCAACTGCATGTAATGAATTAGTTGAATAGTCTTCAATTGAAATAAAAATTAGAATACTCATTCATGTGAATTCAATAAATTAGAAAGATTAAAAATTGAAAAATTTGAATTGCATGGTTTAAGTAAAGGAAATAATTTTTTTTAATTAAGAAAATTATATATAAAAAATATAATTTGGCACCCCTAGATATTTTCTCCAAGTTCCGCCACTGGACTCAGATATGTGAAAAATTATACAACTTAATTTATTTTGTTAAATTTTAAATTAGAATTCGAAATAAAATTTCACGAGTACTAAAATATTTATTAAATTTGTAAACATTAATGAAACCTGGTTGATAAAATTTAAAAATATTTTCAAAAAATATAAAAGGAAAAAAAATATTCAAATTTAAATATTTTTTAAATGTATGTTTACTTCAATCCTTTAAATTCTAATGAATCTCTTCTCAATATACTAATAAAGGATATATAATACATCACTTGATCAAAATCAAGCAAAGAATAAAGATTAAATTAATAATAATAAAATTTTAACATAAATCTTACATATTTTGAAATTTCAACGCATGTTGGATTAACATTGTGATAAAAAAAGTCATGGTAATTGCGTTAATTTTTTTACGTTATAGTAAATAAATTTTTTTTACACAATTATAGTGACAAAATTACACTATGATAATGAGTAGAAAATAAAAAATAATTGTATAAAATATATCAAAATAGTATTCTACACGATAAAAATAAATAACAAATAAAAATATTAAAAAATTATCGAATGTCTGTCTTAGAAACAATTTGAGAGACTATTGAATGAAAACGTACACAGGAGAACAAATGTATAATTAAAGATATGATAAGATGAAAAATACCTTAAAGATCTAAAAAAACTTTTCAAATATCAACATAGTCCGTAACAAAAGAGTTCATCAAATGAAACAAAAATTAATAATAAAAGAGTAAAAATGATAAATTTTTTATATTACCTAGTAAATGAAAAGATTATCCTATTAAACACTTAAATTGAGAGTGTTAAACAATTTCAGGTGAAAGGAAAATATAAAATAAATAAAAGTATTAAAAAATAATAGAAATATTTAAATGTGATAAATAAAAAATATTAAATTGACATGCATCATTTAAACATAATTGCATCAAGGTTATGATAAGACGAAAAATATACTTTGAGAAGTGAATAAATTTCATGACAACCCAAACAATTAGAAGTAATAAAAAAATAGAAAGTGTTTAATAATATATATATATATATATATATATATATATATATATATATATATATATATATATATATTACTATATAATAATAGAAAGTGTGTAGGATGTTGTGATAAATGGACCATATATTACTATGCATACCATTGACAATGTGCAGGTTCAAAAAGACTTCAACTTTTGGACTGAGGATGAGAACAAGAAAGTGCAGTATAATGCTAGAGCTAGATACATCATCTCCTCAACATTCACCATGGAGGAATTCTACAAAGCTTCTACATGTAAGAATGCAAAAGAAATATGAAAAATCTTGGAGAAAGCTCAAGAGAGCATTGAAGAACCTGATCATAACAATTTAGAAAGCAACAACAATAGTAAAGATATCAACACATGTTTCATGATTGATGTTGAGTCCCAAGAAAGCAAGATAAGTACCTTTAACTCTAACATTCAAGCAAAGTATGATGAGTTTCTTGGTATATTTGAAGAATTACATAAAGAATCAAATGAACTTAATTGTTTAAACAAAAAGCTTAAGATGGATTATGAAGAGTTGGAAATAGATCGAATCAATTACAAAGAAAAATAAAAATTTTGATTTTGATTTGGAAAATTTGGACATCATTCATAAAAACTCCTTTTGTAATTGTAATTCAACCTTGCAAGTTGAAAATTTTGATTGTATAGATTGCAAGAACTTTAACAACAAAGTTGAATTTCTTGAGAAAACTCTTGCAAAGTTTACATTGAAAAAAATTCAACTTGGATATTATTCTTAATTTTCAAAAGTGTGTAATGGATGAATATGAATATTCCTTTTCAAAGAAACAAAAATATTTCAAAAATATTTTCTTTCATCCTAAAAGACATTCAATACAACTGTATCTTGCTTATATTATTTAAAGAAGGGTCATACATCAAATTCTTGTTATTTCAAAAATGTTGGTGTTCCAAGTGGAAAATATTTTTGGTTACCTAAAACCAACATCTATGTTGCTAACATCAAAGGACCCAACTACAAAATGGGTACCTAGATGTATTTTACTTGTTTTTTGTAGGGTTTATAAAAAGCCTAATCAATGTGATATTCTTTTTGGGCTACACAAGTAAAGATAAGTTTGAACTATTCCTTGTTTCAATAATGATATGAGTAAAACAACTTTTGATGATGTTTATTTGGACATAAAAATTAATCTTTTACTACAATTTTTTTTTCTACAAATACAAATTGTGTTGTTGCATAATTGTTTCTATTTTTCAGCATTTTAAATAAAATGGAAATGCATCTCAAATCAAGTGTGTGCAAGGAAGTTGTCTTACGTAGAGGGAGTTTCACACTATGATAAATCATTCATTTTGACTTCGACAACCCATCTTTTGGATTTATTGTATGTTTGTTCACTAAAATGGAAAAATCAAGACTTTGACATGCTAAACATAACTTGCTTGAAGTAAAATGTGCATTTCTCATGTTTATGCACAAATTAATCGATTAGATTATTTTGATAATCGATTAAATCCTGCTTTCTCTATATTGTTGTGCTTATATTTTTGCTTTGTGATAATCGTTTATGCCAAGTTCCAAATCAATTTATCTTCTACTAAATTGGTTACATGATGCTTTGATAAATCATCTCTCACTGACACTCTTTACATTACAATATTTGAAAATCTATTATGAGAAATTGACTATAGGTGTTGGTGCTATGTTTCTAGGGAGAGTAACAATGCATCTAACTTCTAGGATCAAGATTATTCTTTTGTGATTGATTGTACTTTGAGCTAATATGATATAATTTGTTGTATTTGGTTTACTTATGATGTTCTGTTCTTGGTACTTGATTGAACAATGTTGCTTGTACTTTGATATTCTATCTTTTTCCAATTTGTATATGTTGCATTTTACTCTGATATCATATTATATAATTACTTGCATTCCATAGTTGACATTTTCTCCTTCCAACGACCTCTTCATCACATAAGGGGTTTCAAGTTGGGGGGAGCAAAAGTAACCCATGGTTTTGAATGTTTTTGTAATGTTTTGTTGGATATATAAAACACCATGTTTGGTTATATCTTGCATTGCGATTGACTATTTTCTGCATTTTTTTCTCTCCATTTTTATCCTTGTTTTTTATCATGTCGTCCAAAGAGGGAGAAAGATTTTGTTATTGTATGCAGATTTGACCATCATAAAAAAAGGGAGATTGTTGTTTCTATGTCAAAGAAGATTAAGAAGTTATTTTTGATGATGTCCAAGTGCTATGAAAGATGTCTTTAGAATTAGGTCAAACTAAAACTCATTAGAATATTAACCATGTTTATAATCTATTATGAATCAATATGACGTGAAAGTTTAAAAGATATATGAAAATCTGTCAAATTAATCCCTTAGGTTAATAATCTAATGGTTAGAGAGCTAATCCATTAGGAAATAATAGAATCAATTAAAATTCTTAGAACATGTATTTGATCATTAAATATAAAATTCCTTCTTTAAAAAGCTGAGCAATTCATTACTGAAAAAGATTAAGAGAAAGTCTTCTTGGAGCATAGTGTAGGAAACAATTGAAGTTCATCAAGATCCTTCAAGAGTGGAGTTAATCACATGGATCGTTGCTTAGTAAGATGAAGAGAAATATAATTGAACAAGTGTATTCAATCTTATTATTGTTTTTAGAATTTGTATTTTGTTATCTGAAAATCATTATGAGTGTGATTGTGTTTAGTGCAAATGTGTGTATCATTATAATTTTCTTGTCTTGTGTCTTAGAGTTGAGATTTTCAAAGTGCTTTGTTAGTCTTGTAAATCTTTTGTGACATAGTAAAAAAAATTTCTAGTTGTGTTTGTTGGGGAAACTAGATTTAGATTTAAAGGAATCAAACCAGTATAAAATTTGATGTGTCTTGTGTTTTTCTTTTATCATCTTTTAGTATCTTATTAATTATAAAAATTTCAAACTATACATCCTTATATATATCATGCCATTTGATTAAAGATATCCTGAAAACTATTCTTGAAGTAAAAGAATGAATTCACCTCCTTTTAGTCTGTGAATATTTGCAGCATCTTTTCTAATAAATTGCGCCATAGCATAGAAAGTAACTGGAGAAACAGTAGCTGCATAAACGGGGTATAGGATCGTCTTGTATTCATGACTTAGCAGAAAAAAATGGCAGCTGCAGAAACAAATACATGTACAATAATTCATCATCTAAACACAAAACCTCTAATAACAAATTCTCAATTCACATATCAATAGAAATGTACCAATAATTGGAACTTATAAAAAAATTAATAAACTAATAATTTGTAAATTAGAAAAATTAATAATCTAATAATTTAGAATTTATAAAAATTAAAAAGTTAGTAATTTAGAATTAATAATCTAATAGTTTAGAAGTTATAAAAATCAACAAGCTAATAGTTTAGAACTTATAAAAATTAATAAACTTCTGTTACCTAAAAATAGCTTTTCCTAAAGCTAAAGGCCCCTATATCAATAGATTGAATTGTAGCCAACTAGAGACTCTGTTTTGAAATACTGATCCATCCAAATTGCTCCTTACTATCTCGTCTACTCCGTGCTACGATCGATTTCTGGAAAGAACGAGTATTAGTGTTGAGTTGAATTTGAGTGAAAAGAAATCAGAAATATGGTTGTGATTCTCATTTCTCTCAGTGCAAGGTTGAAGTCGATTTTATTTAACGCATTACGCCAATGTTCAAATGCAAAAGCAACCAACACAACATTGTTACAATTCAAATGCCATTTTTCATGGCTGAAAAGATACATGATTATTCACACCCAAACTTGCTTGATATTTATTTACCAGGAAAACAAGCCCACAATCATTGACAAAACACAAACTTGACTCAAAAAAGGAAAATTTATTTGAATGACTGCATGAACATGAACACAATACAACACGAACAATGAGACATAGATGTAGTAGCTTAGCTGCTATAACTTGTTTCCGTTACAGTTGCCCGTGGCACCTTAGAAAAAATGGCTATTATAAGATCAAAGTATAGTGGAAACTGCGCCACAGCATAGAAGATGATTGGAAAAGCAGCGGCTGCATAAATGGGGTATAGAGCCGTTTTGTATCTGTGACTAAGCAGAAAGTAATGGCCGGAGCAGAAAGAGACTAACATTGCAGCAATGGATACAAAAAGAGAGGTGAGAGCTAGAAGAATTTTGAATGGCAAAATTCTGAGAAAATCTTTGGATTGCTTTAGAGAAGTGAGGATGATAAGGAACATTATGATTCCAGTGACCGAGGAGCAAAGTCCAACCAGTGAAGCAACGGCAAACACATCAAATGCAGGATTGCCTTCAAAATGTGGTCTACCTTCTTCATCGGTGCCACCGGGGATGGAGCTGGCCGTAGCAAAGGAAACACCGGTAACAAGTGTAGCCACAACAAAGCAGGATTCAAATGTTTCCTTCAGCCAATCGCTACTTTCCTTTATCAGATGTCGGTGAGTTTCCTCGAATATTTCCCATGCAGTTCTGCCCCTTTTGTCGATGCTTATGTTAAAGTGTTTTGGCACAAGGCTTTTAATATACTGTTCCAATAAAAAAATAATTTCCCAAGATATTGATACATCAGATATGAAATTAGGGCAAAATTAAATTAAGCAATAAAAGAAAAAGGTATTTGTTTATGTATACCTGAAACCACTTTATATCCCACATCATTTGCATTATCTTTAGAGGGTGGTAGACTATTGGAGCATATGCTGCGCAGTGCAATATGGTCCTCTCATCTCTATCTACTTCCAGAATTAAACTATTCCAACCTTCTGGTGTTATCTTCGTTTTCAAATTCTCAATAAGTAAGGGTTGCCCGTTAATCACTGCCACCAGCAACACATTCTCTTTCATTGAATTCCTGTCATGGATCACATTTGGAATTCGATCCAAAAGTTCATTCACCATTTCAACTATGCCATTTCTTGCCGCAACCAGAAATGGTGTCTCGTTATCCTCTTCTTCTTCTTCTTCTGATTCTTCTGATTCTTCTTCTGTATCTTCTGATTCTTCTTCTTCTTCTTTTTCTTCTTCTTCTTCACCTGTCAACCCAGAAAAGGTAATTGAATAATAATATTTTCACACACACTATATATTCATTTAACAACACATTAACTTCTATTCAATACCATTTGACACACATTATATTTCACTTATCACATTTGTCTCATAAACGAATTATTTGAGACCTTAGAAACGAGGAAGAAGTTCTCCATTAGAACAATTAATTCTTGTGGGGTCAAGGCATGAAGTTGGTCAAATTTAGTATGTGTGACAATTAAGGGAATGTTGTAGAATGCTGTCATAATTAATTATCTTTGTTGAATTGTTTCATCAAACTAAAAAATAATTGGTTATTTTACAAAAATAATTGATAATACTAATCAATGATTTTTTCCAATCTCGCATGTAATCAATTAAATTTTTATAAACTTAAAATGTTTGTTTTCGTGGATAATCAATTAGACAGAGAGATAACAGGTCATATTATTTTAAAATGTTTTTTTATAGATGAAAAACATATTAATCTAGAGTGGTGGGAGCTAATTTGTGTGCATATTTTTTTCATCTAGATTGTATTTTATTGGTTTATGTTTTCATTGCAACCATTATCATTACAATAAACTTGCCTTTTTCATCAAAGTTTTGAAGGATTTTTTTTTTCTTTTTTAAGAACCTCATCATTACAATTAAATCAATTTCACCTAATATTATGAACAAAAGATACAGAGTTGGTGTTTGCATAGATACATACCTGGTTTAAGTTGGTTAAAAACATTATACATTTCTGCTTCAACTGGAATATCTGGGACACCCCCAGCTCCAGTGAATGCTGCATAAGGTTTTTCCAACAGTGCCTTCAAGAGTTGACCACTCCATTGATGCCTCCTCTTCATATTCCTTATTTCCTTTAATCCTTAAAAGAAGTATCAAACCAGATCAATCGTATTACTATTAACTAAAAGCAATACATCAAATTGGCACGATGAACACATACCTACTCCTAAGAGCCCAAGAGTAAGTACAAATGCATCCCCAGAAGCTTTAGATTCGATTTCACGCTCCTCAGTTGATGGGTTTTCTGGGTCTTGCTGTTTACGTTTAGTTAAAAAATTGTCTGCAAACACCAAGATTCAAAATGTGAAGAAACATTTAGAATTAAGAAACTAGTCCCCAAAATTTAAAAAAAAAAAAAAAACACCAAAATTAAAAAAAAAAAAAAAAAAAAAAGACAAGACAGCATGAGAACCCGTTACCAGTTAGAGCATCAAGACATTTGAATCCAGCAATGAAGTCACATAATGTGACATAGTTCTTTGGATAATAGGGTTCGTCAGATTTTGGTTGCTTTTTCACCTTTTCCAAAATCGTCTCCATTTGTCTTTTAGGGTCCACTTCTTCCACAAGCGTAACTTCGACAAAAGAAAAAATATATATTTGCCAAGGAGTAGTAATTTACATACTATATATGGTATTATGATTAGTAAATGTGCACGTTTTTTAAAAAAAAAAAGTAGTAATAGATTGACATCATAAAAGGACATATACCATCATTTGACACTTTAAAATAATAATATTTTAATTATTTTTTATTAAAAATTATAATATACATTATTAGATTATTAAAAAATAGTGTCGAATGTGTGTATTTTTAGTATGAGTGTCAAAGAAAATTTCCTCTTTTAAAAATTAATTATCTCTTTTTTAATCTAATGGATCAATATAATCCTCTCTTTTTTAACAAAACAAGGCATACACTGTCACCTGATTTAAATCTGAAACTAGAAAGTTCTATTTTCAATGGGTGAGTTTCTGACTTTACCATTGGAAGTTGTAAAAATCAATTTTGTTTGATATGAACATGATTTGGATGATTGATGGATAAAATTGATTTTATCTTTCAAAACTTTATATCTGGTTAAAACTTACAAAATAATAGCTTTTACGCTAAAAATATCTGAACATCACTTCATTTCATTTCATGTAATGAATGCAGTGTATATATAGATATGTATAATAATACTTACAGTGATACAGGATTTGCTTCCACCATGAAAGTTTGGTAGCACTTCGGAAAGCCGAGGGCCTGGTTGCTAGGACTTTGAGAGGAGTGAAACCCTCATTATTCTTATGTCCCCTAAGCAAATCATAGTAATGCAGTATTATCACAGCCAAATCTGCACAATATCCGTAAAAATACTATTCAGAATATATAGCGTTGTGTTATTTAAAAATAAAAATACAAAAATATTACATAAAGTTGCTTATGAATCTAACTGTTAATCTGCATCTTTTCTATAACACAGACATACAGTAATCAGTAGTCTACCAAAAACAATATACAAAGTAATAGCAGGAAGAGAAGATAGGTATGAGAAAGATACCGAAATACTCTCTCCTGATAGCACAGTGAAGAATATTGTCACCATTGCGTCGCACAAGATCTTGCAATGGAGCACTGTGATCAGAAAGGTTAGAAAGATAAGCAAAGACGAGTTTCTTCCAGTTGAGAGCAGCTTGAAAGAGAGGTGTCTCTCCTTCTTTTCTTCAGTCTCATCAGGTAAATCCTCTCCTTCTTGGTTCCTATGATCAACTCACATATCTTTGCGAAACCCCTGGAAGCAGCAACATGCAGAGCGGTATCCCCTCGGTAGTTCTTCATTTCCAGAGCCTTCATCGTCTTGTGTCTGATGATGGCATTCACAAGGTTTTCCACCACCCCTTCTTCGTCCAAATCCACCGCCACGTGCAGTGCAGTACCCACGGAATCGTCGATCATTGCCGTGTGACACGGTGGGTCGTCGTTGTACATCTCCTCAACCTCTTCCCATTTCCCTTCCAATGTGCACTCCGCCAGACGGTTCACTTTAATCGACAACTCCTCATCCACATTTCCATAATTCACCGAACTCATCCTCCGCTTCAACTTCAGATTATCAGAATCATGTATATTATGTAACATGGCAGGAGACATTCTAGTACTTATATACTGAGAATGTATATGTGGTACCTAAGGAACTGTTGGGATTTTTAGGGCTTTTGAAAATATGAGAGATATGAGATATATGTGATATGTTATACGGAGGAACATGTTTTTGTATTTTATTGATATACTCTATATATAGAGCAAAATATAACAAATATCAAGTATAAAATATTTAGAATATCTCACTCCTAATCTAAAA
>Ga0214545_1007878_pt1 | contig 17452 bp, 17 predicted proteins | sample CNSS4metaG_FD_160064 | JGI IMG/M metagenome (GOLD analysis project Ga0214545, IMG submission 160064) | Root nodule microbial communities from cowpea collected in UCLA plant growth center, Los Angeles, California, USA - CNSS4 | ecosystem: Host-associated > Plants > Roots > Nodule | place: USA... | reverse complement strand
GTACCTTGTTCTGATAATTTAGTTCATGCTCAACAAATGCATTTTCATAAGTCCGCAATTGATGTCGTACATCTGTGGGTTGCACATTGTAGAAAACAGGGATCACAGTCCGTTCATACTTGTCTCTACACTCAAGGATTTTCTCTAGTTCCTCTAAGCACCAATGAGAAGAAGCATAATGTGGTGAGAATATGATCAACAGGATGTCTGATCGTTCAATTGCTTGAAAAAGTGATGGTCCTATTTCATGTCCCCTCTGAAGTTCAGCATCTATAAAGGCACATATTTTCTTTCTTTGAAAAGCACCAATCAAATGGGTAAGAAGCGTGTGGCGGATGTCTTCACCCCTGAAGCTAACAAAAACATCATACTTTATTTGAGGAGTGTTGTTCTCTGAGGATTTTTCCTCCACCCAGTACTTCAGTTTCTTAGGCGCATGGTTGTCTCACACTGGTTTCTCCCTGCCACGCCTCAGTCTTTTGGTAGCCTTGTTGTGTGACATGGTTTTACCTCTACACCCTTCAGTGAAATAACAGAGACAATGAAAAACATAGCACAATGTTATCACCTAGAGCCAAAAAGTTAGAGCATCTTTAATTACTCATTTGACACCAGAGTTATACAAACTTTACTTCTACCTCATATACTCAAAAATTATTCATTTGAGATCTTATATAGACATACATTTTTTTTCAGTCCATGTGAATTTAAACTATAGGAAATCAATAATATTGAATAGGATCCATAAAAAAGATTACATATGCTATCATAGAAACTAAAATAGATTATTTTGAAGTAAAACAAAAAGCATCTAGTTTGTGTAATTATAGAAATCAAAAGAGTAAATAAATCAATACAGTATGTTCCGTTTCAAAAAAAAAATCAGAGATCAGCACAATATGTATGAGCCACAAGGTAATTGGAAAGAAAACAGAGTTAAAAATGAAGTAGAAAAGAATGGAATTTATGAAAATTAAACTACATCTATGACAACTTAAAATGAGTTGGAGAGTTTCAGATGAAAAATACAATACCTGCTGCTTCTTTTTGATTAGCAAGTTCTCAAAATAACCCTTCCTTATTCTGTATCAACTCTTCAGTTTTCACGCACTCACCTATTGTACAACTTTGGGAAAATAAGACTGCAGAGCAATCAATAACAGTCCAAACACAGGGTTTGACCCTGGCATAAGAAAGACAAAATTAATTATGACAAGATTTATCCGCATAAGAATTAAAAAGATGGGTATTTACACCCTTCTCCTTGGTAAGAACGAAAAAAAAATTCCACAGAAGTTCATTTTCCTTCTACTATAAATAAAATAAAATGAAATTTCTCTCCTATAGAAAAAACTGTATCTTTCTCTCCGTAGGAAAATATATATCGTCACTCAAACCACTAAAATTTACACACACATTTCTTTAGAATTAGATTTTAAACTTGTCTAATTAGTTAGCTCCAAAAGTAAAACCAGTAATGACTGTGCAACTTTCGTTATATTTGTCTTTCAAATAAAGAATTAATAAAACGAAACTGATATTTCAACAAAAAAATTTGACAAATTTTTGACAATGTTGATGTGGCAGCGCATTTTTTTAATTTTTATTGCGAAAATGTTTAAGTTACACGTGCAACAGAATTAATGGAAACTGAAAATAAAAACTTACTTGGAGAGAGAAAGTGAAGAAGAGAGAAAGGGGAAAGCGAGGGTGCGAAGTGAGAAACAGAGTATTGAGAGAGAGGAAGCAAGTAGTGTGGTCGTCGGAGGTTTGTGGTTCAGAGACCGTCTCGCCATCAAGCATTTCGTCGTCTTCAGTGGAGGATACTTATAGTATTCGCATAGACTATCCCTATCATCCAAACCGTGGCATTTGGAGTTGGTAGTGGGTTTGCGAACTTTGCGGCCACCTTCCGTCGTCGACGGCAAGCATTTCGTGGTCCTTATCGTTGCATTATAAGTTTTTTTTGCTCCCATTTGACATTTTCGTACTATGTTGGATGATGATGAAGTTAATTTCATTTTCGTCAAGTTTTCATTTATTGTGCAAAAAACTTGTATTGTCAAACAATGTAAGCCAAATGGGCTAGGAGATATGCAAATATCTATAAAGGTAAGTTTGGACCACAAACATTTCGTCTTTTTTGTGGACATCCTTCAAATAATATTTGGACTTGACCCAACGACAGGATACCAGTGCAACTGTGTGAGCTACTGTTCATAGGAAGGTGCTACTTCATCCAGATTTTGAAAAAGATCTTAAAGTGGGAGCCGTTTTGCTTTTGCACACAGTAAATACATATGTTGCCAACCTTATTCAATGGTTTAGAATAATCTGTCCACAACGCTTAACACGATTTCGCTGACATGATTATGTTTTGTAATAGGTTGCAGCTTTCAGTCCCCGTCCACGACTTTGCTATGTCAACATAATTGTCTGCAACATTGTGAAAGTGTGAGTGAGAACCTTAAATTTTGTCAATGAAATATTGTCCTCTGTTTTCCACAACATCAATTTATATACATTTTGTCGTTCTTCCAAAGTAGATCTTCAAGGCAGACATATGTGAACCAACGGATGAGCTTGTTCATGCTACTTTGAAGCCTGACATTGTCCTCCACCCATCCATGGATCCGAAGGTTGATGAATTATTACGGAAACTTGTGAAACCGTCCACTGTCACCAACAACACTGACCATGGCTAAGGTTCCTCTGCCACTCATGGTACCTCCTCAAGCACTCAAGGTGCGCCAACAACGAACCAGGGAATAGAATAGACAAATTCCATTACTGTGGTGCTTAGTATTGTCAAAATTACTTTATTTCCATTAGGATGTTCCTTAGTTTGCTGCTTTGACGTTATATTTTGTGTCTATTACTTTGCTGTTTAGTATTGTCGCTATTGTTCGTCGTTTCAAAACTTAAAGTGGTTTATTCAGTAAAGCTATGTTAAACATCATTCTGGGGAGTACCGCATATGTATGTGGGGAGCTACAATATACTTTATGTTTATAAAGTTCCAGGTTTCACTAAACTTAATTTAATTAATCACTTTGGAACATTGAACATTCATTCAGTCTCTCAAAATGTAATTTCTATCATCCAATGGCCATTCGAAGGAGTAGTTGTCTAACTTCACTATAGGGAAAAAACAGTAATGTAACCAAAGTGGGGACTTACTCATAACTATGTGGAGAGTAACGTCAACATTTATTATGACAAGTTGCAGATTTTAATAATCGTTATTTAAACATCATATTTTGATCACATAATTCCTTCATTGACTAAGAAAATAATTTCCATCATCCAAATATGATGGACTTAAGTGGGTGGGTGGTTTGTCAAACTGAACAATAGACAAAAAACACAACTCAAACAAAAGTGGGGAGTAAGGAATAACTTTATAGGGCGTTAGGTGCAACTTTAATTCCATACACTGCAAACTTCAGTAAAGGTGATTTATATATTGTATTTGGATTCTTGGTCTTGCATTCATTGACTTACAAACCCAAAAAACAATAATATTCATGAACTAAATTGGATGGTTTAAGTAACAAGACAGAACCCAAATTACACAACTCAACAACAAGTGGGGAGTTAGGCATATCTAAGTGGGGAGTTACGGGCAAGTTTTGGTCTGTACAGTACAGACTTCAGTAAAGTTCATTTATATACGGTATTTGGATCATTGCTCTTTCATTCAATGACTTACAAAGTCTTCTCCATCCACCAATCTCCATGAACTAAAGTGGGTGCGTTGTCGAACAAGACAGAACCCAAAAAACACAAATCAAAAAAAAGTGGGGAGTAAGGCATACCCATGTGGGGAGTTACGTTTAGGTTTTTGTCTGTACAGTGCAGACTTCAGTAAAGTTCATTTATATACGGTATTTGGATCATTGCTCTTTCATTCAATGACTTACAAAGTCTTCTTCATCACCCAATCTCCATGACCTAAAGTGGGTGCTTTAAAAAAAAAAAACCAAAAAAAAAAAAAACAAATCAAAAAAAGGTGGAGAGTAAGGCATACCTATGTGGGGAGTTACGTGCAAGGTTTTGTCTGTACAGTGCAGACTTCAGTAAAGGTCATTTATATACGGTATTTGGATCATTGCTCTTTCATTCAATGACTTACAAAGTCTTCTCTATCACCCAATCTCCATGAACTAATATGGTTGCTTTGTTGAACAAGACAGAACACAAAAAATACAAATAAAAAAAAAGGGAGTAAGGCATACCTATGTGGGGAGTTACATGCAGGTTTTTGTCCGTACAGTGGAGACTGCAGTAAAGGTCATTTATATGGTATTTGGATCATTGCTCTTTCATTCAATCACTGACAAAGTCTTCTCCATCACCCAATTTCCATGAACTAAACTGGGTGCTTTGTCGAACAAGACAGAACCCAAATAACACAAATAAAAAAAAAGGGAGTAAGGCATACCTATGTAGGGAGTTACGTGCAGGTTTTTGTATGTACACTGGAGACTGCAGTAAAGGTCATTTATATGGTATTTGGGTCATTGCTCTTTCATTCAATCACTGACAAAGTCTTCTCCATCACCCAATCTCTATGAACTAAATTGGGTGCTTTGTCGAACTAGACAGAACCCAAATAACACAAGTCAAAACTAAGTGGGGAGTAAGGCATAACTATGTGGGGAGTTACATGTAAGTTTTTGTCTGTACAGTGCGGACTGCAGTAAAGGTCATTTATATGGTATTTGGATCATTGCTCTTTCATTCAAACACTGACAAAGTCTTCTCCATCACCCAAGCTCCATGAACTAAACTGGGTGCTTTGTCAAACAAGACAGAACCCAAATAACACAAGTCAAAACTAAGTGGGGAGTTACGAATACCTATGTGGGGAGTTACGTGCAATGTTTTGCCTGTACAGTGAAGACTTCAGTAAAGTCATTTATATACGGTATTTGGATCACTGCTCTTTCATTCAATTACTTCCAAAGTCTTCTCCATCCCCCAATCTCCATGAACTAAAGTTGGCGCTTTGTCGAACAAGACAGAACCCAAAAAACACAAATCAAAAAAAAGTGGGGAGTAAGGCATACCTATGTGGGGAGTTACATTTAGGTTTTTGTCTGTACAGTGCAGACTTTAGTAAAGGTCATTTATATATGGTATTTGGATCATTGGTCTTTCATTCAATGACTTACAAATTCTTCTCCATAACTCAATCTCCATGAACTACAGTGGGTGCTTTGTCAAACAAGACAGAACCCAGAAAACACAAATAAAAATAAAGTAGGGAGTAAGACATAATTATGTGGGGAGTTACATGCAAGTTTTAGTCTGTACAGTGCAAACTTCAGTAAAAGTCATTTACATATGGTATTTGGATCATTCATTGATCGATTCAGTAATTTACAAAGTCCTTATCCATCATTCATGCACTGGCTTACATTCACACAAATGAAAATTTACTACTTCAATATTTCCCGATATCCTTTTTCTTTTAACAAATGTCCCAAGATAATATTAAATGGGTAGTTCCAATTGTTTTAGTACGGACTTCTGCTCAATATTGTTGTTTCAATCACTCCCCTCACTCTCTCGTCGTCTCTATCTGTCTCTCTGGTACTCTGGCGACACGGTGTCGGAACTAACTTTTCTCTCTCTCATTCTCGTTCTCGCTTTCCAGTTTCTCTCTTTTTCGCTTTCTCCCGTCCTCTTATTAAAATTTCACTTTCAATTTTAATTCTGTCGCACGTGTGAACTTACATTTTTGTAATAAAAATTTAAAAAATGCATTGCCACTTCAACATTGTCAAAACCTTGTCAAATTTTTTTGTTGAAATATCATTTTCATTAATAAAATTTATCATCATTCATGATACACTAGGTATACTTCTGTCAAAATCAAAACAAATTTGAACAAATCTTACGGTTCACACGTCTTTTCGGCTTAGAGGATTATAAGAAAAAGATAAACTTCCAGTGTACTTGTTCTCCGATCAAAATTATAATTACATTTCCATAAGAATGCCAAACCTTACTGAAATGAATATTAAAATTTAATTGAAAAACAATATAAAAACACAAAACTGAAGGTAGTTTTATCAAATACATAAACATGAATTGGATAAACATTACATTTTCTACGTAATTTTTGGCTGGGTAGAGCACTTCCAGGGAACAAAATTTGGAACCTAAAGGTCAGCAAATACAACTGCAACATTCCAAAACCGATTCCAACTTCCAAGAAGAAAAACTCCGCACAATGATCCTCCCCGGTTTCAGCATCATGCATCCTACTGCAGATTGAAAAGTTGAGCAGGCCAACTACGTTTCTGACCATCAGGACTAACACCAGCAGCTTCTAAGGAAATGTCAATGCTGCGATGCTCTGTAGAACGGACAATGCTAATGCGTAAATCGATATTTACAGCTGGATACACCTCAGTGCCAATTGCTTCTAGTCTACCCCTCTTTTCTTTTCCAAACCCCATTGCAATAGGTTCTCTAAAGGTTAAGATCGTTTGCGACCAATGTGTTCTTGGGGTATAAGGGGATGTGGATAACACAGAAGGTGTTTCCCGGCAAAATCTCCTCGTAAAACCGGTTTCAAACCATAGGACAACACCGTAGCACCAGCACCATGTTGCTGAAGCACTTGGTTTCAATTCCAAAGTAGTAGTTGCAGTGAAATCCACTTCATTGGGCTTCATGGTTGCCAAGTCAAAAGACTGGAGAATAAAAGAAAAAAAAACATTTCAACAGTCAGTGTGCAACTATAGACTGGGTTATAAATTTATCATGAAAAATATCCTGGACAGTTGTCCCCAGCCCTGGGAAAAAAATAAGAAAAGATATTGCTTGGCATAGCCCACGTACATGTACTAGTTAATATCACAGTGAAGAAGGAATAAAAATGAGTAATGTATCAAGAAATGCATGATACTTTTTAACAGTTGCAGTTTAGAAAACATGGGAGGGGCCACTTCTTGTTGGTTAAAATAATTTAAACCAAAACAATATATCGACAAGTTTATGACACGAGTACATGCGGTTCACACAAGGTACACTTCAGCTACTTTAGAATTGCAAGATAACCAGTTAAAAACAATAGCCTAAGATAAGATCTTGCAATATCCTTACAGTCATTGGAAAACTATTATTGACTGGATTACAAAAATGGATAAAAATTCACTGCTATACTAATGTCTTTCAAAACATTTACTTATGCCAAAAGCACCAACCTGTAGAATCGCAGAACTGGTAACCAAATCTTGTGAGTCCAGAACATCAACTATAGGAATTTGGGCGGCATCTACGACAAGCTCCTTCCCAATGCAAGACATGTCAAAACCACACACGTTATCCCAAAATGGAAGACTTGTGGCTCCTTTTCCAAATCCTGCAACAAACTAGAAGAGAAAATGGAATGGTAATTTATTCTAGAGAAACTTGCATACCACCTGAAGACAATATTTTGAAAATGAAATGGGTGAGCAATGGACAAAGGAGAGACTCACAATAGTTGCTGTGTCAGGAAGAATGGCACCACCAGGCTTCAACCACCGGTCCCGTGCATAAAGCACTGAACCGAGCATGGATTCATACAACAAGCAATATCCCATCCATTCACTTAGCAATACATCAACACTATGAGGTTGAAGTTCAACTGTTTTATCAATCTCTTCAACCATACCATGAACCACTTCTATGACTCCCTTTTGGAGACCATCAATTCCACTTTGGCTTTTATTCCACCAAAGACCGTTATCCTTTGCAACCTAAATAAAAAAATGGAGAGAGAATGAATATGGAAGTAGACATGTAAGTTTAAAAGGTAATTATAGAAGCTACCAAGTTAATGATCTATACCTGAGATGCCACTGCTGCCATCTTGGCACTAGCCTCAACAGCAATAACCCTGGAAGCTCCAGCTTTTGCCGAAAATAGGCTAAAGAAAGAATAACAACAAAATGTGTCAAGCTTAAAAATGGCAGGGCAATCAAATAAAGTAACTTATAAGCACAGGCCACCAAAACCCAGAATATGCATTTATAGCAGCCATAGGCCACTTTCAGTTTTTTTTTTTTTTTTACTCACGAAGTTTAGTATCAAAATAACAAATGAGCATTGGCATAAGAATATACAAAATTAGATTCAACATAGACTTTGTAAAAGCTGCAATGACACTATTTATGGTTGGTATGACAATAACCTTGTGTTTCTAACTTATATGTACAATTTTGGTAAAGAATTTTCTTTACAAAAGGTTTTTACTTTGACATCATCCTCCTACCATTAATTATAGATTGCATATTATATATTGAGAAAAGTCAAGGATATTTCTCACCTGAGGATTCCAGTTCCACAACCAACATCCATAACAACAGCCCCCTTTAGTAGGGAGGGATTCTTCAAAATTGCTTGACCATAGGCATCCATTCTCACCTATATAAATATTGATATTATTTCAATAAAATGGTTATACCATGGTGAAAAATCTTCAATTTTTGCCAACTTATTGTAGATAGTTAAACAACAAATTACTTAAACTAAGCCAACAAATGCAAAGCACATCTTATACCTTATCACTTAACATCTCTCGATGGATACCGAATGAACTGTATGAACCAAAATAACTTTCATTGACCTTCTTAATATGCTTTGCAATGTGATTTTGAGAATTAGCAATTAAAGGTCCCTTTTTTGGATCCTTATCACTGCACAAAGCATGTCCCATTGAGTCTTCACCATTAACAATCTCCCTTTTTGAAGAACTATCCTTATTCAAATGATTAATAGATACAGAAGCATCATGATCGTCAGAGATTCTCTCATCAATGTTCATCAAATCCTTTATAAGATCTTCATCAATTGGTGGAATTTGCTCATCTTCACCTTCTTCGTCACATTCACCAAAACTGTACAGCAGAGAATCATCTTGCATGAAAGGTATTAGATATCTATCATCATTCCATAGAGCCTTTATCTCATTAAAGTCAACTAGATCATGCAGATGATTCTGCAAGTCACGCTTGCCTTGACATGTTAATCCACAACTCCAACATTTGTTCTCTGCCACCTAGAAATAAAAATTCGAAGAAAACACCAGTTAGCAAGACAACTTAGACATGAGAGATAATCCACACATCTGAAATTTTGTATATAGTCCACATATAAAATGACCAATTAACATTGAAGGATTATTTAAAATAGAATTAACAAAATTAGAACACCTCCATTTGCTAAATAAAAACTTTTAATACAGTAATATGATTCTCTTCAAAAAAATTCACAACATACAAAAACATTTAATCAACATTCTTTTAAGCTATAATAATACTTTAATCAATATAAAAGGGAATTGAAAAAACTAAGACACTTAGCTACGTCTGAAAGCAGGACTAGGACTAAAAGAGTATAATAAAAACTATAATAAAATTAGAACACCTCCTTTATAAATTCACACCAGAGTGAAAGGTCAAAAGAGGGAAATCTACATGAACAAACCCAAATTGATATCGAATAGAACAAGTAATAACCACCAAAATCATTATAAACTGCCATTTTAAAATCTTAAAATCCAAAATTTCTCTCAATTCCATTTCCTTATTTCTAAAACTCCTAACCTCAAGAAAAATAATAACAGAATTCGGATTCTCTTTGGTCAGCAAAGCAATGTCATGTTATGAGAAAATAACGGCAAGCAGTAGTATGATTGCTCGTCTTTCTCTTTAAGAGAAGATCCTATGAAGAATGATAATAACACACTCTGGATTATAGTTTAAAATTTATTTAAAACTCAATGAAGACCAAGCTAATACAGGAAAAAAACTACAAAGATCCTAATTTCAGGACCCCTTCTAATTCTTATTAAGTGTTCACCAAACAATCACAAACAAAACCACCAAATTTTATGATTCCTAACAAAGTTTAAATTAAAAGAGTGTGCTTAAAAGTAACGTGTTGCTAGCATTTCTAAAGATCCTAATTTAATTATGAAAATGTGCTAACTCAGAAAAGCACAAAAGAAAAGAAAAGAAAACGATAAGCTCACCTGAGAGCGAACGAAGTTGATGAGCTTGAAGGAGGCATAGAAATCCAGGTTGAGACTTGCTCTAATCGCGTGGAAATCGAAATGGTGAAGGGAGGCGCAATGATCGAACAAGGAACTGCACGAACTGTACTGGGAGTCACAGAAGAGACACGTGAATTCCGATTCTCGCTCTCCTTCCCAATCGTCCCATGCTTCTTCTTCTTCTTCTTCGCTATCTTCGTCTTTTTCTTCTTCTTCCATTCTGTACGGTTCCTTTTCTTCTCTCTTTTGCTTATCGATGGATGCCATGAGTGAAAAAACGCTTAAACCCTGTCAAAAACCCTAAAGCGTAGGAACTTTGCGTATATATATTCTGCTCGCGTTCAACAAATATTTTTAGCATAAATATTTATTTAAAAAATAGAGAGAATATATTTATTAAAATAAGTTAGAAAACTGTTTAATTATAGAACAAGAAAATTAAATAAATACATAAAAAAAAATTTACTTATTTTATTAAAAAATAGTGGGTTAAATATGTTTTTGGTCCCTCAAGTTTCAGTGAATTTTGGAATTAGTCCCTCATCAAAACTTTATACCAATTTAGTCATTCATCTTTCAAAATGTGTGAATTTAGTCCTTTTAACCAAACTTTGTTAAGTTTATCTGATGTTTCAAGCGCATTTCATAATAGTATTTAAGTTAACATTGAAGCCAAAATGTGTCAAACAGTGTAAATAATTTAAATATTAATATGAAATGCACTTGAAACATCAGATAAACTTAACAAAATTTGATTAAAAGGACTAAATTCACGCATTTTGAAAGATGAAGGACTAAATTGGTCAAAAGTTTTGATGAAGGACTAATTCCAAATTTCGCTGAAACTTGAAGGACCAAAAACATATTTAACCCAAAAATAGTAAGTAGAAACATACTCAACCACGATGTTTCTTATCCTAAAACAAACAAAAATGTGTTATAGTATTTAGATTCATGAGTTCTAAAACATTAGTCTTCTAAAATTACGTGAATTTTAACTAATATATATGTCATTTAAAATATTTTAATTTTTCAGTTTTTTTTTTTCTTTTTAAATATAAACAATTGTCTACTACTTTTTGTCTTAACAACATAATATAAGAATATTATTCAAAAATTTTAGATCATGTTAAATTTAGTTTGATTTCAAAACAAATAATTTTTCGAGTTAACTTTTATTTAAGAGCCTAATTAAAGGGTTTAAGTTATGTAAAGGTTTTTAATAACTAAATTTCATTTTTATAAAATCATCAACTTTCTACAATCAAAATCTTCTAAACTATCTTAGCCTTCTCTTAGCTTATTTCATTTGTTCTTCATGTTCTAAAAGATCAAGAACCATAGTTGTTTTCTTTGTGAGGAGTTTTACACAACAGATCGATCAAAAAGTCAAATAAAGTAAGTCTTATATTTTTCTTCTTTTAAGATCAAGTCATGCATGTGACTTAAGACTGTTCTTGATAACTCTTTGTTGCTCTCTTTTGGTCTTAATGGTAGGCTTAGAACTCTAATCAGGGTTTTTGTTGTTAGTGTAAAGGATCCAATGTGTTTTGGTGCTTTAGAAAAATCCTTGTTTGAGATAAAAGTCTTTGACTAAGGTGAGGGGAGCTAATTATAGCTCTTGCATGTTTAATCTTGTTTTGGAATGGTTGTTGTGCTATGGATGTAATGGTATGTTGAAGTTGGTGTATTGGTCTTCGTATTGAATTGTGATTTTGGATTGAATTAGAAAAATGTGATTTTCAATAAGATGTTTTGAGATGTGAAAATTGGACTCAATCTATAAACTGTCGGGTGGATAATTAGTTATTTAGAATGAAATTGATTTGTTGTTGTCTTGAAGGAATTTGAATGAACGTTAAGTGTGTCTTGAATTGGTGGTATGGTGGAATACATAGTTAATTGAGTAACATTTCTTATAAGATTAAATTGGGGTTTGAGTGAACTTGTGATTTGGGTATTTTGTGGTTGAAATGGGTGGTTATCATATGTTTTCAAAAGTTATGTGATGTGGGTGAAGCATAAGATGGGTAATTGTGGTGTGGCACAGTCAAAATTGCAGGATTTTGGGTGTCTGCGTGATGCAGACTCTTTGGGCTAGCCCCCCGCTCGTTGGTCAAGCTAGATTTTTCGTTATGAGTCATTTTGGAAAAGTTGGGATGTTCGTTTCGTTAATTGTTGGATTGAACTAAAATTTTGATAGTTGATCCTAGGCACATGAATCTTTAATCTGACTGTTGGAATCTTTGAACGAGTGTAGTTAGAAAAGTTACTCTCTTATGATTGCTTTATTTTAGGTTAGAACATTTCTACTTGATGGGTTAATAGGTTGTTACATATTGTTGTCATCTTGGTTAATTTTGATATAAAAGTTTGTATTCTGAGAATGATAAATGTGTTTGATATGAAGTGTAAGACATTTCAATGTGATGAAATAAATTATATATATACTTTCTGGATATGTGTTATGAAAATATGAATGAAGAGGAAATAAATGATGAGTATAAAAAATATGAAAGGTTTCAGGGAAGTTATATCATATATAAAAGTGTTAAATATGTTTTTGGTCCCTGAACTTTCAATGAAAATAGAAATTAGTCTATTCTTGAAACTGTGGTCCAACTTAGTGATCCAACTTTAAAAATGTGTGAATTTAGTCCTTTTAACCAAAATTTGTTAAGTTTATTTGATATTTCAAACGCATTTCATGATTGTTTCTTAGCTAACATTGAAGCGAAAATATGTCAAACGGTGTAAACAACTCAAATGTTATTATAAAACGCGTTTAAAACGTCAAATATACTTAACAAAATTTTATTAAAAGCATTAAAACCATATATTTCTAAAGTTTAAAGACTAAATTGGACCAAAGTTTCGATGAGGAACTAATTCCAATTTTCACTAAAAATTAAGGGACTAAAAACATATTTAAACCTATATAAAATGATATGAGAGGAAAGAAATATCTAGTACAACATGTAGTACTTTTTAACATAACTTATAAATTATGTCTTATACAATGTGTAAGACTCGGAAAAATTAAATAAATAATTCATTTAATAATTGCAAGGGCGGGAATCCCTAATTTAATTAATGCGGAGAAAAGACAAGAAACAATACTAGCTCAAGTGGTTAAGAGTATAGGTTAATGGACTTAAATGATATTTTCGTTTTTTGTGAGTAAAGGGCCATTATTAGGGTAATAATTATGAGAGGGAGGAGAGTGTTAGGGGGTGGGGGTTGTTAAGAGTGCACTAAAACGTGAGAAAGGAGATTGTGGAGAATTTTCTGCAAAGGCTAAGAGGGGACTTGAAGTTATAGCAATTTTGGTACAAAGAGGCGCCCTTAAAGTGCATTGGAGCAAGGAATCCAAGTTAAGGGATATGTGTATTGTGCTTTTAAATATATCTGTTGTTTTTGGTGTGTTGTGTTTATGCATGGTTTCTACTTCGTTTTCACTGATTTACGTGTAATTCTAGGAATTTTCCCAAAAACCGTTTAGCGGTGTTCATAGCCCGTTAGGCGACTCATACATCGTTGGCCATATTTTTAGATTTTTTCAGAAACCGCCTGGCGGCCTTGAAGGCCTACTAGTCCACGCAAGACTGAATTGGGGTTTTGGTATTTTTGTTGGTGTCGTGATCAACTGGATTCTTTGGGGATGTTTTTGTTTTGTGTAATGAGTGTTTAAATGCCTCAATTGATGAATTGATGCATGAGTAACTATGATTGTGAATTAGGGTTGGGAAGGAATTGGGAACTTGAGTTCTAGGGAATAAATGGTGTGTAATTAACCATGAGAATCTGGGTGTGGGAATTTTAATTGAAATCAAGTGTAACCAGAGGCATGGTGGAACATGGGTATAAGAAAATGGACAAAGAGAATAAGGTTGGGAAAATTGCGTACTTTGCAGTTGCAAGAGAACCTGTTGGTTCTGGGTTGTTGAGAGGTGGGGTTTCTGAATTTAGAGTTGAATCTCTTCAGTTTAGATATTAATGTAAAAATGGTCCTAAGGGAACTATGGGAAGTTTAAAGCATGGAATCATGTTTGTATGTAAATGTTAAGTGAGTTGAGCATGTGTTAAATTGAAATAAAAGGATATAATAGGGGTTGCTTGTATTTTGACAGTGGCGGTGTATAGTTCCTGTTTTGGGAATTTTCTTTTATGTGCAAATTATACCTTGGTTGGAAATCAATATGGCGTGCTAACTTGGTAAAAGAATATATGTAACAAAGGCTTGTTCAACATTTAAGTGATGGTACGATCTCTACTTGTGAATTCGTTATGTATATGATTGTTTTGGAGTGTGATTCAATCATATTATTATGACCGGATAAGCATTTTAGTGTCATTTGATAGGAATGTCAAAAAAAATCGTACTCGCGGATATCTGCAGATAAAATCCGCAACAGGTAGAAATGATTATTGTAAATGGATACCCACAAATAACGAGTACAAATATTTTTAATACCCGCATGTTAACAGGACGGGTACGGGTATCATAGTATCCGTACATGTGGATACCCGTACCCGCTATACTATAATTTAAATTTTAAAAAAATATGATTCAAATATTAACATATTGATTTTGAATGAGTTATTTTTTTATCAATTAGTTTAAAAAAATCATTTCTTTGTAAACTGTCATTCAAGACTATTTAAATGGGTTATTTAGACTTTGTTTAAAAATTTTGAATGCCATGTATTGTATTTTATTTGAATTTACGATTAAAATATGTTGTTAAATATTTATTTTTATTTTTATTTTAAATATCCGCGGGTACCCGTGGATATCCGTGGATAATAAAAAATTATGCGGGTACCTGCATAACGGATACCCGACGGATATGGGTACGGGTACGGGACGAATAGTTATCCAGCGAGTATGGTACACGGGAGTTATTACCCGTACCATACCCACCCCGTTAACATCCCTAGTCATGGACTACGTGTGTGGTGATTGGGTTCTTTGGAACATGTACTAAAGTGACAAAAACTAATAAGAATGACGCTACTAGTATGGCGCCTAGCGGCACGGGGTGAGCCGTCAGGCGATAGAGGAGGGCCCTAGAACGCGTTTGTCAGTGAGGAGGGTTCCGCCAGGAAATAGCGGCCAAGACAGTGGTCACTGGAACAAGTGGTGCCTGGCGACATGTGGTGCCTGTTAGGCGGTCTGGAACGATATTTCGCCTGGCAACGCTAGAGGGGCGCCAAGCGATACCGAGTGTAGTGTCGTGATGAGTTAGAGGATTTTTACACTGCTTTAGATGAAAGCCTTGAGGAGATGACTTGTTAGGGGGCCCATTCACGAGTTATAGCTTGTAATAGGGAGTTAAACAGGTGGCCATTCTAGGTTGGAGCCTAATGGTATTGGAATTTCAGTGTGAGCGTGCTAGTTATGGCAATTATGACTGGTTCACTTGATTGCTCTTCATGGTCGGAGCCGGTGAAACTGGTAGTCTTGTGATGAATACAGATTGTGGTTCATATTGGGGAGCTTCACTCGGTGTTATAGATTGTAGTTTGTAACTAGATAATTCTCACGTGTGATCTACAAGTGGTGGCTGATAGAAGGTGGAATCACAAGTTGGAGCTTGTGGCAGCAAGAGTCATCTTAAAGATATCATCAAAGGGTGTAGAGTCACGAGGTTCACGGTGGTGGTTGTGATCGCTTGTGTCTGAGGATGGGAGTCCTGAGAGGAGTCATGGGTTTAAACTTAATAGTCGGGTTTTTAGTTTCATTGCATTGTTTCTTTTCTTTTTATTTCAACTCACCCTATCTGCTTATGTTTGGCGATGATCGTGTAACTTGTTACACGAGAGCATATGATGTTTCAGGTGGTACTAGTGATCCTTAGTGTAACGTCCTAGCCGGAAATTACTTATTAAAAAAAATAAGAAAATAAATAAAATAACCACCTCATTTATTAATCATCAATTTCCCAAAAAACGCGAGAAAATTTAAATATTAAAGTCCAACGTGCCAATACAAATATAATAAGTCGTATCAGTACATGTTACAATTAAAATTGTCTATAAAATTATTACATATAAAACCATAGTTCATCATAATGACTAGTGATAAAATCCCTGAGATATCCCCACTCCGTCTCTAAGCATTTGTCTGCTCACCTGCATCAACATCTGCTTTCATGTAACAAGTTACATAATCATCGCCACACACACACAGATAGGGTGAGCTCATTTAAATAAAACCAAACAATATAATATTAAATACAACATCCACAAATTTAAACTCGGTTAGTACACTTTCCCATTTTCTTTTACTTCTTCACTTCCAACACTTGCCTTTAGACGTCTATCATCTCTATACCCTTTAGGTGAGATCAATGATCGATCTTTGATGTACGAGTGTCTACTCGCCCCTCCGACTACAGGCAACCACCTGATAGTCCACACGTCCACAGCATCTCACCGTGACACCAAGTGGAGTTCCCCAAAACAAACCTAAGTTTGTAGTTGTTTCTAGACTACCAAATTTCTATCAGAATCCACTGAAGAGGGCAATCATCCAAAACCTCGTTGTCCGAGCCACAACCTGCACACTCCACTGGACTTCCTAAACCACCAGGTTACAACCTGGAGTGGTCACGTGTTACCCCAATACAAGATACAATCGTAACTGGGCTCCCAATTAAAGCATCGCATCTTGAACATCCCCTAAAGCGGTGTAGAAAACTTTCCTCGCGCACCATCACTGGACCAAAACCACCTGGCGCGCATCTCACGCCGCTAGGGGGAATTTAGCTTTAGACCGCCTGGCGGGCATCACACATCGCCAGGCGCCAAGCGCCTACATAATCAACACTGCACCGTCATCGCCTGACGGACACCATCTTCCACCCTATGTCGCCAGGCGCCAGTCTTCTTCCAGGTCTTCTGCTACACCGACTCCGCCTGGCGGAACCATCCTTACCGCCAGACGCGCTGTGTTAACAGTGGCCACTGCCATTGATTGAAGGTCCTACCGCCTGGCGGCTCGCTCATGCCGCCAGGCACCATACCAGTAGCGTAATGCTATTGGTTTTTTGGCACCTAAAAACAGGTCCTAACAGACCTAGAACATACAACACTTGAAATTTTAACACAACATGATTTCCTAGTCATATTCTATAATTAGTTAACATCACACACAAATATGTATCCCATCAATCCCTTTATCATTATGCACACATCTTTGTCAGGGCAAAGAGTCAATACTTTCATGTCAAAACCACATTCTTTTACAAGCGCTACTTTAAAACATGTTGTAACACGCTCAAGAATACAAGTCACGTACTTCAGCAGATGAATACTAAGATATCTCATACCAATTCACATACTAATGTTACATAATCGAAAGAAGACAATTATCTCACTACAACAACCAATATA
>Ga0214545_1007877_pt1 | contig 17453 bp, 4 predicted proteins | sample CNSS4metaG_FD_160064 | JGI IMG/M metagenome (GOLD analysis project Ga0214545, IMG submission 160064) | Root nodule microbial communities from cowpea collected in UCLA plant growth center, Los Angeles, California, USA - CNSS4 | ecosystem: Host-associated > Plants > Roots > Nodule | place: USA... | reverse complement strand
CTTTCTTCTCTCTTTTAATTCTCCTTGATTGTTTTAAAACAGTCCATTAACCCAGAACTGTGTGATTGATTAACTAAGCTTTAAACCTTAAAGACTCCTTCAAGATACACTTTAAACAAGTGAGAAATTCATTAATCAACACAGATCCCTTTGTGGTTAAGAGTATTAGACAGATCTCTTTTAACAAAAGTCGCCTGGGCGAGATCTGCAACAGGGGCACTCTACGAGCTCTCGCCTGGGCGAGACTCCCTCGCTTGGGCGAGACTCCCTCGCTTGAGCGAGATCACTCTTCGCCCAAAATCGAAATCCCTCGCCTGAACGAGAACGCGAGTAGAGGACACCAAGTTTTCTTCGAGAACTCGGTTGGGCGAGTCACTCTCACCTGAGCGAGACAGCGTGTCGCTCAAAACAAGAGCCCTCCGCCTGGGCGAGCTGCTCGAACAAAACATGGGCGAGTCTCAACCATTCTTGCCTAGGCGAGACGAGCTCGCTTGGGCGAGAATAATAGTACTTGCCACTGTTACGCGCATGCAGCAGGAACTCACACTCAATAGCAACATACCAGAACTCAACAAGCCAGTTTATATTATCCAAAACATCAATCAGATAAAAAAAAATCATTGTACGGACCAAAGACATGCAAAAATAGCTCTTAAAGACTCAAAACCTAACTTCCCTTACCTCTATATTGAGCACCAAAAGCAAACAGATCTGAGCTAAGAGGTACTACAGCTCCAGGAACTCGAACAGTGAACTGTGAAAGCCAGGACAATACGAGGTGAATACTTAGAACCCTACCCAACCAACATATTCAAACAGCGAAATGAGAAGGGAATAGACCAAAGGACTCTGAAGTTCAACTTACCAGAAGGTACTAGATGGGTTTCGTTAGCTCGAAGGTGGATGAAGATCGTGCCCTAGCAGAGCTCCTAGCAGAAGACAAAAGAGGAGAGGAAATTGTTTTCTAAAAAAGGAGGCAAGAGCATACTGAATGAGCTGAAAAGGGTATTGGGGTCCTACAGCTGGCCTTGGGCCTACGAAGGGGCTAGGCCCAACACATAAAACTGAAAATGGGGCTTACAACATGACCCAAATACAAAATCCAACTTAACAAAAAATACTTTTGTGGTCCTTTATTTACGGGTTGGCTTACCAACCTGGCTCACCACGAGTTCAACCCGGGTGAGTCAGGTTCTAGGTAAACCAAGTCAAAAATCAACCCGTATTGAAATTTGTAAAAAATTTTCTACCCAACCTCCCCGAACCATATATATATATTACACACCTTTTATATTGTTGCAACCGTTTATTTCATATAAAAGACATACTAGTGTTTTTAAAATATTTGAAGGGATTAATTTATTATATATGGGTGTTGTCAATATATTTAATATATATATATATATATATATATATATATTTCATATCAATTTAACAATGAAACTAGAATTGTATATTTTGAAAATGCAAAAATAAAAGTGTTGTAATTAAATATTGAAGGTTCAAATTCTCCAAAAAAGGTCACTATACTACTTAAATATTAGTGTATCAATAACGTTAAAAAATGCCCTATGTAGTTCCTTTCTAGAATACAAATTATTTGTCAAACGAAACTTTTTATGGGATTAAAATAAGGTTTTTTTTTTTTCTTATTGCGTGTGAACAACAAATTATCTATAATTTTTTCCAATTTGAAATTTGACAAGCATCTCAAGACCTTTGTATTTTTGTTGGGTCAACGATCTCTACAACAATTTTTATGTTATTTTTCATTTTCAAAATTCAAATTAATCTGCGCATAAAATATCTATTCAAATAATAATGGGCATAAAATTGTAATGCATGAAGCTTTCCAAATAAAGATGCAACTCACCGTTTGCGCTTTTTCTTAGAAGCTAAGGTGGCAATTTTGAAATTATAGCTATATAAATATAAAAAAAAATTTGGAAGGAGAATCATAGGATAAGACTTTTATATTAGTGAGATCTATGTTGAAAAATTTGTATTCGAATAGATTGAAAAAATTGACCATTTTTTAAGTATAGTTGTATCTAATAGACTAATACCACCACCAACATAAAATCGATGATTTTTGGAAGGAAATTCATAAGAGAAGGTCTCATGAATTTACTAAAGTTTTATTTTCATTCTTGTTGAATCTACCTCATAAATTTTCCTTACAAAACCCATAAAAGAACCATAAAAAATTAAAGGTTTTTATATTATTCTTTTATGACATAAAACATAGTGTGAAAATGAAGATAGCGATTGATTGATTCTATTGACCATAAAGTTTTTCAAAAAAGTGTACAAGTTACGAAACCATAGTAAGCTAAAAAGTTCTTGTGTTTTTCCAGAAAAACACACACATATGTATGCGTTTATTCACACTAGAACATTTTGCAAACACATAGAAGATTAAAGTTTATCCTTTTCTCATGTTTTCGTCACATAAATCGCGATTTTCAACCAAATTTATATGTATGAGAAAAAGAAAGTAAACTAATGAAGGTTATACTCTTATTTAATAAAATCTAGTTAGCTCATAGAGACACGGTTTTTAATCAGCATGTACTATTATTTTTAATAATAAAATTAGTTAACTCAATTTTGACATTACTTATAACATTAAAAAAAAATGTGAAAATGACTTGCTTGTTGTGCTGCACTCAATAATTTTGTATCATTTAAGAATCGGTATTTAAAAATAAAACTGACTTAAATAAAGATAATATTTTGAATACGGTGATTGAGCATGATATAATTTTAAACTATTTGAGGTTGAAATAACTTAATTTTTATGTAGTTGAAAAGTAAAGATTATATTCTATAATAATTACAAAAAAGCAAAACCCTAATCTGTAACTAATTTTATCAAACTTGGTTTAATTATATGTTGACTTGATTGGGTATTCAAGATGTCAACCATATAATCGGCGAGAGATGTTGTACTTTTGTGATCATGGACCTAAACGTTGAATATTTTGAAGAAAACAGTGTGTGACTGCAAAATTAGTATTTGTTTAACCTATTTTTTCTAATCAGTACAAACATATTCATTTCAAAGGTACAAATTGTAACGTATACTAATGCACTAAATATATTTTTATCTTTTAAATTTTTAAAGAAAATTGAAGTTAGATGTTTTTAAAATTTTAATTCAATAAAATATTAAATGAATTTAACAAAATTTCGTTAAAAAATTAGATTTACATAATTCTAAAATTGAAAAACTAAATTAGATTAAAATTTTAAAAATAAAATAATTCTAATTTTTATTAAAATTAAAAAATTAAAAATATATTTAACCTATAATTATTTATGATGGAACAAAATTAAAAATAAAGAAATAGTACTAGGTACATAACATATTTATATTAATCCAACTACCACATAGCAATAACAGAGCAAGCACACAAAGCTCTGTACCCAGATATATGGTGTTCACAATTCCACATACGTCATAAATATTATTAATTTATTTTATGTACTTGACGTGTTGAGAACAGTTTACCAAACAAACATATATTAATGACCTCTCCTATAATTTAAAATTATATATGAGTATAATTTTACTAATTAATATATATATATATATATTACTATTTTTATCCTCATTTATTTTGATAGTAAATATAATCACGAGTTAATTTAATTTAAAATATTTAACAAGATATCAACAATATATATTACAAATTATACTATTATATTAAGACTCTCCACCATTTATATCATATAATTGTGCTTTTTAATGTAAAATTTTTAAATAAAAATTAAATACTCAATGAAAAATTTAAATAAAAATATTCCAAATTATAAGGTAATCAATATTAAAAAATTATCAAATAACAATTAAATTTATAGGAAAAAAAATCATCAAATAACTGTTACTCCTACGTAACAAGTCATTGACTAGACACGTAAATATTTTTTTTTCTAAATTAAAAAAAAAAATAAAAAATATATATATATATATAAATAAATAAATAAATAATTAAAAATCACAACTGGTATATCATACTTAATTATTTAAATTATTATAAAAAAATTAAATTAAATAACATTAACAAAAATTAAAATTTTATCGAACAAAATAAAATATTAAAATTGAATTAATAAAATTAAACAAAAAAAACTAAGTATTTTAACCCATTTAAAATAACTTCTATATTAATAATAATTGATTTTATTAATTATCAGAAATTTAACTATTTACTTTTACGTTCAAGCAATAACACACAAAATCTAGAAGATAAGAAAAAGTTGACATAAGATAAAGTCCCAAACTAAAATCATCAATGTACAAGGTTTCTTCTTGAGTTCTATTCCGTACAGAACTTTGCCGTCTTTTAGGAACTTTTCTGAATTAGTTGAAAGAACCCAAAAATTCAAACATAAAATAAGTAGTGTTTGTATACAAGTCTAGTTTATATATTAAATAAATACGATCAGATAATCTTTATTGTTTAAAAGTTCACTGGACTATATAGATTTTAAAGGATCTAAAGATATTTTCATCTTTCGAAATAAATTTTAAACAAAATGTAAAATGCTAAATAAATCAATTTGGAATCTTAATTAAATTTAAAAAGTGGTTCTTTGAAGTACTATTTTTATTTTTATTTTTTTAATTTTGTAGATACATTATCTTTCTAAAGATTGTTTATTTTTATTTTTCAAATTTATAAGAAGTTGTAAGTTTTGTACGGTTAAATATATTTTTGGTTTTTTAAATTTAAGTAAAAGACTAAATTAGTTTTTTTAAGTTTTTTATCCAATAATTTTATAAATATGTGAATTTAGTTCTTTTAACAAAATTTTGTTAAATTTATTTGATGTTTCAAATATGTTTTATACTAATATTTAAATTGTTTACACGGTTTCAAATAAGGATCCTATAGATTAAACAAAATCTAAATCTTTAAAATTAATTTTCAAAGACAAACATGAATGAAGTATGAGTGATTTTGATACCAATCGTTAGAAACCAATAGTTATAATCTTAATATTGATTTTAGCGATCAATTATAAATATTATCTCATACCTACAAATATGTAAATTGAATCCGACTTAATGATAATATTATTATAGCACCGTTGATCCTCTAATCTTACTTCTGTAGAGCACCTCCTGTATTTCCTTATAGGTTTTCTCTCCTAATAAAGAGAAAGGAATAGGAATAGAAACTTACGTTGTGTGTGTGCTATCAGAAAGGAACTATGACCCTTTAAATAACCTAATTTGGTTAATTACTTTAAGATTCAGTATTTCTAATTTGGCTCTTCATTGTAAGGCCCATTTATTTTCTGCCTTTTATTTTAAGGGTTGCCTCAATCTTATGGGCCTAAGGGCTGGCCCAAAAGGGGAGAGATCAGACCTAATCTGCCCCAAACCTAAACTTTGTGCTCACTTTCGAAAAACAGAACCCTCACCCCTTAGAGCGGTTGCCGCTTTCCTCTGCTAGGGTTTGGATCTCGTTCGTTCCCAAGTGCATACAACTCTCTTTTGTTCATGTAAGTTGATCTTAGCCATGCTCTTATTCCTTCAACGTACTCTTCGTAAGTCCCGCTAGGGTTCGTACTAATAAACCCGTTTAACTCTGTCCGCTTCACTTTCACAGGGTTGTAATCTCTTTCTAGAGCCGTGGTGTTTCGTTGTTCGGTGTCGAGATCTCATTCTAACTCATTCCAGGTAAGGGAAGCTAGGGATCTTTGTTAAAGTCTGTTTCTTGCACATTTTGCCACTGTTTTATGATTTGTACGATTGTGGTGCCATTGTGAAATATTGAATGGATGTATAATGTTGTTTGGAGTGTGTTTGGATGGATGTGCAAGATGAACAGTGGCGAGACTTGACATTCTTGCCCAAGCGACCCGGCCTTGCCTAGGCGAGACTTACAGAAACAGGCCCAAACTCGCGCTCGATCTCTCGCTCAGGCGAAGAGCTTTCGTTTGAGCGAGACACCATCCGCTCAAGCGAGAGAGACTCGCTTAAGCGAGGACGCATGGGGGCTTGAGGTATGTTGCTATATGCGTAGCTCAGGCGAGGAAGCTCTTTTTAGGCGAGGGGTATTCTCGCCCAAGCGAGTAACGGCTCGCTTAAGCGAGAATCCGCGAGTCTCGCAGGGTTTCCCTGATGACAGTCTCGCCTAAGCGAGACCTTGTGGCTTGTGCGAGACTGGCACAAAACCTCTCTATATAACTGTTTCTTTCATGTTTTGGGTCCTTTAATTGTATGTTTGGGTTGGTATGCTTTACCTTGAGTATGAACTATATGAATTGAGTGACCTTGTATGAATAAGATGGAATTATGATTCATGAGTATTAACGTGAGGTGAGCATGATGTTTGTATAGGGTGATTCATGAAATTAAAATGATGAGTTTGGTATGGATTTGACACGAGACATGGGTGAAGGTGGATTAATGAATGTGGTATGGTGTCGGTATGAAATACACTTCTATATTCGTGATTTGTGAAGGATGAGTGGAATGGATTCAATATGGAATACAAGTGAGGATGGATTGTAAAGGTTGACATGAGATATATACCTGTGCATGTTAAATATTCCTTGTTTGATTATGTTTGGTCCATGGTCAGTGCGTAATTCCTTGAAATCTCTAGGTGGGGTTTCAGGGTCGCGCTTCAGTGGTCGGGACGTAATTCCATGGCTCCTGTTAGTGGGTGTCCATGGTGGTGCCCCATCTATATAATTTGGTAAGGATTCAAGGTAAGGATTGTATCCTAACACTAAGGAGTTAGTTAATCTCACTTAGAGCGGACTGACTCTTGTGGTGAGAGTAGCAGGAGGCTTGAAATTCATTAAGGGCTAACCTTGTGTGTGGGGAATTGATTCATTGTAACACTTGTAACACATAGCTCAGGGGTGAGCAGAGGTATCCACCACAAGTGCAAGCATCCGCTGAATCCGACTAGATTATATGTAATCCGGATGAGTCGAGTCGAGTCTTAGTGTATTGATTGAAAGGTCATAACATGCTTGGATGGTATATGTATATTGGACTGTGATGATATATTTGATTGTATGATAAAACTATTTTTGGCTCTAGCTTGCCCTTCTGTTTTGTTGTGTGTTCTGTTGTGTGGTTCTCTCTTTTGTGATGATCATTAACTTGTTGATGTGAGCAGATGCGAGGAACACCCGTGGCCAACAGGGAGGTGATGGCTCCGCTGCTTAGTCGACTAGACTTGGACTTTTCTTTTTATGTCTTTTGCTAGGGCTATGACCCATGTATTATTTGATATGTACTGTGTTTCTGGTTACTTTAGACCTCGTACTGTGTCTTGTTTGGCATTGTGGTGTGCCCTAGGATTTCTTTTTTTATAACTCTTGGATACCTTTAGGGAGTGAGTCCATACTCTGCATCTCTGCTCTTATTATTATTTTGTGTGACGTGTCATTGAAGTAAGTTCATTTATTTAAATGAGACGTTACAATCATCAAATTAGAAATTACTTAATGGTTTCTACACAATTTTTATTTTCATGACATATGTCTTTAGCTAAAACTTTAATTTAATCAGATCACTTTATTATTTGACTAAATAAATAATTACTCTAACACATATAATTATGTATCATATATATGTATGACCTAAAATTACCAACATTCGTCACATAAATCGTGATTTTCAACCAAATTTATATGTATGAGATAAAGAAAATAAACTAATGAAGGTTATACTCTTATTTAACAAAATCTAATCTAGTTAGCTCATAGAGACAAGGTTTTTAATCAGCATGTACTATTATTTTTAATAATAAAATAAGTTAACTCAATTTTAACTCAATTTTGACATTACTTATAACATTAAAAAAATGTGAAAATGACTTGCTTGTTGTGCTGCACTCAATAATTTTGTATCATTTAAGAATCGGTATTTAAAAATAAGACTTACTTAAATAAAGATAATATTTTGAATATGGTGATTGAGCATGATATTATTTTAAACTATTTGGGGTTGAAATAACTTATTTTTTATGTAATTAAAAAGTAAAGATTATATTCTATAATAATTAAAAAAAGCAAAACCCTAATCTGTAACTAATTTTATCAAACTTGGTTTAATTATATATTGACTTGATTGGGTATTCAACATGTCAACCATATATAATCGGCGAGAAAAGTGATTTGGGGTTTGATGTTGTTGTATTTTTGTTGGATATTTTGAAGACAACAGTGTGTGACTGCAAAATTAGTATTAGTTTAACCTATTTTTTCTAATGAGTAAAAACATATTCACTTCAAAGGTACAAATTGTAAAATATATTTAAAAATTAGCTTCTTTTTTTAAATTTTAATTGAATTTAATCGTTCAAACTCTGTAAATTTAATTTTTTTAATTAATTTAATATAATTTTTTTAATAAACTTTTATTAAATTTGTTTGACGTTTAAAATATATTTTATGATAATATATTAAATAAACTTAAAAAAATCTCGTTAAAAAGTTTAGTCCAGACAATTTCAAAATTAAATCAAAAATTGTAAAAATATTAATACTAACTTTTATTAAAAATTAAAAAATTAAAAATATATTTAATCCATAATTATTTAAAATAGAGTAAAATTAAAAATAAAAAGAAATAGTACTACGTACATAATATATTTATATTAATCCAACTACCACATAGCAATAAGAGAGAAAGTACGGAAAGTTGTGTAGCCAGATATATGGTGTTCACAGTTCCACATACGTCAAAAATACTATTCATTTATTTTTATGTACTTGACGTGTTGAGAACAGTTTACCAAACAAACATATATTAATGACCATTCATTATAGCTTCTCCTATAATTTAAAATCATATATGACTATAATTTTACTAATTAATATATATATATATATATATATATATATCACCAATACTATTTTTATCCTCATCTATTCTGATAGTAAATATAATCACGAGTTAATTTAATTTTAAATATTTAACACGATATCAATAATATATGTGAGAACCTCTCTTTAACTCTCTTTCTTATCCATAAACCCTCTTTCTCCTACCAACTTCACATAAATAACACTTCACCCTCACCTTGCACTCTTCTCTCTCTACCAGAAGACATTCTGAATTTTCATCCAAAAGTCTGAATCATTCTCTTATGTTACAAAATTCAGACCTGAAACTAGTTCAGGACCACTTCCTCAAGCTGAACCTCCCCTCCTTACGCGTAAGTCAATCTCAATTTCTCCCTTGCCTTCCAATTTTCGAATTTTGAGTACTTCGATCTTTCTGGGTTGAGTTTGGGCCTGTTCTTACACTTAACATTTGTAATTCAGTACCCTAGGTTGTGAGATTGAGGTGCCCCTAATTGGAAGAGTTCTTACTTGTGATAATTGCAAAGGTAAGGGAAACTAACCATTTCTACTCAAATTCGTATAGAAATATGCTTGATGAGTATGAATTACATGTTTGAGTGTTGAAATGATGTTTGAATTGCATGAATTGGTGAGTGTCGATTTGTGTGTGAAGAATCTGGGCTTCTGCATGTGGGAACAGGTTCGTAATCTGGTATTTTTGCCTAGGCGAGTGACTCTCGCCTGAGCGAAAACACCAGAAAACCCACCCCTGTTCTTGCGCGAAGCCTCGCCTAGGCAAGCTGAGGTCGCTTGAGCGAGAGACACTCTCGTCTAACCGAACCAGCTTAGCCTGAGTGAGAGTTCACCCATGTTTTTATTTTTGCCACTGTTAGAGCTTCGCTCAGGCGAGACTGACTCGCCTAAGCGAGATGGCCTCTCGCTTGGGCTAGATTGTCTAGCTTGAGCGAGAATCACTGCAGTGGGAGGTTTGTGGTTCTGTTGTAAAGAACGAAGTTATATGTCTAAATGAAACTTTGCACCTTTAGTCTCTTATATACTTGAAATGTTATGTTAATATTTTGTGTGGTGAAATTTGATGAACATGAATTAAGAGAGGTTGTGGTTGAATGGAATTTCAAGGGAAATTCAGATGTGTATGTTAGTGTGTGTAAGGACGAGAGGAATCCGTAGTGGTTGGTATCCTGAAACTCCAATAATCATTCACGCTCAGATAGAGCAGAATGGATTATGTCGTGAGGAGTAGCAGGAGGTCCTAGTCTTTGGACTTGATCAAGTCCTAGAAGCGAAGGGGACTTACCCTGGGAACGGTCGGGTGATAACCCCTTGTGTCCAGACTCTGCAGAGTTTGGGAACCGTTACAGGTGCAAGCCACGAAGAGCTCCAATGTCTTTTACATAATCCAGATATTGAGTCTAGAGTCATGTATATTATACTGTGTTATGGAAGCTTAACTGTTTATGGCGAATATGATAAGTTCTGATTGATACTCAATATTAAACTGCATGAATTCTCTTATTCAAGTTAGCTTACCTTTCTTGTTTATGTTTGTTTTTCCTTGTGTGTTCCCCTTTGCAATGATCACCTACGGTTGGTGTGAGCAGAGCCAAATCCAGATGAAGACACCCCTCTTTTGAGCAGGAGTTGATCTTTTGCTTGAATGTCCCGTGGTAGTTGTGGGTCAGATACTGTAGAATCTTGAGATGTGTAGTTTAGCCCCTTTTCTTATATACCTATATTTGCCTTGAGAGATTTATATGGTTATTTTGGATGACTATACCAGTTGTATATATATTTATATATGACAGTTATTTCCTATTATCTATTATGTTTGATCATAATATAATGTTTTATTTAGTAATGTGAAAACTATTAAATGGGATGTTACAATATATATATTACAAATTATACTATTACATAAGATTCTCCACCAATTATCTCATATAATTGTAATTTTTAATGTAAACTTTTTAAATAAAAATTAAATACTCAATGAAAAATTTAAATAAAAATATTCTAAATTGATAAGGTAATCAATATTAAAAAATTATCAAATAACAATTAAATTTATAAAAAAATTATCAAATAACTGTTATTACGTAACAAGTCACTGACCATTCAAGTAAATATTTTTTTGTAAATTATTAAATAAAGAAATAAATAATTTAAATTTACGAATTGATAACATATCAGTGTTACTTAATTATTTAAATTATTATAAAAAAAATTAAATAAAATTTAGAAAATTAAAATTTTATCGAACAAAATAAAATATTAAAATTGAATTAATCAAATTAATCAAATATAAAAACTAAATATTTTAACCCATTTAAAATAACTTCTATATTAATAATAATTGATTTTATTAAATATCAGAAATTTAACTATTTAATTTTACGTTAAAGCAATAACACGAACAAATCTAAAAGAAAAGAAAAGGTTGACATAAGATAAAGTCCAAAACTAAAATCATCAATGTACAAGACTTCTTCTTGAGTTCTATTCCGCACAGAACTTTGCCGTCGTTTATGAACTTTTCTGAATTAGTTCAAAGAGCCCAAAAAATTCAAACATAAAATAAGTCTTGTTTTTTATACAAGTCTAGTTTATGTAACACCCATTTAATTAAGTATGCGAAATTAAAGGAAGCGTTATGAGAAAGATAACATAAAAGCACAGACGGGGAGTTTTAAACTCAACTCCATACAATCCATAGCACACCACGATGTTCAAAAGAAAACTAGATGAAGAGTTAACCCAAGTACATAACTCTAAGGACGAACAATTACATGGGTCGCAGCCCTAGATAAAATCATATGAGAATATAAACTAGTCCATGCGGACTATGCAGCGGAATCTCCACCCCTGTTGCCTACGGTGTTCCTCACATCTGCTCACACCAACAAGTTGATGATCATCGCAAAAGAGAGTACCACACAGCAGATCACACACAAAGAAAGTAGGGTAAGCTATAACACAAAAGAATTCATCAATCAAATCAGATATAATTCCACAATACCATACATTCAAATCAACCAAGCATGTTATGACTGTTCAGGCAATACACTACGACACGACTCGACTCATCCGGATACATATAACCATGGTCGGATTCAGCAGACGCTTGCACTTATGGTGGATATCTCATCTCACCCCCGAGCTATGTGTTACAAGTGTTTCAATGAATCAATTTTCCCTCACCACAAGGTTAGCCCTTAATGAATTTCAGGCCTCCTGCTACTCTCACCACAGGAGTCAGTCCGTTCTAAGTGAGACTAATTGATTCCTTAGAGTGTCAGGATGCAATCCTTACCTTGAATCCTTACCTAGTTATACAGATGGGGCACCACCATGAACACCCACTAACAGGGGCCATGGAATTATATCCCAACCACTGAAGCGCGACCCTGAGCCCACCTAGAGATCCCAAGGACTTACGCATTAACACAGACCAAACATCCTTAATCAATCAAACAGATTTGGCATGCATACACACAATATATGTACATATACGTCTCATACAATTTCTCATAATACACCTCTTTCGTACTCCCAACCAAACCATGCCAACTCATTATTCTCGAACCCAGAATATGGAACTCTGCCTCATATCATTACCATGCCATATCGATACCAACCTCTTTCATGTCTCATGCCGAACTCATATCAAACTCATCATCTCAATTTCATGAACCATCTCATACATATATCATGCTCACATCATGTTAAAACGTATAAATCATAACTCTCATACCATCCCATTCATAAAAGTCATTCAATTCATATTCTTAAAGGTAATAACCAACCAAGCACATAATCAACACTTTAAATCAAGGAAAACTTCAAGGCCAACCACCTTCTCGCCCAGCTTCTCGCTCAGGCAGCAGGATCTCGTCCAGGCGAGGAGGACCCTCGCTCAGGCGAGCTTTCCTCGCCTAGGCGAGAGCTCGACTTTCTGTACAGGGACTTTGCGCGCGTTCTTGCTCAGGCGAGACTTTCCTCGCCTAAGCGAGACGTCGCTCACTCAAAAACTACACTGGGTCGCCTGGGCGACCATTCGTGGAAAAAGATTTAGGCGAGCCTCTGTTAGTCTCGCCTAGGCGAGACTAGCTCGCTCGGGCAAGTTTATCAGTGTTTGCCACTGTTTTCACCTGTAACAGACTCGAAGGCACATTCCAAACAACAATCCCACCGTATCACACATTCATAGCAACAAGCAAACGTGAACAATCACCAACCACGTGAAATGACAGACTCTCACCAAACAAATAGGAGGGTTCTAGCTTCCCTTACCTGGAAAATGGCAAGCACGAGATCTCGACCCTAAACAACGAAGAACGATAACACAAGGGGCGACTCAAGGTGCTGGAAAGAAAAGAGAAACAGGGGAAGAATGAGTTACTCAACGTAACTGTAGCAGAACTACAAGTACGGTTGGAAGGATACTTACATGGAGTACAAGTTCTCTTAACTCAACGTGACAGCGGAAGCAAACCCTAGCGCAGGGGGTTAACGGCTGCAGTCTTAGGTTTTCTGAAAATGAGAGAAAAGTCAGACTTAGGGCAACGAAGGGTGGTTTTATCTACTGGGCCAGCTCTTAGGCCCACTTACAAGGACAGCCCTTTTAGTTTAGGGCAGAAAGATAAGGGGCAATCTTAACGGGCCTTACAATTTATATATTAAATAAATACGATGAGATAATCTTTGTTGTTTAAAAATTCACTGGATTATACAGATTTTAATGGATTTAAAGATATTTTCATCTTTCTAAATAAATTTTAAACAAAATGTAAAATGCTAAATAAATCAATTTGGAATTTTTATTAAATTTAAAAAGTGGTTCTTTGTACTATTTTTATTTTTATTTTTTTAATTTTGTAGATAAATTATCTTTCTAAAGATTGTTTCTTTTTTTTCATATTTATGAAGAACTTGTAATTTTAGTACCGTTAAATATATTTTTGTTTTTTTAAATTTAAGTAAAAAATTAAATTAGTTTTTTATATGAATCACATCATAATTCAAATAGAGAAGGACTAATGCATCACTTTGCTGTAATTATTTTTTATTTTTATTTTTTAAAGTTATTAGTTTGTTTAAATATGACCAATTCATTGTAAAATTGACTTACCAAATTATGTTTTGGTTTAATCAATTCATGAGCTCTAGTTTAGTTTTCATTCAAGTTATAATAATGGTCATTGCAACTTAGTAATTAGCTTTTGAGAGACCAAGAGGATGCCTGGCTGAATTATTTTGAATGACTTTTGGGTTGCCATAATTTCAGTTACAATAAGCTATTAAATAGTATGATCACTAATATTTTTCGTAAAATGTAATCTCAATTTATGTGTCTTTTGTAATTCAAAATTCTAATGGTTAAGGTGGAATGTAATTCTAATTCGTAATAAGCTGAACCATTTTTTATCAATGAAATCAAGTTAAGCTTTGTTCAGAAATTCTATTTTTTATCTAATAGTGAGAGTGATTCTCCTAGTTCTTGAGTGATTCAAGAACCCTTGGCTGTATCAAAGGATTTTTCCATCATTTGTGTGTTGCCTCCTTTGGAAAATTCTTTCCTTCCACTTTTGGATTCACCTCTTATTTCTTTCTTCTTCACCCAATTTTTAAAAAGAATACTCAATTTTGCACACAAAAAAAAAATCTCGTAGTCATAACTGGTTCTAACCCTAAAGATCCTAAGTTAGTCCTTATGCAATGAGATTCACATTAGTTTTTCTATAAGTTTTTTATCCAATCTAGTCTCCCAATTTTATAAATATATAAATTTAATTCTTTTAACAAAATTTTGTTAAATTTATTATATCGTTAAATTTTGTTAAATATACTTGAAAACCAAGCGCATGTTTAACATTTTTTTAATTATTGTGAGAGTTGATATTTGAGAATATCTAATAATGATGTATTTCGTGTCATTCTTGATAGTAAACATCTTCTTTTTCTTTATATGATTTTTTTTATAAACTTATAGATATAAAAAAATATATTTATCATTGTTTGGGAAAAGATCGAAAGGGTTGTTTTATTATCAACAATTTATTTTATGATGTAGAATTTTTCTTAATTTTCAAAAACATATTTATTTTCTAATTTCCACATTTTTATTTTCATTCTTAATTGGTTTACGTGTTTTTTTTCCAATGACGGATTCTCATCAAACGTGCATTTGTAGAGAAAATTCGAAAATCAATGCATTTTTACAAAAAAAAAAAAACAAATTTTATTGTAAATTTTATTATGTTTATATATATATATATATATAATTTTTTATAAATAATATAATATAATAGAAAAGATAAAGTATAATAATTTTTATTCTTTATAAATATAATTAATTAAAACTTAATAAAATATTTATTTTTTATTCTAAGATAATAAATATTTATAATATATTAATAAAATTAATTTTAAAAATATATTTAATCTATTATACCATCACATCATTCACAAACTCATAATTTTTTTTTAAACTCTTTATCCATTTCTTCAAATTAGAGTCCAATTTTTCTGTTTAGCTTTTTTTGTTGTTCTTTGTTAAACATTAAAAATACATTGTTTTGGTACTTTAAAAATAATTTAATATATTTTAAAATTAATGACCATCAATGTATTTTGAAAACACAGCAGAGGAACAACAGAAAAAAACCAGTAAAGAGTTCAAACTCTTTCAAATCCCTTAATCCAAACAACACCACAATCTCATGTCGATCTACTCATTCTCCCTCACACACACTCCCCAGTTCAAACACACCCTTAAAAATGTAATTATGACTTTCTGTATAGATTTAGTAAATATATAAGAATATAAATAAATCTTAAAAATGACACTTGATTATTTAAATATTAAAAGCTGAAGTTATAAATAAATAAAAAATCATTAATTAAGTTTTGTGATATAAAAGCTAGCAGCTCTTACTTTTTTACGATTGACCAATCTTTATGTCTGTTTGAATATTGAAGTACACTTGAAGTAGATGACAACAATTCCTATCCAATCAAAAATCTTAATCATCTTTTGTCATGTTCTTAAGTCATTTTAGATACTAACTTGCACGAGGGGAGAAACATGATTACATATAAAATCTTTTTCCTAAAAACAGGGTGTTAACTCTAATTTTACAATTGTGGTTTATCTCCTTTTACAAAGATCATTAATATTAAGGATGAATTAAATTTGAAAACAAATATTTCTTAAAAGGAAGGACATGATGTAGAATCATTTAATAGGATGCATGTCGAAAAAAAATTGAAAAATTATTTGAAGTGTAGATTATTAAAATTTTCTTACTTTTATGTAAACTCTTTTAATTTTTTTAAACCATCTCTTGAAAGATTCATAAATAAACATTGGCCATCCAATTAAACTTAGGCCAATCATTTGCGACTAAGGCAACGCATTTTTGGTTAAGGAAAAGTAAAAAGGGGACATTATTTGATAAGCATGAAAGATGTCAATTTAACATTGCAAAGAAAGATACTCAAGTGATGAATACATCTTAGCATTAAATCTATCAAATTAAAAAACTCATTTAATTATTTTCACTAGATGTCGATTTTGCAAAAAAAAAAACAAATCGAAAATGTACTTTGTATATTTTCAAAATATAATAATACTTTAACTAATTTGTTTCCACCACACTATAGGCCAGTTTTTAGTAGATTTTCAATCTACAACCCTATTGAACTACCTCATGTGCACAATATACTTAAAAACAGTAATATAAAAGAATTACTTCTGAAAGCTACAATAACTAAACTTTCTGGTATGACAAGATGAAAAGAAACAGATTAAGAGAAAAAGAAGACACACAAATTTACGTGGTTCAGTCAATGTGATCTACGTCCATGGGGCAGTTCAAGAGTTTCTTATTTATGAATAATGATAGAGAGATACATGATACAAATGCATTTTAGCCTTATAAAAGAGTAAAAAATAACAGCCCCTTTAAACCTCATTACAACCCATAACTATATCATAAATATATGAAGTAAGGAAGATGAAGGGACAACATAACATTCAAGGCATCTTAACAATTCTCCACCTTGACTTGAATTTTCCCAAGTCACCAGTAACCAAGAACAACTCTTCTGCCTCTTCACCCCGAAGGGTCTCAAGCTATGCGAACATTCACCAAGTCCAAGCTATGCTTAAACTTGGCAGAAGACAAAGGCTTAGTCAACATATCTGCGGGATTGTCTACGGTGGATATCTTCTCTATCGAGAACGATTTGTTTTCAATTACATCGCGTATGAAATTCAACCTGACATCAATATGCTTTGATCTTTCGTGATAAACTGGATTTTTAGCCAAGCACAATGCACTTTGACTATCACAATAAAGTATACGCCTTTGCACATGCAAACCCAAGCTATCAATAAGACCTTGCAGCCATATACCTTCTTTGACTCCTTCTGTCAAAGACATGTATTCCGCTTCAGTGGTAGACAAAGCAACAGTAGGCTGAAGTGTTGCTTTCCAACTAATAGCACAACCATAAAGAGTGAAGATATAACATGTCAAAGATCTTCTTTTCACAAGATCTCCACCATAATCAGAATCTGCATAACCAATAAGACCACACTCAATATC
>Ga0214545_1007875_pt1 | contig 17456 bp, 9 predicted proteins | sample CNSS4metaG_FD_160064 | JGI IMG/M metagenome (GOLD analysis project Ga0214545, IMG submission 160064) | Root nodule microbial communities from cowpea collected in UCLA plant growth center, Los Angeles, California, USA - CNSS4 | ecosystem: Host-associated > Plants > Roots > Nodule | place: USA... | reverse complement strand
CATGTAGAATACTATTTTGATAAATTTTATCTAATTATTTTTTATTTTTTAACTCATTACAATCATACTTTAATTTTTTCAATATAATTGTATAAATAATTTTTATTTACTATAATATAAAAATTTAGTGTAATTGCCATGAATATTTTTTTACCACCATCCAACATATATTGTGGTTCAAAAGATACAAGATCTATGTTAAAATTTAATTATTATGTTTATTATTTTTTTTTTGCATCATTTTGATCAAGTGATGTATTATAACTTTTATTAGCATATAAAATATAGATTCATTATAATTTAAAAAATTGAAGTAAACAAAAATTTAAAATATATTTTAATTTAAATATTTTTTTCCTTTTATATTTTTTAAAAAATATTTTTTCCTTTTATAGTTTTAAAAAAAATATTTTTAAAGTTTATCAACTAGGTTTCATTAATGTTTGCAAATTTAATAAATGTTTGTGTTCTCATTAAATTTTATTTGGTATTCTAATCTAAAATGTAAACAATTATAATTTATTTCAAAGTATTTGATATCAAAGAAACAACCATACTCCTAATATTGAATATTTGATAATATTATGTTTCCTTTACCGTAATTTTTATTATTTTATAAAAATTAGTTAAAATTAATATTAAAGTAGTAAGTAAACAGGTACGGGTATGGGTACGAGATTATACCCGTTACTTGGTGGGGATGGGAATGGGACAAAAGTTTGATACCCGTTGGGTTTGGGTATGGGGATGGGGATGAAATTTTTTTACGGAGATGGGTATGGGATAGTGAAACCCGTCCCCGCCCCGCCCCGTTGCCATCCCTAGTCTTGGCATATTACATTCCTTCAATTTCATATTGCCCGTGTGTACCAATTTTTCATCTCATTTTTTGTTAGTATGTTTTTTCTTTCTATTTGTGTTATTGTAGTTTTTATTCTGTTTTGGATTTGTAATAAAATAGAAATGTGTTTTTTTTGCCTAATTTTGTTTTTCGGTACTTTTCAATTTACAAGTTTCAAGAGCTTTTTTCAATATATTTTGACGAGGAACTGAATTTTTTTTACAAAACTATTAATTAGATTAGGGGTTAGTCTTTTCGTGGATAATAGATTAATTGGAGCATAATTTTTGTAAATTTTTGTAAAAACTTAAGAACCTAAGTTTTTGTAAAAAAACATATTAGACGCGAAAAGAAACAATTTGATGGAAACATTGAAAATGAAATTGTAAAATCTCTTCAAGAATCATTTAGAATTGATTACTTTTCGTATATTGTAAATAAAGAAATTGCCACACTTTAGAGTGAATTTGAACAATTTAAAATATATGAAAATATTTTTTGTTTTTTTTTATGTAGTGTTAAAAAATTGAAGTCATTGAATTGTACATTTTTTAAAGAAAAATGCTTAAACCTTGAAAATCTTTAAAACATGATAATTTGTTGGATAGTGATGAATTTGATTTATTTTCATAATTAAATATCTTAAGAGAAATTATAGGTTTGAAAAATGATAAACCAATTGACAATCTTAATTATATAAAAGGATTAGATTATTTTCTAAATGCATATATAACTTATAAAATAATGTTAACAATTCCAGTGTCAATAATGTCCTAAGAAAGATTAAATGAATTAGCTTTATTATCTATTGAAGAAGAAGAAATGTTAAATGAAATTAATTATGATAATTTAATAAATAATTTTTGCATTAAAACACTAAAAAAATAAATTTTAAATAAAATACTTCATTTTTTAAGTTTGCTTTAGGCCTCCCAAACTTTTAAGCCGCCTTTGAATATAGTTAGATAGTTCCTATAATATGAGAATAATCATAATCATCTAATCCTTTAAATAAGTTGCTATGTAATATTTCATCCCACTATTACAATTAATCTTGACTTCGGTGCCCGTTGTCACATTCTTTACATCCTTTTTTCCAAATTAGTGGTACATGTAGCCTAATGACTATTATTCTCATCTAGCTATATTTAAGCCATTATTGTTTATGGTCTATTTTTGTGACTTATGTTTTTTTATATTTTTTTATTAGCAAGGAATATATATATATATATATATATATATATATATATATATATATATATATATATATATATATATATATCATTTATGTGGTACTTTAATTCTTTTACAGAAAAGTACATGTTAGTCCTCATCATAATATGTGCAAAGATTCCAGAAGAGAAGCTGCTTAAAATACAAACTTCTCACATGAGTCAGATCAATATATGAGCATGGTTATGATTCAACAAATTAACCCTTCTCATGATTCAACACCCACAGAACCCACTAGAGATACATAAATATATAAGAATCTTAGTGTGCAGTTCACAAAAAAAAAACAAAGAAAACCAAAATAATTGTAGAACCTTATGCTTTTAGCACGCCTTTCATAATAGCCAAACTTGGTGTTTCTTGTATTTCTTCTTGACTTCATAGCAAAAAGTTGCATATTTATTATTATGTGTCTTCCCCTATAACCATGCTTTAAGCCTTCATTTATCTAGTGTTATTTTGTCACCTAAGGCAATAAGAAACACACAGAGATTACCAGTTCATAGATATTTTAAGCATAATAAGGGCATAAACACAAATCACTATAAGAGAAATTAACATTTGGCATCTTGTATTTCAACCAAGACCATGTGCTCAGTTGGATTAAACCAAAGATTTCTTCTGGGTCCACCCTCCTTTGCCTAAAAATAACTCCATTTCTATGTTTCCAAATTTCCTATATAATTACTATCCACATACCTTTTCTAGATTGGATTTTGGTTGCTATTTAGGTTAAAGAGGTAGAAAGGTTGGAAATTAGCATTAGATTGATTGTTATGCACCGAAGACACCCCATTCACCTATCACACATATTCCATACCCTTTAAGATACTCTATAGGTAAAAAAGAGGTATGATTCACTCTCCTTACAATCTGAGCATAGCTCACACATATTATTTTGCAAATGGATCCCCCTCACAGGTAATTTATCCTTTATTGGCAACTTATCGAACAAAACCCTCCAACCTAATATTTGTGCTTTTGGAATAGTCCTAGTTCTCCATAGCATATTATATGCAATACACACTTCCGCATTGGTTTAATGTAAAACGTTATATGATGACTTTACTGTAAATTCTCGCTCAAGTTTTGATCCTTGCCAACCTCTGCAAGTGCATTCCAACTTTATTTCAGTTTCTATGTCACACCCAAAATTTGGCCTTTTTGAAAATTTAGTTCCTTTTAAACTTGTAAAAACATTTCTAATCAAATGAAAATGACAAAAAACTCAGTATGCAATTGCTACTAGAATATGCATTTTCAATTGATTAAAAACAAAGATAACAAGTTGATTTTATTAAACAAACAATCAATTAGACAAATCAATAATTTTCAACATATTAAAATATAGAAACAATTAAAATACAAGAAAATTATGTACAAAATTGAAATTGATGATAATCTTAGAAACAATCTTAGTAACTTATCAAGATTGATTCCAATCAATAATACAAACAAAGTTAGAGCTTTAGATTGTATCAAATTAACAAATACCATATAAAGATTGCTTAAAACAAATTTCTTGAAACTCTTTATCAAACAACATACAAAAAGAGAAAGATCAAACATTTGTACACGGATTTTTATACAGGTTCACTCAAAATTGAGCTACATCTAGTTAGTCAAGGCAACCTTAGCCTAACTTTGCACTATTTCAAAAAATTTACACAACCCACCAAGAATACACTTTCGAAATATACAAAAAACACCAAGATTCTTGAATTTCACAAGAATCTCAAGAAAGCACAACAAGACTTCCATTTGCAGACTTGAAAACCCACCAAGCAACACCTAAAAACTTGAAAAAGACCAAACCTAGATGATGGCTCTCCCTAGCCAACCAAACCTCTTTCTCCAAGTCTCTACACCAAACAAAAATACTCCATGAAATCAAAGATTGCTACATGAACAATTGTAGATCTGTATACTCTAGAGAAAGAAAATTTTCCAAAAGTTTACACTGATTTCATGCTCAAAATGACAACTATTACAGCTCTATCTAAAATATAAGATTTTATAAACTATTTTTTAGCATATTCAATAGGTTGATTTATCTATTCAATTTGTTGATTTTACTTGACTTAAGTAAAATCAATTGATTGAAAGTTAATTCAAGTGATTAAATATGTAACTTACAAAACTATAACAGCTAGTAAATCTGTTAAAAAATCCATTTAACAAGTTAAAAGATTGCAATCAGACCCTAGACACCTTTGCAATCTGTCTTCACTTTGAGCTCCAATATTCAAGCTTTGAGATCTTCATGTGATAGTCAGATTTAGTACACGCACCAAGCTTAATCAACACACATTCTTTCAATTCTTCATATCTTCATCAGTTGATCATAACTACATCATGTCTATGCAATATTTTTCTCAAATCTTTATGCACCAAATTCATTTATACTAACACACTCCACATATATAGTTAATCCCTTACATATTAGGTTTTCCTTCATAAGCACTTTGTTTAACATCATTACCTATGAAAATATTGTATTGATGGACCTAACTATCCTCTTATTCCATGCTTGATGAGTTTCAAAAAATTTCTAACATAAATGAGCATACTTGAGGTTTTTCCCCTTAAATCATTCTCTCTTCCAATTCCACATGTTATCATTCCATTTCCCAAATTCATCTAATGTTGTTTCCTTTATACTTGTATTTTTGTACAATTTGGGATATGAATACATGAGTGGCATATACTCAATCCATTTATCTCTTCAAAATTTTATCCTAGGTCTTATTTTACTTTCCAAGCCACAAGCCACAAGCCACACGCTCCTTGAATCAATTTGGGATATGAACTATGAGTATATATTCTCTCAATGTTTTCAATCTTTGTATCAAGCTGAATTCACTCTTTGTGTTTTGTTTAGACGAGGTTAGTCAATTCAATTATATGTGACCTATATTTGTTATCCTTTTTGTTATTTTTTGTGTGTGATTATTATGTTTTATTTTCGATCACAATGGTTGGGATTATAAGACTAATCAAGGTTTCAATCTTGAGTGAAAAAGATATGTGTATTTACTTTTTGAAAACTATGATTATATATATATATATATATATATATATATATATATATATATATATATATATATATATATATATATATATATATTAATATGAAGATATACACATGGTGAACTAAAACATGATTGTGTTTTGTTAAGGATGATATGCTTTACCTTTGATATGAAATCAATTTTCATTAGTTCCTTCTTGCTTTGGTTTGAACTTCTAAAAAAAAATTGGGGAAGGGGGGGTTTAGAGTGTATTAGTGTGGAGTAAAAAGTTTATATTATGCTTCTGTGTATGTTTTCTTAGAGATGGCATATGTTTTGACCTTCATATGAAAATTGTTTTTTATTATTATTATTATTTTGTTACTCTGGTTGGTCTTACATGGTTTTTTAAAAAGGACAAAGATAATTACATTTTGGATTTTTGATTTCACTGTAACTTGTTTTGAGGTATAGAGGGAAATTGTAGCTCAATTGGATTTTGGTTTTCCGGTGTGATTTTAGCAGTTGAAATCCACAGTCTCGTAAAGAGAAATTATAACCAATCACCAACAAAAAAAGTTCAACCTTCAAAATAAATTTCACGCTGCAATTCTTTTTCCTAATAAACCACAATTTCAATAACTTCACTCACAAGATTGGCTGTTTCTAATACCTAATAAAAAAATTGGCCATGTTAACATAATTGACTTTGTTAAGCTAACAATAGCATACTAATTTTACAATAAATAGAGATATATAGAATTATCTCTAACTGTTTTTAGAATAATAAATGTTCATATACTAATAGTTAGTAGTCTAATATTCATTAGATAAAAATTATGGTCTAATCAAATATTGATTGTAGTTAGAACTGAAGTAAAGAAACAAAGTTGTCTGTGGAACTAATATAAGTGCAAAGGTTCAGAAGAGCACACAGTATATAATTATGTACAGGTATAATTACATACGAATACAGTGCTTATGTGAATTCAGTCAAATATACACATATTATATTTGAATTAAGATTCTTTGGTTCTATTTTTCTAGTGTGTCTCTATAATACACTATTTATTATTAATTTTAACATTTTAAAATATATTAAAAAAATATTTAAAATACTAACACAGTGTATTTTTAATGCTCAACAGAAAACAACATAAAAAAAGCAGTAAAAAGAGCATAGGATATGGACTCATGCTGTTCCTCCACCCATCGAATTAGTTTCAATTATTATGAATGGATTATTCTAAGCTTACCAAAATACTCAAGTTATCTATGATTCTCAAATCCAAAATGGACACATTGAAAAGTTAGAAGAGTATATATAGAAAAACATTTAAAGCCACATATTTTGTGTATATACAAGAATAAAAAGAATCTGGCAAGATCTAGTAGTTTAATCCACGTGCTTTTCTCATTCTTTTATGAAATAATGAAAAGTGTGAAGATAATTTATCATGATCACTTCAGTTCTTCTATATATCTCATTCCATGTGAAACCTGATGACATTATTAATGGAGATATATATATATATATATATATATATATATATATATATATATATATATATATATATATATATATATATATATATAACTTGAAATAAGCCATATAGAAAATATTCATGTGAAGAAAGAAAGGATGATGAATGCTAATTTCTTAATTAACTATAATTAAAATTGATACTGAAAATTAACAATTTTAGCTAACATATTCCAACATTTTGCATGGATTGTAGTTATATATGATCTGTTAAAGTAATTAATCAGTTCAGTTATATACAGTCACACCAACATGACACAAACCATTTTTTTTAATTAATTGATTTGTTTCATTTATTTTCTTCCTTATCATGGAGATAGCAAGCACTAACTATTAAACAATTAAAACTTATATATTGTAAACTCTTAACAATATATATTATAAAAACTTACATATACATTCTAAGCTACTTCGTTGTACCTAATTATATTCTAAAACAACAACCATACAATGTGACATATTACTAATCTCAATAAAGAAGATTGGTCAACACTTTCCACTTAATTATTGAGCAGATTGTCGAACATTCCTAAGTTGAAAAACACAAGAAAAATGTACTAAAACATAAAACATAATTGATTTTGTTAAAAAGTATTTTATATGCTTTCATAAATCAATAATATATTAACACAATCCTAAGCCTAAGTTGTTGGGAAAAATGCATCATCAATTAAGATTATTACCAGTTTTACCCCAAGAATCACCCTATTAATAGAGAAACAAGATAAAAACAACGAACACAAGAATATAACGTGAAAACTCTAAATATAGAGAAAAACCATGACTAGAGAATAATCACTACGTGCAAATTTGTACAACACACAAAAAACATTCTCTATCTTTTGACCTCAACACCCACCCACTCCAGAACAAAAATTTAACTACACCTCACAACACCCTACTATAAGAGTATAAGAAAAGTCAAATACTATCTCAAAGTGTCATTGACTTGGAGCAAGGAACATCATGCACTTATAGCCCATTATATAGTTACTAACACCCACCCCCTAGGTTATCCTAGGCGATGCGAGACTTTTCAAGACGTGTTATTTTCATCAACCCAACATTCTCCATCCTGATTAAAATAATCACATCTTCATTGCCTATAACAACACATACTCCACCATAAAGAGTATCATTTGGAATCAAATTATCGTAAGAATTTTCATTTGGAATCAAACTATCCCAAGAATTTCCACATAGAATCAAACCATTCATACACTAAAAGAATGCGATCGACTAGAGTCGAAAATGTGGCGTCGGTTTGTCGTCGGACATTATCTGAGTCGGCTAACATCGGTCTAGCCGACGCAAATGTAAAATTTTTGATAAAAAAATTAATGAAAGTGTTAAAATCTATTTGGGAGAAGAAACAATAGTTATATTAAATTTTATAGTAAAAATGCAATACACAACTTAAATAGAAAAAAAATATTAAAATATTATGAAAACTAAATCAAAACTAAAAAAATCAATATCTTATCTTACCCTACAAAAAATGAATAAGACAAAAAATTTAAAAGAGATTACTTTCCATTTCCCCTTCTCTTAGAGACACTTTTCACTTTACCCTTTTTCCAAACCCTCCCATTTTATGAACTCTCTTCTTCTTTAATCAACCCTAGATCCAATCCTTGTTCTATTTCTTTTTTCAATTTGTCAAGCCAGCAACAAGTTCTAAGCAGACCCTGCTGCTTAATCCCTAGATAGCGACTTCTTCTCCTCGATTGGCTTTGTGTGTCGTTGCTTTGAATTGGAGGAGTCACTGATGCCAGTGGTGGTGGCGGTGGGCATAGTGGATTAGCTCAACTGTTTGAGATGGCAATATTGATGACAAGAGCGGAAGAATGAGAGGGCTCATTTTCTTCGTCATCGACAACAAATATGTGAAACATCAATTTTTTCTTATGGCATCAAGTGTGTTATGTCTTTATTCTCCTATTTGTGGCTTGGATCTGGTTGTTCTTTTAATTAAGTTATATAGTTTAGAATGTAATGCCACTCTATCAGATGCGTTATATTAGTTCTTCTGCTATATATATTGAATAATTCTTCCTAGTTTGCGTAAATAATTTTAGATTTTAGATTTTATATTTTATTGTATGTGGGCTAGGCCGACAATAATTAAGAAGCTACACTTCATCCCCGTTTAGTCGATGCAAGAAGGCTTTGCATCGAAGTTTTTGACGTGGTTCACATTCCGTCTCTGGACTAACGCAATTTATCTATTTGCGTGGGCTTTCGCTTTGGGGTGTCTCATTTTTGCCGACGCAATTTGGCAACATTCTTGTAGTGATAGAATTCCACTTAAAATCAAACCATCCCAAGAATTTCCACTTGAAATTAGATCATCTAACGAATTTTCACTTGTAGTGATAGAATTCCATGCACCTTGCATTAATGCTAACCAATGCCTATGCATTCACAATTTGCTTAATCAGATGCCGCTACGTCTCACAATTAGAGCCGTCAAAATGGCTTATAACCCGCGAGCCAACCCGGCTCATCACCGGTTCAGGTCGGGTTGGGTTGAAAGAAAATTATAAATTTCAGTACGGATTAAAAATAAACCCAACCCACTAAGAACTCAGCTCATTCGGGTTGAACCAGTGATGAGCCGAGTTGGCTCACCAACCCGCCAATAAATTTTAAATATTAAATTAATATATTATATATATATATATATATGCATATTATATTATATATATATATATATATATATTATATTATATATTATATATGTATATATATTATATTATATATATATATATTATATTACATATTACATATTATATATTATATACTATATATTATATATTATATATTATATATTATATATTATATATTATATATTATATATTATATATTATATATTATATATTATATATTATATATTATATATTATATATTATATATTATATACTATATATTATATATTATATATTATATATATATATATATATATGGTTTTGAACTAAGAGGTGTAAAATTAATTTAATTATTTAATACTTAGTCTTTTAATATTATTAGTTAACATTAGTTTTTTCTTGTTTTATTGTAGATGGGGATAAAGAAGATGCTTTAAGAGATGAAAATGTTGTGGATTTATCCATTCAAGACTCTAATACTATAGTTTGATAAGTGACAAGAATGATTTGATGTTAGATAGTAATGTATATTTTTGTGATTTTGGTTTGTATTTGGAGTTTAACATAATTTGGGATTTTATTTGGACTGTATTGAAGTTTATTTAGATTTTAAATTGAATTATAATTTAGTTTTCTTGAGATTGAAGAAAAAAAATTGTGTTTTTTTCTAATTTTGTTGGCTCGCTAATAAGTGAGCTGGGTCGGGTGACCCATTTTGACAACTATACTCACAGTCATCTACTTTCAAATCTGACCAATTAGGAACTACCACATCATCTTTTTCCTCATATAGATGTGAAAAATCACAATACCAACCTTCATAATCTCTACACAACCACCACAGGACACCATAGATCACTGCATCACAGCCCATGCAGATAAGAGTAATTTTGTTCATTGTCACATTGTTGTCCATCACAAAGCATTACCGAAATCGCAAACGCACTCCTTGCAAGCTCAAATATGCAAGGGCGCCACACAAGCACAAATAACGACCTCTTCCGCAGATCTAGGAGAATCTCACCACATGCGAAATCCACTACAGATCAATGCATCTCATAGTCCTTGTACCTCCACAAACCTAGCTGCAGATTTACCATGCCAACATGGCGCTGACAATGATCCTTCCATCACATTGCAACTTCAACAAACACGAATGATTCTCCAACAAGAAATTAATCTTTTCTGATGTGGAAGATCAAACTACGCTGCAACAATAGAGCATACTAAGAAAAAATTCTACCGAACCATAGCTCTTGATACCACATGTTGAGAAAAACGGATCATCAATTAAGAACATTATCGTCTTTACCCCCAAGAATAATCCTATTAATAAAAAAACAAGATAAAAACAAGGAACACAAAAATATAATGTGGAAACTCCAACTACGGAGAAAAACCACAACTAGAGAATAATCACTATGTGCAAATTTGTACAACACACATAAAACACTCACTACCCTTTGACCCCATACCCACACTCTTTAGAGCAAGAATTTAACTACATCTCACAACACCAAAATGTGGTTCATATCAAATACATCTAGAAAATTCTTTATTGTTAGAATCGAGCGCTTATCATTAAGCCAAAAGCTATATAGGAATCTCACTCTTAGGTTGTGAGTTGGCCCACTTGGTCTCCGCCATGGGACAATTGTTCAACCCGCAACAATCTCCCCCTTAACAATTGCCTACTAGGAAGGAATCCTACACTTGAATTGTGACTCGGCCCACCTAGCCTCCATCACGGAACAATTGTGCAACCCGCAGCAATAACTCCCTTAACAATTGCCCACCGGGAATCAAACTTGTGACCTTGGCTCTGATACCAATTGTTAGGATTGAGTACTTATCAATAGGCCAAAAGAGTTGTTAGTCAAGATTCAACTCTTTTTACTTAAGGGTGTAATATTCCAAACGCCACGATTTAATTATGACTCGACCCACTTGGCCTCTGCCACGAAACAATCGATACCACATGCAACATAAGTTTTATGACACAATATCGATAACTCTCAAAAAATATCAAGAGAAAGTCTTTACAAATTTGGGTTTCTATACACTTCACACTAGTTGTTTAAACAAACCAAGCTCATATAAATAAATGTATCTCAATCAATAAAAATAGTGGATTATCTCAGTATTTTGTTTATACAAAAATTTGATACTAGTCGTCACAAAAAATAATAATCACTTAAGTTTGTCAATTTCTACTAAAAAATATCATCTGCTTAGAATGTGAAGTAGGGGTAGTTTTTTATTATGAAAGTTTTTTCATTTTATTTCTTTATAGATATTTTAAAATTATATTTATATTTATATATTATTTTTATTAAGTTAGTTTAAAAAAAAATTCTTAAAATTTGAAAATTATGTTTTTCCCCTTTTTGTAATTTCGTTTTCTTTTTTGTTTATTTTTCTCTATTTAGTAGCTCCATCTTTTTCTCACCTCCCATTTCTATCTCAATTTTCACCATTAATCTCTTATCATTTTGAAAATAAAATTGCATCATAGTGAAACTGAGGAGTTAAGGAACATTTTGGACTGAACAATTTCTTATTTTAAGAAAGTTCATTTTCTACCTTTTTTTTTGCAATCGATTTTCTTCTTGCTTGTGGTTTTTCTACGCTCTAGGAAAATCTCTATCTGTTAAAAATCATAAAATCATGCTCTAATTGTTGATGAAACTCTTCTTTTTGTAGATTAAAATATTTTAGGCTTTGAAACTGTGTATGGAAAGAACAATATTATGAATCTACTTTAAGGTAAGGAAAAATGATCATTTAGAAGTTGTTAGTTTTCTTAAAATATTGAGTCTTGGTTTTGAGATTTAATTTGGGGTATTGATAAATTTATCTTTTTCTACATAAATGGGAAGTGATAAATTTATAATAGAAAAATTATGATAAAGAGCAAAAGAATTTATTCTTTTTTCAAGAGGAAGGCTTGTAATGAAGATGAAAAAAATGCATCTACGTCAACTACACTTCAGAAATTTAATGAGAATCCAAGAACTGAAGAAAATTAAAAATAACTCTATAGAGTTACATAGAATGAATTTGAAAATTTTTAATAATGATTCGGGGAAGCGTCCTCAAATTTGGCAATACCCACAAAATCAAATTGATGAGGTACAAAAGACTTATCTAAAATGTGGTTCATATCAAATACATCTAGAAACTTATTTCCTTCATGGTTAGAGTATTTTCCATTAAAAAAATCATATACCGTGACTTTTTTAATGTTAACAAATGTAAATAAGAAAATCATATTATGTTTGTCGAGGATTTTGGTTCGATATGGTCCAAAATGCTTATAGATGAACCAAATTAACTTGACGTGAATTCTTTTATCAAAGGGCTAGAAAAGTAATGTTTTTCAATCTGAATTGGATTATATTAATGTTTATGATTCCACTGTCAACACGAACTTGATGAAGAATCCACTTATGTTGTGGATTAAAGTCACAAATACCTTCATTGGATTCTCTTTTAATATATCTTTCAAATAGGGAATCGTGCATTTTTCTCTAATAACCATATTTTTTTTTTGTATTTTTGTATTTAGAGATGGAATGGTGGATAAAGGTCCAAAAAGATAAAAATGGAGAAGAAAGTAGATGAAGAAGAGAATGAATATGAATAAAGGTTTGTAGGAATGTAAATTGTAGTAAAATAAATGGTTAAATATGTTTTTAGTCCTTTAACTTTCGGTGAAAATTGGAATTAGTCCCTCCTCGAACTTTGAATAAATTTAGTCCCCTAACTTTAGAAATGCGTGAAGTTAGTCCTTTTAACCAAATTTTGTTAAGTTTATTTTATGTTTCAAATACGTGTCATGATAGCATTTGAGTTGTTTAAACCGTTTGACACATTTCCACTTCAATGTTAGCGAAAAAACGCATTTGAATCATCAAATAAACTTAACAAAATTTGCTTAAAAAGACTAAATTCATGCATTTCTAAAATAGGAGACTAAATTGGTCCAAAGTTTTAATGATGGACTATTTCCAATTTTAACCGAAGGTTAAGAGACCAAAGACATATTTAACCCTAAAAAATAAATAATATCAATGATAAAGAAAGAATTGGTAAAGGAAGTACATGAAAACAGTGATCAAAATTGATACATTCATCACTAGATTTGTCATTTCTCCTATTTGTGGTGTTCCCAAAGTGTTTGAATTGTATTTACAATTTGTCACCCTTAATAAACATTGAAATTATCTATTTATATATTTTTTTTCTCCTTTTTTGACTGCTCAACTAAAAATAAAATAGAAGAAAAATTACATTTATGATATAACTTCCTTAAAATTGTCCACCTTATTATGCCAGGTGTACCATTCTTTCCAATTTTTGTGGTAATTATTATAAATATCTCATTTCTCGATCTAGTTTTATTCTTACATTTTTCTCGATATTGTCTTCTATGTTTCTATCACACTTTTTATCGATCTCTATAGTATTTTCTTTTGATTCCTCTGTTACTTTATCATCTCACTTTTTCCAATCTCCTTACGTTAATCTCCTTTTTATTCATCAATTTGATTTGATTTGATTTGCAATATGACTTTTTCAAATATTAAAAAAAAATTAATATATTCCAAAACCACATCATATATGATTTCTTCAATCATGAATAAAAGTATACTTTGTTCTTCTGAATAATTATACTGTTCAAAATTTAGTCATCCTAATAAGCTTACGAAAAAAAATCACCCTTTGGCTACCTAAACTGTGATGTAGTATATAACATTCTTATAATACAACACCCATATTTTTATTCCACTACACTTATTTTTATTAGGATAATGATAGTTTAACCCGACAATTCTTACCTCTTTTTAACCCGCTTAAGAGTCAACTTAACGTGGCATTTCCCTTTTATTATTTTAATAATTTTAAGTTGTGTGTTGTGGCCCGTGAAGTTGCGTGTTGGGGTGGAGAAAATGATAGGCGCATGTGCGTGAGAAAAACAGATAAGATGAATGAAGTGATTCCACCATTCAAGCGGTTCACTTTAGATTTTATTCTTAGATAGTAGGTTTTCAGAAGCGGTGTCGTTCCCCAACGGAAGTAGGGGAGATATTGTTTTTTCAGACTCCTATTCACCTTTTTCGACCACCTGAGAGAAAAAGGTTTCCTTTTAGAACCGCAATGTTGGTTTCCATTGTTGTGCCTTTGTTTTGTCTTCGGTCAGTGTTAAGCAACAATGAAGTGTTTCTTTTTTTTTAGAACATGAAGTGTTGTTGTTGAAGTGAGAGCGAGCAAAGGGGTTCCTAGCCCCGAAGCGGTTGACATTTGAAACTTGTGTAGCCAAGCTGTTAACATGAAAAGTTGTGGGTTCGTCTTCTGTCGTCTCCGAAGCAATCATAGTTTTGGGTTCATCTTCTATCGTCTCCGAAGCAATCGTCATTTCAGTGGGCATCGTGGTGTGGCACATGGTTTCACAGTTTAGTTGTTGAAAGGAGAGCAGAGCGAGAGAAACCCTTTCCGCTTGTGCATTTTTTTTGTAGTAGTATGACTAGGACATTGGAAGAAGACGTAAACATTCGACATTCGTTTTGCATGGTTCGTTGTCGGTGACCGCAAACTGAAATTGTGTTGATTTGGAAAATCACAATTATTGCAACCAATAAGTGTATTTTCCAACTTAAATAAGTGGCTTTTTGGTTACCATTTTTTGAACACTAGAAACCAGGATTGTTGTTGTCGTTAACATTCTTTGTTGTAGATTTGGGCTTTTTAGCGTCTTGGACTAGATGGACCTAATAGGGAGGTAGTCTTTCCAAGAAGTGCTTGAGCACTATGATCTTTACATGGCAGCATAATGGTTGTTGTTAAAGCGGTTTATTGTTGTCAATATAATGTGATGGTCATGATCACTTTAGAAGTAGGTATTATTGATGAATTGGTTTAATTGTTGATATTATTTTGTACACAATTGTTGTATATGTCCATACGAATGTTCTTCTCTTATGAATGAAAAATTATAAGTAGTAATGGAAATTGAATTTGTATTTTGAAAGTACTACCCAGGTGTGATGTGTTGAAAATGATATCCAGAAAAAGCCACTTATTGGTGCTAAGGAAGACATTTATTGTTTGTGGTAATAGCGTTTCCTTGTGTCAACACCTAATTTCGTTTGAGTAAAAGTGATAAAATATAATAATCAACCACGGTTTTCAACCTTATCCCACGGCACGAGGTTGGAGAGTAGGGGTTCAAAAATCAGAGCAACAAAAATTAAAGGGGACCTCTTTTCTTTCCAATTCTTCCAACACGACTTTTTACCGAATCATACTATCATATTTTAGGGGGCTCCCCACAGTCATTTCTTCTTCATCATTCCATTCCCCCGTCATCAAGAACCTTCACCACATTCCTCCATCTAAAAAACCAGTATCTGTCCACCAAAAATGACTTGATTGAATCCTCACGTTTATCACCATTAACATATTTTTCATTACCCAACAAAATCTCCATAGCATCCGAGAACCCACCGTGATGAGTTTGCGTTTTTCACTCTTTTTTCCTCTACCAACATTTCCATTCTACACCATCAGCCAACACATTTTCCTTCACCTTTCCCATTCATGCTCATCTCCTCCCTCCAATGTCCAACACTGCCATCCTTCATTTTCTATTCATTTCTCACTAAACAAACTGAACACCCAATACAAACAACGTCGTTCATCATCATTGCACTCCATTATTCCTATGCAACAAAGATTTCCTCCATTATCACTTTCCTGTTGAACCCACAGAAAAACCCAAAGAAAAGAACACAAGCACACAATCCAAATCCCATTGAAACAAAGTGAAGGAGAGGAGACTTCATGTTGTTTTGGAGGCGAAAGAGGACGTCGCTGATGTTATCTCCGATGGTAGTGATGCAGTGTAAGGATGCAGTGGCGACAATTCTTGATGAACGAATGCATAACTATTGCGAGCCCAATCGCGGTGGCTCACACGGCGCTAGTGAGTCATAGGAGGCTAAAATTGAAGGAAATGGAAGGAGGAGACACGTGGTGATGTGACCCCAACAAGCCCAGAATCATGCCAAGGTACACCTTCAAGTCCAAGCCCATCAAGAGGCCCAACAACAAGGGGCATGCTAAAAAAGATCCAATTGGGCTTCATCCAAGATGGCCCAAACCCATTTGGACTTCTTACACTCTTCACATGGGCCAAAGAAGATGTGAAGATTTGAATAGGTGTATCAAAGAGTAGTAGAATAGCAATAAGATTGGCCCATTGTTTAGGCCTTATTTTCTAGAATAATAAGTCAAACAATATGTAGTTGAATTGCTAAAATTGGGCTTAACCAAGCCCAATAGGAGATTTGGCTGTGAGCTACCAAAGGTCCAAGGTGGACTAAGTATAAGTCAACGTTCCTTCCTACACCTCATGGATCCAATGCATCCATGGGATATGAATGCTTCCTCCTTTTCCAAGGCATCATCCAATGGTCGTGAGCCTTGCTCCTTCTCCAAGCTACCTTCCATGGCTAAGATTGAATGCCTTTCTCATCCAAGGGCTAAGAGTGCTTATGTGTATTTGCTTTTATATAAAAGCCTAAATTTTAGGCTATTATAATCACTCTTGAAATTTTAAGCAATAGATGCCTAGTGTTGAGAAAACTCCACTCATATTGCCTTTTAAGAGTCATTTGAGCTAGAGGATTGAATCATCTCCTCTAGCCACCTTCCTCTATCTTCTTTAAGATAGATTTCATTTCTCACCTTTCACTCCATTGCCGATATCAACCTTCATCCTTCACTTAGCTTCCGCCAACTATCACTTATCCATGGAGTTCTCTTCTTCACCTTCATGCAAGGGGCTCCACCACGTGGATGACACATGGATGACGATGACGCCTCCATTGATAGTCGGTGTCGTTGTCGGTGGCTTTGGCTGTGCCAGCGACATTTGCGAGCAAGGTAATAATCTCGCGGGAGATAAAAAAATAAAAAATCGAAGATGGGTTTATGTCGGCGGTGACTAAAGCCAACGGTGACGACTTCGATATGGATCAGAGGTGATGGCGGCTGATGAGTTCAAATTTTTGCCCTCATTTAATATTTAAATTTGGGGATTTAATTGAATTTTCTGTGCTTAAAGATTGATTTAATTAGGATTTGTGATTATTGGATTTATTGAGTAAGTTTGGTAA
>Ga0214545_1007873_pt1 | contig 17461 bp, 13 predicted proteins | sample CNSS4metaG_FD_160064 | JGI IMG/M metagenome (GOLD analysis project Ga0214545, IMG submission 160064) | Root nodule microbial communities from cowpea collected in UCLA plant growth center, Los Angeles, California, USA - CNSS4 | ecosystem: Host-associated > Plants > Roots > Nodule | place: USA... | reverse complement strand
TATATTACAACCTTTTCAAACCGAAAAAAATTAGAAGGATATAAATAGAGTAAATTCAATGTTTTTAAATTTGGAAAAGATATGGTGAGATAATAAGTGTCTGGGAAGAATTTGTTCAAAATGATGATGATATTCAAAGCTAAGAAAGACATCAAAGTCTAACAGCTAGTTTTCATTTTTTTTTTTTCTTCTTTTATGGGCCGTATGATACAGTAGTAGTCCATTATTAGCATTGACATTGAGGTCTATCCACATTTACCGTAGAGGACTTTTTGCAAGTTTTGTCTAATGACAACGTAGATTCAATGCACCAATTTTTTCAATTTTGATTGGGCCTTAAAGAAAGTTACCCAAGAATTTCAAAGAGATCTTTATTCTATGCATCCTAGATCTATCAACCTTCTACCCAATGGGTTTTAGAAAAAAAAAACCACCTTTCTCGTTCATGAGACTGAAAATAACAGCTCAGAACGGCTCCAACACTTGAGGTGCGTCAACAGCAACCTTAAAATTTTCTTTACCATGTTTCTCTGCTCTTGCAATTGCCACAGTTCCGGTCTCCAAAGAGCAACATAAATTTCAGTAAGCATGTTCTTATTTGGACTTTTTCCTCTCTTTCATTTCCCTGAGGTTCCAATCTTTGTTACTATTTTATTTTTGTCTTTTTGAGTGTAAGGGTGATGTGTGTGTTGATTGTTTTCCTCAATGTGTGGGTTGAATTGAGTCTCTAGAGATGCAGAGACAATAACTTTGTTCTAACAAAGAGGTATACTGAGACACACCGCAAATACCTTAGGAAATGAGTTGGTTTGATTCTCAAATCTGCGATGGCAGTGATGCTATGAGCAACCCCACTAGTATTTCTCCATCTTCTTGTTCTTCTTCTGCACCATTGTCTTACACTTCTGAGTACAAGAAACAACTTCCCCCTCCTCTGTCTTCTTCATCTGGCACCAGAATAAGCCCTGCAATTGTTTTCATCATTGTCATTCTAGCTATTGTGTTTTTCATCTCTGGTCTCCTTCACTTGCTGGTTCGATTCCTCATAAGGCACATGTCCTCTTCGTCAATTTCCCAGTCCAATAGGTACCCTGACATGTCGGAATCTGACCCTTACCAGAGACAGTTACAGCAGCTGTTTCATCTCCATGATTCAGGCCTAGATCAGGCCTTCATAGATGCTCTCCCAGTTTTCCTATACAAAGACATAATAGGTTTGAAGGAGCCTTTTGATTGTGCAGTGTGTCTTTGCCAGTTCTCAGAACAAGACATGCTGAGGTTGCTGCCTCTTTGCAACCATGCTTTTCACATTGATTGCATAGATACATGGCTGCTCTCAAATTCAACTTGCCCTCTCTGCCGAGGGAGTCTTTATGATGAGGCAGGCTTTGAAAACCCAGTTTATGACTTTGAGGGTCTGAGGGAGGAAGATGGGGTTTCAGGCAGTGTTGCTGCAGAGACTGGTTCCTTCAACAAACATGCAGAAAATCACATAATGAGTGGGAAAAGGGTGTTTTCTGTGAGGCTTGGGAAGTTTAGAAGCTCAAATAATGGAGAAGGGGGTGAGAGCAGTACCAGTAACTTGGATGTTAGGAGATGCTATTCAATGGGGTCCTTCCAATATGTTGTTGCTGATTCAGATTTGCAAGTGGCTTTGTGCCCCAATAGTGGTTGCAGTGTGAGACAATTCAAAGGTAGATTGGACCATTGTGGGAATTCTTCCACTGAAGGTGATGTTGAAGGCAAAAAAATCAACATTGCAAGGAAAGGTGAAAGCTTTTCTGTTTCCAAGATCTGGCAATGGTCTAGGAAGGACAAGGTATCAAATTCACCACAAAACCATTTGGGTGGTTCTTTTGTCCCTGCAGCTTTGCCATGGATGAATAGAGCTCAAGGTACATGAAGCAACTCAGTATTTTGGGGTTCTTACACATTTTCAAATGAGTCATCTTTTGATCTCCTTTTCACCATTTCTTTTTTAATTTTCATACTCCTGATTTTACATTTCTATTGGTAAAATACTTGTAAATTAGGCCATAAACATTCAATCAAACATTACCCTTTAAATAAGAATCATCCTTGAGTGTGTGTAAGGAAAAACATTCCTTTTATACAAAGTTCCATTTCTGTTTGTTTACCCTTCACTTGTAATTTTCCATAATGATTATCAGAAACACCATCTGTTTTTTTTTTCACCTGTGAAGCTCTTGGTAAGCTATACATGAGAAAAATAATAAGTAGTTGTTAAGTGAGAAAGAGATTAGTGGTTTGCAAAAACCACAATGAGAGCACATGATTTCAAACATAATATTTGAGTGTGGGCCATGATTATATTAGTATGACAAAAGTGGTCTTTATTAGCAACAATGTCTTGGCATGAGTAGGAAGGTTAAAAAGTGAAGTCAAAATTGGGTGTTGCTTTTTGGATGGTTTGGTTTTCTCTGGAGGTTTACTTTAATCAAAGCCATGGATTAAAAAGAAGCAAAAGAAACAAGAACACTCTCTCTGTGTCTCTGTAGAAGCTGTCCTTTTTGGTGGGTTTAACATTTGATTGCCAAGATGACAAGATGAGTGAAAAGTGAGGTGGAGACATTTTCTCATCAGTTCAGACATGATTACATTTTTTTCCTGTTGGTGCTCCAAACACAATTATTCCACATTTGTCTTTTGCAATTTTGCTAATGATTTCAGATAAATGCGTATTTTCATAATCCAAGTTACTAGTTTTGGTGTTATTAATTTTTCTGTTGGTGGTTGAAATTTATACTAATTATTTATTCTTATAATGTAATTTTCCTTTTAGCTATAGCTACGTTCTTCAAGAGAAACTTGAAAGTAGTGACAGAACTTTATGGCAAAAATATTAGTACCAAGAAAACATAAAGCATAATGGCCCATGAATTTGATTTGATTTGACTGTGTGACATTATATTATCTGGTATCAAGTACAGGTTGCAAAACTAGACTCTGAATCATAAATATATGAAAAAGTGTAGTGGGCACATGATGAAAAACTACACTCGCATGAATCTTATACATATATATATATATATATATATATATATATATATATATATATATATATATATAAGATGTTTAAGTTTTATATCAAGAGTTTACTACATCTATATGTATTAAACTAGATCGTTTCATAAGTTTAGTTTTATATTATAAACTGAGATTTACATCACTAATTTCATATTTTTAATGTTTTCTCTTTTTTCTTGTTGAATATACGTTGGTTTCATACATATTTATTTATTTTTAATGTGTATTTCACGCTATATGCGGACTAGTTAAATTAATTTCTCATAATCATCTCATTTATTATTCTTTTAACTTTATTAGTATGTTTCACTTTCTTAGCCATATATCTCTTTTAATCATGATATCTTTTCACCTTTCTCTAAATTAAATTTCAAAATAATTTAATTATTCATGTAATTCAAAAATATAATTATAAATTTTAAAAATTATTAATTTATCATAAATTTTAGTTGTAATATATTTATACATTAAAAATATATATTTGCTATAAAATTTAATCATACAAAATTAAATATCTACTATGTGAAAGAGATAAATTAAAATTCTATTGGGTGATATGATAATGCTCAATCAATTAATTAGGATCTTGAATTTAAGATTTGAATATGGTATAAAATCTTGAGTCTTAATTTTTAAGTTATAAAAAATTACAGAAATATAGATTTTATAATATTTTATTATTAAAACAAAATTTTTAAAATAATATGATATTATGGGACATAGGATCTGATGAGAAAAAATAAATCATCTTTCTCAGAAAATAATACATTTAAGACTTATAAGAGACAAATTAGGAATTGATGTAGAAATGCTAAATGTTTGGACGAAAAATCTAAATGGTTATCTTGCAATTTTGTCAACCTGTTGGACCAACTAAAGGCAACAAATTAATGGGCCTTGGTGTTGGGCCCATGCAAGAAAATTGAAAGGTTCTCAACCACAAAATTATTGACATATAATGTGCCACATTTGTTAGCTCATCACCAACTGAACAACCTAAAATCATGATTGGAGAAAATAGAATTAGAAATTATGAAAACTAATAAAAGGAAGAAAAGGACTTACTTTAAGATCGGTTGTTGGATTTGCTAAATCTAAAACTCATAAATAGATGATAAAAACCTTGACACATACCCCAATTTTGTGTGTATATATATATATATATATATATATATATATATATATATATATATATATATATATATATATATTTAAAGCAAGTTACAGTGTGAAAGAGATATTGAATGAAAGAGAATAATAGTATTTGGAAGTTTGAGTTTGAGGTGGTGAAAGAGAAGCACGGCTTTGTTTACAACAACATTGTGTTATGGCTTGATTATGATATTTTAAGATGTGATTCTTCACAAATTTAATAAATAGTCCAAAAACGTATCTTATTTCTATCTTATTTTCAATTTCTATTCTTATTATTCTTATATATATTCTATTTTATTTTGAACTTCTATTGTTATTATTTTGAATTTAGTCTATATTTTCTTTATTAATTTCGAAACTAGTTTTATTATATTGGTACGTAAAGCCTAAGGCTTTTTAAGAATGTTTTTGTCGCCTCTGTTGCTAGATCCACCGTCAGCCAGCGCCGCTTTCAATCTTTTCTATTAATGAAATTCAAACGCAATTTGATGTTTCTATTAAAATTTAGTGAAGTAACAATTTATCACTTTGCATGAATTTTACATCAAATTTTTCGTGCATATACACCTTAACAAAATAGGAATGATTAACTACAAAAATAAACATCTTATTAAAATAGTTCGCAATCTTTAAATTCATGGTGAGGTTCCTCAATTTTTTGAGTTTTTGGGTAGTGTTATTTTTATTACCTGTTATCTTATTAATCACATATCTTGTTCGATTTTAGATAATAATACTTCATTCTATTTTATTTTCTTCATCCTTTACCTCTAAAGTTTTTTAGGTCTACATGTTTTGTACATCAAAATATCACTTCTCCGTAAGTTGAGCAATAAAGGTTCAAGAAATTTCCCCAAGCCCTTAAAGACCTAGCATTTCCCCTGCAAAGTCCTCCAAAATCCTTTTCTCCTGAACTAGCTATGTTAAACCTCTTGTAAGCACCTCTTTCACCAAGCAAAAAAGAATAGGGGGACAGGGGATCACCGTGCCTCACACCTGTTCCATAAGAGAAGTAACCGGCCGATATGCCATTCACTCTAAGGGAAAGAAAATCAGATTTAAGAATCTCCAAAATCCGTAAAGAAAAAGTCCTGTGAAAGCCAAAACGTTCCAGAACTTGAAGCAGAAAATGCCAATTAAGAGTGTCAAATGCTTTAGAGATATCAATCTTCACAGCCACATCGCCTCCTATAACAATTTTAGGCAGCAGATTTATAGCCTTTGAGGTAACGCAAAGACAATCCTTGATCTGTCTTCCTTTGATAAAGCCATTTTGATTAGGGGACACTATTTTACTAGTTATGTGAGCTAGTCTATCAGCCAAGATTTTAGAGATGATTTTGAATCTAAAATTAGCCACATCAATTGGTCTAAAATCTTTAATATTCTCCACCCAAAATTTTTAGGAATTAGAGATATAATATTAGAATTCATCCCGGGAGGATCCAACCACTTTTGAAGAATTGTTGCACAGCCTTGCAAACATCATCACCAATGATATCCGAACATGCCTAATAAAAAGAACCACCAAACCCATAAGGACCCGATGAACTATCACCATCAAGATCAAACATAACTAATTTAATTTCCTGTTTCTCCGGACATTGGATCAACATCAGATTTTCCTCATCGGTAACCAAGCTAGGAATATTCTTGGAGACAAAATTCTGCATCTCCAAATAAGAGCAATTAGCCTAAGCAATATCAACATATAGATTGGTATAGAAATCCAAAATATGTCTTCAATTTGACTTGGATCATCCAGATTTAGCCCATTATCTACTAATTTCTGTATGGTACTAGCATTGCTTCTTTTTTTCACCATTGAATGAAAAAAAAAGCCATATTTTTGTCCCCATCTTAAACCAACTCATCTTAGCTTTTTCCTTCTAGAAACTTGCCTGACAATCCAAAACAAAATCCAACTCCTCCATCAACCTTTTCTCTTTAGTCATAAGCTCATTTTTTTCAACATTAAGAGGATTCCAGCTGACATTGAATCTGGTCAAGGTCTATTTGCTTTTCCAAGACCATTTTATTAACATTACCAAAAACATTTTTGTTCCAAGTTTTAAGAGAAGATTTCAAACGCTGCAGCTTCTTTTGGAGAACCAGCATAGGGCAACCAACCATAGGTTCCCTCCAAGGCTCCTGAATAAAATTCTTAACATTTTAAAAAATCTAAAAGAGGAAGGACAAGGAAAGCAACAAGGGATGGTGATCAGAACAAGAACAAGGCAACACTTGATATCTACAATTGGATCAAACATCAAGGCATGAAAAATTACAAAACGCTATATCCAACCTTCTGTCAATTTTGTGATTCCCCCTCTCCTGTTCAACCAGGTGAAAAAAGGACCTGAAGAGGGAATAACAAGTTCTGAATTACTTATCTAATCAGAGAAATCAGCACATGAATATCTGTTAGGGGGTCCAAGATCCAAAAGAGAGAAAATTAGAAGGTGAAGCAACGCTGTGCAAATCTGTTGCCTCCGTCGCCGAGAAGGAAGAGGTTTAGACGTTGGGGTTTCATTGTATTAGTCCTGAAGTTTTCTGTATTTTGACCCCTCATATTTTTGTTATTTTCTTTTTAATAATATTTTCATATGATAACTTGTGATGTGGGATGTTAATTTAGTAGAAATATTAAAGTACACAATGATAGCTTACATGAATATTATTAAAAATATATATAACACATTTTTTTTAATCTCTTCTTATTTAATGTTCTTGTTAATCTATAACTCTAAAATTGTCTAGGATATCTTTAAACATTCTCACCGTGATGAGGAAGGACCATATGCACCTATTTGGATATAGGAAAAACTTAACTCACTACTTCTTGTTAGAATAATAACACCTTTCAAAATGTTCTTATTGTGTAATAAGACCAGCTTGACTTAAAAGGGAAAATAATCCACATTACATGTCATAAATATGCTTTCGTGGAGAAATTAAACCTAATTTGAATTCACTTTACACATCTTGTTTAGTTCCATATTAGTGGAATATGTTGTATATTTAGACTAAACATTTTGTTATCATCTTATCAAGAACTAACTGGTTAGTTTATAAGAAAGAAGTAGAGATAATAGAAATAAAAAAAAGCAAGTCAAGAAAAAAAAATAGTTAAAAATAAGATTAAATCTTTATATGTTTAGTTAAGTAAAAATAAGTGAGAAATGAAAAGAAAATGTTTTGAAAGTTGAGTAATTTAATTGATTTGATAGAAAATATGAAGAGGAATAAAAAGTAAGTAGAAATACTTGAGAATAGATCACACCTTCACTCTTTTAACTAGAAATAATATGATCCTGAGTATAAAGGCTGGCTAGATATATAAATGGAGCATTAAAATAATCAAAATTAATAATTGAGATGTCAACAGCATAATCCACACTCTGACTTCTATGCTAGATATCAACATTAAAACCCTTGTCTGATCTTTTACATACATATTACAATAGATAGATAAACAAATATGACTAGTATCTTAAATCCGTATGAGATATTAAACTACATGCAACACTTATAGCCTGAAACGCATTGACCGAAGCACCTTCAAAGAAAATAGTTAGCACCTATGGAATTCAACATGATGCAAATACTCTTTGCCTCGAAACCAAAAAAAAGGGAAAAAGATTGACTTTTTCATGCAGGAATATTCTGTACTAATGGAAGATGTGAAGCCACCAAACAGACCACAACTTGATCCCAAAAAGTGATCCCAGTTAATTGCATGAACCGTACCGAGACCTCATGAAAGAATAGATCATGAAAATTCCTCAAAAGACTAAAGTGCGTAAAAATTCCTCATAACTCACGAGGAAAGTTATTGATTTGTCCTTCTTCCATTGTCTCTTTGCCATTTATTTTGTACGATACCTTTATGCGCATGACAAGAGACTTCTGAAATAAAATAATTGCTAGCCGTCACATCTTCTCCAAGAAGCATTTGTATATAAAATCATAATGCACATTGTAGAGCATAAAATTTAACAAATTAGGGAAATCTACCTTTCCATGTTGAGAATTAGTAAGTCTCATATTTTGCGTGATGGACTCCTTTCCACTAGCAGTGAGGATATTGCCGCTAGCTGGATTTAAGTGCAACTGAAGAAACTGAAAATACCAAAAAGAGTAAGGAGACGAGAAATACGATAACCATGATTTGCAAAATGTAAATATTTAGCACCCAAAAATTGGAACAACTAAACACATAAATAGGATATCATTCAGCGACATTTTATTGCTAGAAGTTCTTGTTACAGTCATAGTCATAGTCAGCTCTACCTAGTGTTTTGCTGTCCCAAAAACATAGAGGAATCTTATTACAGCTATGTGTCAAATAAACGAATGAGAAAACATTTTTCCATAGCAACTAGAAATGCATGGAGCCATAAGCTAATACAATAATAATAAAGATCATTAAACTATGAAAGGCCGTAGACAAATATTATATGATAAACACCCTCAGTATGATGATCTTAACAGTACATGTAGAAACTCTCACTGAACAGCATACTAAGTAGCATACCTTTGGAACTGCAGCCTGAAAAACAAAATCTGTATATACATTTGAGGTCAAATTTGTAAAGGTAGCCCGAATGTTCGTAGTTTGTAAGTTTCCTGGCTGTTTTGAGAAATTGAACACCAACCTCAAGGAGCTACTCTCAAATGCAGTTATAGATGGATAAACCAGTTCATTGTTGTCTATACGAGACAAGAGAAGAACGAGGAATTAGTACTTGGACAAGGTACAAATCACCTGCTTACTAAACAATGTTTACCTTCTGTTGGTGGGCTGGGGACAAAACCATCTAATGAATCCACTAAAGGAGCGGCTCCAGCATTTGAAGTTGTTCTAGGAGAAGGTGAAAGTGATGACAGATCATCTAATGGTGAAAGTGGTGACTTCTTACTTGGTTGGGGGGACCATATGTCTATTGTAGATGAGTTGCTTTGTGCAGGTGATTTAGTTGGTGCAGAAGGCGATCCAATAGATAACAGATCCAAGAGAACATCTGTGCCATTTTCTGAGGGTGGAGTAGCATCTAAAAATGCAAAAGTAAATGTCAGAGATAATATGAATATGTTAAATTGAACAATTCATCATAAAGGAGACAATGATTATACACTACTCCACACAAAAATCCAAGATAAACAAAAAACCGCATGTCTTGGTTTTTCCTCGGGAAAAGCAAGCTTCACATTTCAATTTGTACTTTACAAATTACAGTAATTACTTATGGCCAATGAAACTAAACCCATAAAATAGAAAACTTTTGTGATATTTTTAAAATTAAAAAACGACTGACTTGTAGGGAAGTCTCTCATCATCTACCTCATAGCAACTTATTTATTTGTTGGACAACTTTGCTTAACGACATTTAGTTTTAAGATGAAATCTAATATGATTAGAGTCTGTATCTCATTTTGGTAATTGCCTATTGTGATAGGCTCACTTGTCCTGGCGGGCATCCATGAAGGGAGTTTTGGGAAGTCTCATATTACCTAACTCAATTCTTGGGTATTGAATGAAAAAATATATACTAAAAAAGGAATGTGTACACGCTAAAAAGAGTTGTAATTCTCTGTAACAGAAATCCATTATAGATTAAAAAATTACAATTGTTATGAAGGAAACAACAAAAAAGTCAGTTTTATAATTGACCATAAACAGAAAAGTGAAATATCTCTAACCCCCTCCACAAACTCAAGGTGGGTGAGATCCACCGCGAGCTTGGATATGAGAAAAAGAAAATACATTGAACAATTAGTTGTTTGGCAATATCAAGTTCCATGTGCTTTGTCTTGCCATGCAGAATGGGTATGAGAAAGTTTAACAACACTAAGATCGTCAAATAAACATCTGGAGCACAATGAGTAATAGCAATTCACTAAGTAACATTTGAATCCAAAGAAGTTAAGTGATGGCAAAGGCAAGACTTCAACATTTTGCTTTTGTACTAGATCTAGCAAAAAATATTTGCTTACGAGATCACAATTGTTGGAGATCCCATATGCCTAGAGATAAGGTCAAATTACAGTGTATATAAGTGGGTGTAAACTTCATCTTATAAATCGGTTTTGTAGGGTTGAATTAAATTTAAATTTTACTTCTTAAGAACAATGAAACTAAAGTAGGACCAAGATATAATGCTCTAGAAGCGGATTGACGATCGTCTACATCAACATGCCAGTCTGCATAATAAAAAGTTTTAACCATTATAGGTTGATTAGGAAGAGCGGGAATAATTTAGATACCATAATAAAGTGTTTCCTTTAAATATCTTAGTATACATTTTACAGTAGTCCAATGAGGTTAACAGAGGGGTTGACAAACTCACAAACTTTGATAACAGATAACCATATTTTTGGCAACTGATAGTGAGATATTGAATATCACCCATCACAGATCTGCAAAATGATGGATTAGATAATAACCAAAACCTTGTTTAGAGAGTTTACAGCCTAAAATCATTGGGGGAGAAAAAGGCTTAGCCTCAAGTATGTTAGTCTTGGCAAGAAGATCCTGAATGTATTTAGTTTGAGACATAAGACGAGACCCATTGGATTGAATTGAGTTGAACTTCTATAAAAATAAAGTACATGTGATAATGATATTATCATCGCACTGATGAGACATGTTTTGCTCACACATTTATATATTTATTGTAGATTGAAAACACTTTCAATATGTTGGCAGTGAAAACACAAAAATATATAACTGATTTGCTGGCAGAGACAAGAACTATTAGGTACAGACCCACATCAACTCCAATGGATCCTAATCACAAGCTACGTAAAACTGAAAAGGAACCAATGGTAGACAAAAAGATGTACCAAAGACTGGTTAGAAAGTTAATATATCTCGCACACATCACACCAAACATTGCTTAATCCCATTTATGCATGAATTGAAGGAATGTCATCTTCAAGCTGCTTCCAGGATTCTGCATAGTTGAAGGGAAATCCCAGAAACGGAGTTCTGTTCAAAAAGATCAACAATTGGATATTGTACTTTCTTAGACGGAAACCTAGTGCCATGGAGGAGTGAAAAACAGAACATGGTGACTAGATCATCAGCTGAATTAGAATTCAGGTCAATCGCTCAAGGAATACGTGAGTTCTTATGGATAAAAATTATGTTAAACGGATTGAAGATTAATTTGGAGAGTCCCATGAAGCTCTAATGTGACAATAAGTCTACAATAGACAATGCACATAACCCTATCCAGCATGACAGGACAAAACAAGTTGAAATAGATAGACACTTCATCAAAGAAAAATTAGAAGAAGGTCTAATATGCATGTATACAATCCATCTAGGGAGCATGTAGTTGATGTGCTAAAGAAAACCCTTAATAGCTCAATCATCAACAATCTCATAAGCAAGCTGGGAATGACAAATAAATATAGTATTATTTGAAATCCCTCAAATTAAGTGATTGGGATTAAGAGTTATTTGACATATTTGTTCCTGGTTTAGGATCTTTATTTCAGGAGATTTATTTTCTTAATTAGGATATTTATTCCTTCTCAAATTCCTCAAATAATCGAGGAAAATTATTCCACAATTATAGTTCTCTGCCCACCTCGTTTTGTAACAGGAGTTGGTAGTGGAACAAAGACTACATAAAACACCATCAGGAGCAGCATTATGGGTTTGCAAAGTATCACCTGAGTAGCTACAAGCGGCAAAAGGAGGTAGAACATTTTCTAAAGGCATGGATCACTGAGCTCTTGATACGGGAGATATTTGACACTAAAAAGAATACGTGCATGCTAAAAAGAGTTGTAACTCTTATATATAGATCGAAGAATTACAATGGTTATGAATGAAAAAACAGAAAAGTTTATATTTCACAGTAAACAGAAAAGAGAAATATCTCTAACATTGGGTGCAATTTATATATTTGTTGGACAACTTTGCTTAATTTCAATTGGTTTTAAGATGAAATCTAACATAACATTAGTTCTTTTGGCTTTTGTGGAGCCAAGATTATTGGCAGTGTCTTTTTCCAGTTCTTTGACGTCTTTAACAGGAAAGGAATGCCAGAGTTTTCAAGGGAGCTTTTTCATCTATAGATGACAATTGGGACAGGTATTTTATCCTTCCTTTTATCAGCTGCTCATGGTCGCTATAGGGATGTTACTAACAAACTGATTGGCATGCTCTGTTACGTGACTGATATCTTAGGATTTAGGTGTCTTGTCATCTTTCTGCATTCTTCTGCTCTTCCAAAATATTTCTGGTTAAAATACCTTTTTAATCCCAATTTTCATTAAGTTTTGTCAAATCAGTAATAATTTTGTTTTTATGTTCAAATAGGTCCCAATTTTCGTTAATTTTATTTAATTTGGTATTTTTTTGCTAATACCGTTTAAATCATTAGCACATGAACAATGATCACCACGTGTCACTTCGTAGTTTTTTTTTTTTTTTTTTTTTTAATTCGTGTCAACCCACCAACGTGTCACATGTCAGAGTCAATGTTTTCTATTCAATTTGATCCCTACATTTGTTAGTTTTATTCAATTTAATCCCATTTTTTTTAACATGAATCAATTTTGTCTCTCTCCAAATTGAGACCAAATTTATTTTTTATATTAAAATTCACATTTTTTATTAAATATATTAAAATTGACATCATTATAACTTTCATATAAAAATTAAATTTTGAGAGGACAAAATTGCTCAATTTTAAACAAAATTGAAACTAAATTAAACAAAAATAACAAATAAAAGGACTAAATTGAATATAAAATGACTTCACATGTGACACGCTGCTGAGTTGACACCTGAACATTATAAAAAAATTTAAAAAAAAAATTTAAAAATTAAAAAAATTAAAATCAAAAAATCAAAAAAATTAAAAAATCATGAAGCGACATATGACACAATCACTGTTCATGACCATTAATGATTTAAACGGTGTTAGCAAAAAAGGATCAAATTGAACAAAATTGACGAAAATTAGGACCTATTTAAGCACAAAAACAAAATTATGACTGATTTGATAAAACTTGATGAAAATTGGGACCAAAAAGATATTTTAACCAATATTTTTTCTACCTAATAAAATTGTCAAATCCGTATCGATAAAAAAATAGAGCTACTTACCTTTTAATTATGGAATAATAAACAATGACGACAATTATTAGGTACAAACACTTTATTTATAGAAGCATTATGATAATTTATAAGATACACCAGAAACACTAACCAGACTGTTGAGCTGCGAATGAAATATTGACACCAAGTAGATCATGAAGAAGATCACCACCTGAAGAGCTTGGTACACGTACAGGAGAATCATCTGAATTTATATCGAGGAGATCTACAATAGGAGCCACAGCTTTGGCTACTCGATTTGTAGGTGTTGAAGCTGCATCTGGCAAAGATCCGGCCCTCCTGGCAATGAAAGTAGCCTCATCCAGAACTGGCATCCTCTCTACAAGTGTAGGCCTGCACGATGATAAATATTTTCCCTATATGGGTTTCCCACTTAAGGGTATAGTAGCAATTTAAGCTTTTGAAATAATATATTATACATACAAATTGGTTAACCTCACCTAATGTTTTGATGCTTTGCAATAATCAAATTGAATTCTATGGATCTTTGCTGCAATTCTAACACAAAGTTCCCTTTGTACTGAATGACTATTTCCCTGATTCTCCTACATACAAGCAAGATTTGAGCTTATCATAGGTATATAAGTATTTGATGTGTAGGGGTGTAGATACATGGACGAAAAAGATTCATGTTTTGTTAGAGATGAAAACACAGGCATATGGGATTGATCAGGCCATAAGTGTTACTATTTTGAGCTGGATCTGCTGGGTTATACTAAAATATAATATAGCATTCATCAAAAGTAAAGGCAGGAAAAAAGTAAAGTAAATTACACTCCCCTCCCTTGAGAGAACAAGTATTTATGCCATTGTTCACATCTCCTATAGTTGAAATACGCAGTTTAGTTCATTTACCTTATAACCAAAAAATAATGTTAAAAAGATTTCAAAATATTTTTTAACTACATTATAAAAAAATTAATTTACAAATTTATCCTTTGTTCACACGATGTCCTAACATTGTTTCCTATATACACATCAACATTGTTTCTCTTTCCTAAGGCGCTGCAAGCAAAGTAAACACTTTGGAAGGAAAAAAATGTCTAACTAAATTAGCTGTTAGTACATTGGAGAAAGAATTTAGAACCAAAAATATATTATAAAAACAAAAATAATTTAGTAGCATACAATTTTGTAAAAAAAAAGAGCAAAAACGTATTAACAAATGATTTTCTGATCAAAAGAATATTCTTTGATAGAAACTATTATATATTTTACAGAAAAAAAAATTGTTGAAAACTGTGATGTAAGTTTCATCTATTAAATAAGAAAATTATATATCTTAAAATGAGAAAAGAGAAAAATGTACCATAAAATATAAGGTACGACATTGTAAAAGATATTTAGGTCATAAATTGTTTCTAAGGAAAAATTTCAAAATAAAGTGAAGTGTAGTATATTAGGTGTAATAACTTGCATCTCTTAGGAGATGGTCGGGTTAAAAAGGACATTTTAGAAATAAACTATTTTAATGGAAATTAATGAAACATTAACAAGTTTAAAATAATATCATATAACCAAATATGTTAGGTGAGTGTGAAAATTGTTACTTAATGTATTTCAAGAAAGTTTAAATTTTATTTTCAATCACCGCTAGTTCTTTGTTGTTAATGTTAAGATTGTGTTTCTAGAATAAGTCCCATAATTTATTGAGATTTGTCTCCCTAGAATTAGCTCATTAATATTTCCATAATTGCTAACAGGCTTGTGTACATATAGGTCTAATGACCTAATTATTCTGTATCAGAAATAAAATATTCTTCTTCTAAATTTGAGATGGTATCAGAGTCATTATTAGAGTCTATCCTAGTAGGAAAGTTTGTTGTTTGTTGGGCATGTTATTCCACCCGCTATCGAACAACTCATTAATGTTTAGTCCCATGCTCGATATGTATATACATCGGTGTGAAGGGAGTGTGTTGAAAGTCCCACATAGACTAGTGATATGGTCAATTTAGAGTATATATGTAGGTGCAAACCTCATATATATATGTAGGTGCAAACCTCACTTTACAAGCCGGTTTTGTGGGATTGACTTAGGCTTAAAGTCCACTTATTAACATGGTATCAGAACTCCTGATCCTAGGAGTCTTTGACCATAGCGTAAAACCCTAAATCGCAGTCACCGCTGCTACCTTGATCCACTATGTTTTTCACTACAGCCTTCATCGCTGCCTCTATTTTTTTTTTCACTATAGCCTTCATCGTTGACTCTATTTTCACTGCAATTGTCATCGCTACCTTTGTTTTTTCACTGTAGCCTTCATTGTTGCTAGTCTCGATACTTTCATTGTTGTCTTCCTCTCTTATCCCAATCTTCATCCATGGTTGAGACTGAGAAATCCCTTTCTGAAATATGGGAAAAATCACATAGTGTTGAAGAATCGTAGAATATTCATTATGCTTATTGGCTAACTAGGAAGAATTATCTTAAATTGTCTCAACTCATCAGGACCATACTGAAGGGAAAAGGAAAAGGTAGTCGCCTTACTGATAATGCCCTTGATGAAACATATGCAAAGTTCAAATCATGGGACGAAGAAGACTCCATGATCACGGCATGGTTGTGGAATTCAATGGTACCAAAAATTAGTGATACTTGTATGTTCCTTAAATTAGCAAAGGAAATTTGGGAAGCGATGGAGCAAACCTATTACAAGGCAAAGAATATTGAACAAATATATGATGTAAAGGTGAAAAACTTTGGGAGCCAAACAGGGAAACAAATCTGTTAAAGAATATGCCAACCAACTCAAGTCTCTATGGATGGAATTGGATCACTATCACGTTATAAAAGTAAGGTGTTCAGAAGATTGAACGATCCTTAAATATTACATCGAAAAGGATAGGGTTTATGATTTTCTAGTAGGCCTAAATTCTGAATATGATCAAGTTCGTATCCAAATTCTAGGAAAGGAGAAAGTCCCAGGACTTAACAAAGTGATAGCTATCATTCGGAGTGAAGAAAGCAGGCAAAACTTGATGCTAGAAACCCCAACAATGGTAGTTGAAGAAGGAACAACCATGGTTATTAATCAAAAGAAAAATGGATTTCACAATACGGAGAAAAAACATGAGGAAGTTTGGCGTACCTACTACAACAAGCCACACACACATGGGAAAATTATTGGAAATTACACGAAAAACCTCCACTGCTAATGGACATAGTGAAGAGGTTGGTCACCTAAATCATGGAAAGATAGAAAGGGTAAGGAGAAGCAAAAATCTGAAGTAAGCTCTATTTTCATTCGGTTTGTCTCATTGATTAAAAACCAATTTGACTCAATGTTAAGAGGATTAGGTCGGACAATGCCAGGAACTACTTTAAGTTTGTCCTAAACTCTTTTTGCCAAAAAGAAGGATTACCCATGAGCCAGAACATCTTTTCTGGTTCCTCTTCACTGTTTGTCACAGTGATTGTCGCCGTCCGCCGTCTTTCGCCACCGTCCGCCGTCGCCGCTGGCGTGTCTACTCCGACGAAGTCAGGGTTAGGTGCGCCTCGAGGAGCGCAACCCATCCCCGCAAGTCACGTCCCAGGAATCCTCCGCACGGGCCGCCACGCGCCGCCACTCTCTGGCGGCCTTCAAGCACGTGTTCACCACGCGCCGCCTTCTCGGCACCGGAATCGCGCCGCGCCACTGTCGTTCGACTCGCCGAAGCCTCCTGGGTCTATTTGTGCTCTTATTTCTCTGTTTCAGTGGCCATAGCTTGTACCTACGGTTTCTCCTCAAAAGTTAAATTTTTTTTAATGGCTTCTACGGTTGGAATGGCTCCCTCTCTGTTAGCTACTCCTATTATTACTTCTGCAAAACTGAACTGGAAAAATTACTCCTCTTGGTCAGCTTCGGTGGAGTTGTGGTTTCTTGGTCAAGGCTATCATAATCATCTTGAAAAAGAGGTCTCTACTATTTCAGAGGAAGAGAAACCTAAGTGGCAGAAATTGGATTTTCAGTTGTGTGTTGTTTTATGGCAATCGGTTGAGCAAGGGGTCCTAGACATTTTGAGACCTTACAAGACATGCTTCTCTTTTTGGAAAAGGGCACAAGACATTTTTGCTAACGACATTCAGCGCCTCTTTGATGCAACTCAAAGAGTAGCCTCACTCAAGCAAATCAATCA
>Ga0214545_1007872_pt1 | contig 17462 bp, 5 predicted proteins | sample CNSS4metaG_FD_160064 | JGI IMG/M metagenome (GOLD analysis project Ga0214545, IMG submission 160064) | Root nodule microbial communities from cowpea collected in UCLA plant growth center, Los Angeles, California, USA - CNSS4 | ecosystem: Host-associated > Plants > Roots > Nodule | place: USA... | reverse complement strand
TATCATTAATTAATATATATATATATATATATATATATATATATATATATATATATATATATATATATATATATATATATATATATATATATAAATAAAGGAGGTGTCAACTTCTATTTCAAATTTAAGTTTGGTAAACGCATCATAATATTTTTTTTAGGTATAATTACTCATATAATACCCAGTTTGAGACTAGTGTGTCAAATAGGTACCCGGATTAAAAAAAGTGTCAATCGCATCCCAAGTTTCGAAAAAGTGCTTCAATTAGGTTCCTTTCAGACATAGTTGACTAACGCCGTTAGTCAACGTGCCACGTGTCAGTCTGTATTTTTTTAAAAATTTTTTAAATTTTTTTTAAAATTTTTAAATTTTTTTTTAAATTTTTTGAAAAAAAAAATACCATGTGTCAAGTCCCTGTGTGACACGTGACATTGTTAGTGCCATGTTGCATTGCAATGTCACATGTCAATATCACTATTAGATACCATTGTGTTGATTTCAATTTAGTCCACATATATATATTTTTATTTCAATTTAGTACCTACTTATGTGTATCTGATTCAATTTTGACCTAATATTTTTTAATAATTAAAATCCATTTTTTATAAAACTAAAAGTAATTAAGTATAACAGTTTTACAAAAATTAAGTATTTGATATTTATATTAAAATTTAGTGGTAAAATTCATTTTTACTAAAAAAATTAGTATAACATTTATACCAATAGAAATTTTAGTTTAAAATTAGTAAGAGACAATATTGTTCTATTTTGGAAAAAAAATAAAAATTAACAAAACATGAGTAATTAATAAAATAATATGTTAAAAAGTTGTTTTTAATAAAAAATATTAGTATAACATTTATACAAATAATAAATTTGGTCTAAAATTGAGAGAAATAATATAAATATTAGTACTTAATTTTGTAAAAATATTAATACTTAATTATTTTTAATCTTATAAAATATGGATTACAAAAATATTTTAATTATTAAAAAAAATTGGGACAAAATTGAATCAGATACATATACTTAGGTACTAAATTGAAACAAAAAGACATATATGGGGACTAAATCGAAATCAGCACAATGACATCTAATAGTGACATTGACACGTGGCATTGCAATGCCACGTGACACTGACAAAGTCATGTGTCACACATAGGGACTTGACACGTGGCATTTTTATTATTTTTTTCATAAAATCTAAAAAAAAATTAAAAAAATTATTCTTTTTTTAAAATTTTAAAAAATTTTAAAAAAAGTTTTAAAAATTAATTTATTTTTTTAAATTTTTAAAAATTTTAAAAAAATTTAAAAAACGTTGACTAACGTCGTTAGTCAACTTCGTTTGAAAGAGACCTAATTGAAGCACTTTTTCAAAAATTGAGATGCAATTGACACATTTTTAAACCGGATACCTATTTGACACACTAGCCCCAAACTGGGTACTATACGAGTAATTATACCTATTTTTTAATTAAAGTAAGGTGTACTTTTGCAAGTTTCTAAATTATTTTATGTCTTTAAATTCTTAATAATAATTTAGGATATTACAATAAATACTCAATCATAAACTCAATATTATCTTAACTAGTTTAGATGGGTCTCTGATCAAAAGTTTTCTTGACGGAGGATCAGGCAAGCGTCGCCCATTTGTGAACGACATTACAAGTAAGGGGTACTCGTGGCTTGAAATGCTTTTGCTCGAGGGGGAAGTACCAATGTGAAGGGACTCACACTTGAGGGGGAGATTGGTTGGAATCCTACTGTTTGTCTAAGTACTACAAAAAAATAAGAAAGTTAAGCATCATATAAGGATGAAGACTAACAAACCCATGCCTAAAGGTTTTTGGTTGAGAATAGTGTCAATCGCTTATGTGGTTGGGCTCAAGTGTCATTGACGTTGGGACTCCCCAGTAATCCCTCAAAAGACACAACATGAATAACCACTCATGAACTGTAATAACATATAAAATATTAGGAATAATATAAAATGTTTTTATATTTAATTATTCTAAATAAAATTATTTTGTATATGTCATAAATAAATTTACACAAGTGTTTCACAAATAGACAATATTCAAGTTTTATTCATCTATTTATTCCAACATTTTCTTAGTTGAATAAAACTTATTGAAATTGACATTTTTACTCCACAAGTTAAATGAAATACTTTACCAATTAAGTCTCTAATAAAAATCCTTTTTATGTCTTAAAGTTTTTAACAAAATTAATACCGAGCCTTGATGATCAATATAAACATATTCAATTGATACATGACAATTATTATTTTCATTCTAACTGCCTATGAAAATGCATGTGAGAAAAGATGTTTAATACTATTTTATTGGTATACAATTAGGGAAATTTCTATAATTAGGTAAGAATTATTGTAAAACGTTATGGAAAAAAGCTAAATTGGTTTTTAAACAGAGGAAAGAAACCCAATAAGAATAAATAATCGGAATGCATAAAAGTTAATCGAGAAAGATTCGCTAATTACTAGGGATAATATCTTTAATTTCAATTTTACAATGAAAAATATTTTATTTTTATTATTGTTTTAAAATAATTTTAGACAAAAAAAATAGAATTTTGTATTATTATGTATTTTGACATCTTAACTAGACTGACACCCACAAAACACATCTATCATTTATCATCATATAAAAATTTACTAAAAAAAATAAAAGAATAAAAGAAACATAATCATGAGAGGCTAGACCATACTGATGTGAATAAACTAATTAAACTTCCTAAAGAAACTATAAATTTCTGAACATGGAAAGATAAAACCTAATATGGAAAATAAAAAACTAGACTCGTAGATGATAGTAAGCTAGGATACTAAATATAAGCTTCTCTATTTGCTAGGGTCAAAGTAGTCAATTTATTTGTACAATGGATATCCTTCTAAAAAAATATGAGAAACTTGAAATTGTATATTTCTACACAAGTGAAAGCATGTTCTTCATCTTTCTCTCAACACCCAAGACACAGAATAGAAGAGAAAGCCTAACGCAACAAAGAAAAATTATATTCAGTCCAAAGCTGATGGCACACCCTTAGCCAAGGGTCCAATCACAAGAAGCATGACTAGGCACATTCAAGAAGAGTTAGCAACATCTAGTCAAGGTGAACCTAAACTCCTTTTCACTTGGGCCATCATGGAGAACTTTTAGACCTTATATTAAGTGTCATGTAGGTTTTCCTTTGAAGGTTCTGTATTAAGGGCCAAGTAGTGTAGGGTTTTAAAAACAATCTTGCTTAAGTAGGGATAATAACATCCTAGTTAGATATTACTAATTTAAATAAAATAAAATAGCACGCAATATTAAAACGATAATTAATAAACGTCTTTCTCAAATCCTCGGGAAAATTAAACTTTATTAAATATGTCATAGTTCAAAATTTAAACCAAAACAACAATGGTTCCGAGTTTCCAAAACATAAAACCTATCATATTGGAAATACATAAATATGGTAAAAATATCCTCTATAAAATCCCCAAACTAGCCTCGCTCCAGTGCTACGTATCTCCAACTCCACTCGAAACATCATCTGTTCTAGTGTAACAAGTTACACAATCATCACCAAACACAAGCAGATAGGGTGAGCTCAAGATAAAATAAATAATAAACAATACCATGAAACTTAAATCCCAATTATTAAGTTAAACCTATGACCCTTCTGAGAACTACCATTCTCAAACAATCGCAATCACAGCCACTACCGTGCACATCCTGATTCTATACACTTTGATGTTATCCTTAAAATGACTCCCGTTGCCACAAGTTCCAACTCGTGGTTCCACCATCTATCGGCCACCACCTATAGATCACACGCGAGAATTATCCAGTTATGGACTACAATCCGCAACACCGAGTGGAGCTCTCCAATACGAACCACAATTCGTATTCATCACAAGACTATCATCCTCACCGGCTCCGACCGTGAAGAGCAATCAAGTGAACAATCAATACCAGCCACAACTAGCATGCTCACACCGAAATTCCAATTACCATCAGGCTCCAACCTAGAATGACCATGTTTTCAACTCCCCATTACATCCTGCAACTCGTAAATGGGCCCCTAGGAAGTCATCTCCTCGAGGCCTTCATCCAAAACGGTGTAAACATCTTCCAATGCAACACGTCACTACACGTGATATCGCTCCAAACCGCCTGGCGGGCACCACACGCCGCCAAGCGCCATGCGTTCCAATGGCCACTATCTTGGGACTTCCCTGGTTCCTTCTATCGCCTAGTGGCTCACCTCGTGCTGTTAGGCACCACAACATTAGCATTACTACTACTGAATTTTGGCTCTTTAGGACAAGTTCTAAAGAACCCAATCACCCATCATGCAATCCATAACACCAAAATGCATATCCAATCATCATAACATGACTGAATCACACTCCAACACAATCATATACATAATAAATTCACAAGTTGAGATCATTTCATCAATTAATATTTAACAAGAATCCATTACACCTATTCTTTTACCAAGTTAAAGCATGCCATATTGATTTCTAACCAAAATGCCATTGTGAAGTAAAAGTAGCCCTATTACGCTCTTTTATTTCAATTAACAAATGTCATACATTTGTCCCCTTCCCAATACCCTTTGCCAAATAGGTTAATCTCATTACAAAAGAATCTAGATAGAACCCTCTAAACGCCCAACTTCCACCCAACGTAGATAAAACCAGTGTGCACATCTACATTGGTCTGTTGCTAGGTGACAGTCATGTACCGCTAGGCGATGCATCCAATCCTGAGCAGATACCAGATTTTTCCCGCACTTGTACGAGCCTTAAACCCTAATAATCATTCCTATTCATGTAATTTGACAAAAAAAAACCATGCAATTTTTGTTCCAGCTTGCATACAGGTCTGATTAAATCAAACAACACATCATTACAACAATTTATAACCTGAAATCAGGATCTCTCATCGTTCCCGAGTCCTAAATGTAACCCCATGCATATTCACTCCACATTCATCCAATTGTAGAAATCACAAAATCATATCACACAATTAATCTATCAAAACATTTACCAAAAATACAGGAACCCCAACAGTTCCCTAAAATCTCTAGAAAAACCCATGAAACATAGAAAATAGGCCATGCCCACGCGCATCACTTGGCAGACATTAAACTAATGCACAACCAACTAACCAATTCATGTTTCTTAATATTCTATGTACATATGTGATTATACATCAAGTCACATGTTCATATTTCCACAAAAAAAAATTAAATAATTAAATAACACTATAATGACATAAACAGGACTTGAACCCAAATTCTTTCAACACACCCAAGTATTGTCATCCACTTAAGCTAGTATTATTCCTTATCTTCTCTCTCCGCATTTATATTAAATATTTATTTACTTACTTAATTTTCGCGACTCTTATTGGGAGCATCATATGGGCCTAGCTTAAGCAATCCTTTGATATTTAGTTAAGTTAACCCTAGCTTAATGTGGAGGACGTCCCACACATGCCACATGACAAAGCCTTTAATGAAGAGTTCTCTTACATAGGTAATGGTCATGTGTCATTGTCCTATAAAAGAGGCTTTTCATAAAGTTGCTTTATACATGGCAACTCATGAGTGGTTTTTGTGCATGTTACCATTTTAGGGTTTACACCATTTTGGAGACATCTTACTCTATAAATAGAAGTGTCTATCTCATGTATTTCTCACTTTGAGAATGTTAATATTATACCGCCAAATTCAAATTTGAGTCATATTTCTTCTCTGAGTCATTTGGTACAAAGAGGTCCTTCTACCACCTTTTTCTCTAAAGTTGACCTAACCTCTCTTAGATATCCACAAACAACCTTCATCCCACCATTAAATTACCAAAACCGAGGTCATTTTCTCGCGACACCAAGCTAAGTAGTTTTAGTGATACACATATTCATCAGTAAAGGTTATAAATATGTCACAATTAATACATTGTGACAAAAATTAAATTGTCATTGGTACTCTTGACACTATTGTATTTGTGACAATATTTTGAAATGTCACAAAACTTAAGTTCTATTGTGAAAAAAATAATTGTCACTTTTAATTGTATGTAATAGTAACAACAATAAATTGTCACAATTGGTACTTTAATCACTATTGTATTTGTGACAATATTTTAAAATCTTATTAATTTTTTTTGTGACAAAAATAATTATCACTATTAATTATTTGCAAGAGTGACAATGTCAACTTTTTATGATCATTACTAATTATTTTTATAATAAAATATTTATCATTTTTATTGGAAATTGAATTGATATTTCACTTTACTTTCACACCATAATACACAAGTTATTCTAAAATGTTAAAATAAGTAAATATCATATATAAAAATTAAAATATAAAATATTCATTACATTTAAAATGACAAAAATATACAATTGATATCTAACAATGAATACAAACAATTTATACAAGAAATCTATTTCCACCTCAAAATATTAAAACTAAATAAGTATTATTAAATACGATAATAAAATGTAGTATCTTCGAATATTTTAGTCCTGTAAATAAATACAAGAAAGAATTAATATTTTAAAATGTAAAGATATTAATGAAAAATTTTAAGTAGGAAAAATAACACGTTATTTGATGAAATACTAAATCTTCCAATAACAAGAAAACCTCCAATAAAGTAGTCATGTGACATATGACCTACCTTTTAACATGTTATTGCAGAAGATAAACAACTCTATGAATATAATTAAACCAAATAAAAGTTTCAACACATAAAACAAATTTAGTGCTACAATGTCACCAAATATATAAATTAAAATTAACTACATTTAAATTAATAGAGTTATACTAACTTTTTATACCTTCCCCATTGCACTTAAATCATTTACACGTTACATATACTTGCTTCAAGTTATTGAGCATCAATAAACTTTGAAATATCGAGCCTTTTAGAATCTAATTTTAATGATTCAAATCTACAAACATATAAGAGTACATAATCAACAATAATTAAAGCAATGTATAAATTAGTTTTTTTAAGTAATAAATAACACAAGATAACATTCTTATAATATTAACTTGAATTGACAATACAAATTACACATATGATCAAATTAAATACAAGCATTCATATCATTATAAGAATATTATTATTTGCCTTATTTTTACTTTATTATTCTTCCTGCTCATTGAGTATTGAACCTTTTTCAAGTCTTGTTATATATACACATCTTCTTTTTTTCCCTTCTTTTTTGTATTGTAAATCAGGATTTTCAAAGGATAAGATGTAACACGATAATTCATCCCAAAGTCTCTAATCTCATATACCTTACCATTTTTTCTAACATTCGTTCTTTGTACTTAAACATGTTTTCCTACAATTTAGAAAACTAAAAAATATATACATTTTAGCCAATCACTAGTGCAAATATGTTAATTGTAGTAAAAAGGAATGTAAATATATAAATTAATATAGTAATAAGAAAACCAAACCTTGAAACATTAGATGCCATATTTGCGCCTCAATTATGTGCACCAATGTAATGTCCTTAGGAGAATAAAGTACTCAAACCTTATGGTAACTCACATATATAAGAAACAAATTGAATAGTTAATAGATATATAAAACTGATATAAACATATATATACCTCATATAATGAAACTTTCCTAAGATTAATTTGATACAAATAGTTATTGTAACGTTCCATTTAAATAATAATCTTAATTAAATGAAATGTCACACAGATTAATATAAGAATCAAAGTCATGGAGTATTAAACACTAGTCCTTACAGTTAGCCGGAAGAAAACAGGAAAGAAACTAAGGCACACTACGATGCTAGTACAAAAAAAAAGTAAAGGATCTAAAGTATTCAAAATAAAGTTCTAAAATAAGGCAATACATGGGCCTTAGCCCTAAAGGAAAGCTCAAATCAGCGGAATCCAACCTAGATAGACTATGCAGCGGAATCACTGTTTCCCTGTTGACCACGAGGAGTTCTCGCATATGCTCACATCAATAAATTGATGATCATCGCAAGAGAAGAGACCACACACATAACAATCAAACAAGAAAAGGGTAAGCTAGAGTAGAAAAAGGTTTATCATACAGTTACATACCCTTTCATAATCCAAGATGCATGTGTCAACCAATCATGTTATGACTCACAATCAATACACTAAGACTCAAGACACGACTCATCCGAATACATATAATTTAGTCAGATTCAGCGGATGCTTGCACTTATGGTGGCCTTTACTGCTCTACCGAGCTAATTGTTACAGTGTTTCATTCCTGCACGCACAAGGTTAGCCTTAAAGTGTTCCAAGTGCCCTGCTACTCTCACCACTTGAGTCAGTACGCTCTGTGTGAGACTAACTGACTCTTTAGAGTGTCAGGATGAAATCCTTACCTTGATTCCTTACTAAATTATATAAATGAGGCACCACCATGAACTCCCACTAACAGGGGTCATGGAATTACGTCCTGACCAAACAAGGCACAACCATGAGATCTCACCTAGAGACTTATGGAATTACGTCCTAACCAATGAGGCACCACCACGAAACCATCATGGAATTACGTCCTAACCATACCAACATCATGTTCCATCAATCAATATAGAATCATTTCTCATGCCAATTCCATGCCACTTTTATAACCAACCATTTCATACATGTCACATGCCAAGATCATCTTAAACTTATCCATCACAGACCATAAATCATTTTACTCATACATATTCACCCAATTCATGCTCTCTAAGATTAATCAATTCGAACATATGGCAACCATCCAAGTATAGAGGGAAAAACAGAATTAAACACATTCTCGTCCAACCTCTAGTTCAGGATAAAGGGTCTCGCTCAGGCGAGAGGTTTCCCTCGCTCAAGCGAGCTCCCTTCGCCTAGGCGAGAGCTCGAAAAGAGGAACTAAGAGCTTTCGCGTTCTCTCGCTTAGGCGAGACCTCCTCGCTTGAGCGAGATGGCTCTCGCTCAAAACAGGGGCTCATCGCCTGAGTGACAGCTCGCGTAAGCTCTAGGGAGAAACCTCTGGTACTCTCGCTTGGGCGAGACTGGCACGCCGGGGCAAAAATATCAGAGTTCTCCACTGTTCTCACGTGTACAACCAAGTATTCACAACCAAACGAAGTTTTAGTATTTTTCAAGCACTCACAACATCAAATAAGCCATCATAACATAAAACCATACCTGGAGTACAAGCAAAACCCTAGCTTCCCTTACCTGGAAATAGCTGACAAAAATACTTTGACGCTAAACAGTGAGCACAGCAGCTCTAGGAACGGACTAAGAAGCTGAAAAAAAATAGAGGAATAGAAGGAAACAGAGTTACCTAGGGGAACCTTAGCTGGAACTAAGACAACTGTGCTAGAAATAGGAAAGTACTGGATGAGAGACAACTTACGTGGAGAAAGAAATGAGTTCGAACTTGCTTGACCAAGGTGGTACCAAACCCTAGTAGAGAGTTCGCAGTTGCTCTAGGAGGGAATGAAGAGGACTGATTTCTGAAAGTTAAAGGAATGAGTGGGGCTAGGATAGTTTTGTTTTCACCAAAAAGCAAATTAGGTTGGTCTAGAGTGAAGATTTATGTCAGAGGAAAGCCTGAAAGTGGAAAATTGAAAGGGAAGGATTTTTTGAGAAACTGGCAAATGCCAGATGAAAACACCTAAAAATTTAATAAAAATTAATTAACATACTAATTTATAATTATATTTATTAATTTAATTTAATAAATTAAAAAATGAATGTTTTTATGGATTTTTACTGGAATTCATATACGTGCCTTTTGATCTTTTTATTATTTATTTATTATAATATATTATCCTATTAGTAACACCATAATAATTATAATTAAATGATTATAAATTATATGTTATGATATTAATGAAAAAAATTATTATATATCTTTTCCGGAAAAGAAATTGGTAAATCACCATTAATTCTCTTTTTTGTCTAAATAATAACTGCTTTTAAAATAGAAATTGATAAATTATCATTATTCTTTTTCCTGAATAAGAAAATTTTTCTAATGATAATGCTGAAATATGAATGTTTTATTCATTAATTTTAATTGAGTTGTATTTATTGATTAATTATTTTTTTTATATAAATATTTAAGTTAAATAAATTTTGTTAATTTTTAAACATATTAACAAACTTTTTAGTGTATTTTTCTTAACAAATTAACAATATAAAATATATTACAAATAATGATTTTTTTAAGAAAGAGATAAAGTTAATAAATAATAGAAGTCTATATAAATTTTAAAGTGCGAAGAAAAGAATGACATGATCAAATAGAAGGAGAGGGTTAAATTGAAGAGGAGAGATGAAAATTTCAGTACGAGTTAATTTTTGATCCGGCTCGACCTACCACGGGTTGATTACTTACTGAGCCAACCCAACCCGACTCACTTATCAATGAGCCAAAAATATTTGAACCCGGTCTGGTCCACCTCGGATTGGTGGGTTAAACGGGTTGACTCACGGGCTCACTTAATTAAAAACAATATAATTTTTTTTTCAGTCAAAACTAAATTATAATTGTAATTAAAATCTAAAAAAACTTTGATACAATCCAATTACAAACCAAATCACAAAAATACAAATTATCTGTGTTGGCTAAAAAAAATAACCTAACATACCCAAATGCAAACTCGCAACTTAACAAAAAACACTTGTGCGACCCTTTATTTACGGGTTGGTGAGCCGGGTCAAAAATCAACCCATATTCAAAAATCAACCCATGTGTGTGTGTGTGTGTGTGTGGGCGTGTGTGTGTGGGCGTGTGTGTGTGTGTGTCATGTAAGCATTTTAGGGTTTGGACCATTTTGGAGACACCTTACTCTATAAATAGAAGTGTCTCCCTCATGTATTTCTCACTTTGAGAATGCTAATGTTATGCTGCCAAATTCAAATTTGAATCATACTTCCACCAATGCAGGAAGGAGATTTGGTCGTGGTTATTTTTGACATTCTACCCTGGTTTCAGAACTGAGGCATATAAGGTTGAGGCCAAAAAAGGTCAACATTTGGCCATGTGTTTATGAACCGGAGCAGAAACACAACCTGTAACTTTCAAACCCTAGTCACCTTCTTCTTCACACTACTTCTAGGTGCAGATTTGTCGACCACCGTAGCCTCACTAGAGCACAAAGTGTAACGTCCCTAATGGAAATTACTTATTTAAAATAAATAAATGAAGAATTGAAATTCAATCGTCATAGTTTTTATTATTTCCAAATGCAGGAAAATTTAAAATATTATTCAACGTGCCAAAAACTATTTAATAGTAGTAATAAACTTATTACAATTTCCAAAATCCAATAAAATAGTAAAAACGTAGTAAAAATCCCTAGCTTAGAGCCCAAGCTCGCCCCTATCTCCGTCTCTAAGCATCAGCAACATCACTTGTGGCATCATCTGCTCCCGTGTAAAGAATTACACAATCATCGCCAAGTACAAACAGAAAGGGTGAGCTTATAAATGAAAATAACATATATTGTAACAGAATAAAAGCAATATACCCATCTTATTTATCCTAGTTAGTTCTTGGCCAAGACCTTAACCCCCAAGGCTTTTAAACGTTAAATCATACAAATAGTTAGCCTTGGACTCAAGATTTATGATGCTCACACGAACTTGCCCGCTCGTGGTTCTGCCTCTACGAACCTCCTCGCTCATAGTCCTACTCTACGAACCTCTCCGCTCGTAGTCCTGGTCAACAAACCTGCCCGCCCGTAGTCCAACACACATGATCCACCAGCTACGTATCTCCCCGTACACAACATCTCTTAAGTGTGAGCATGGAACATACAAACCTACCTCACTTGTATCCCCACACGAGAGTAATAGGATATGAACCTCCCTACTCATATCATCACGTGTTCACCACCATCCATGAACCTACCCACTCATGGCACAACATCCCCTGATCCAAGTTCGCATCAATGCGTAGAAACAACACACGCAAGTCAGGTACCGCTAGGCGAAACCTGCGTAGACCGCTTGGCAGAACTCCTCTTGCCGCCAGTCGCCAGCCTCTCATAGACCCATTGTTGTAGGGTTTATCGCTTGGTGGGTCACACCTTGTCGCCAGGCGCCACGCGGTGTAGGAACATCCCTACTGCTCTTATCGCCTGGCGCACACACCCAGGCCACTAGGCGCCACACCAATAGCACAATTTTTTCTGGTTTCATGGCATCCATCAGATTGTCCTTCAATCTAGCTGCTTCCATGTTTCGAAATTGCACACTCTCGTATCATAACCTGGTTCTAATTACCCATCCATCACAACATGATTTAATTCCTTATAATTCATGTTCACCATTTAACCATTTCAAACAATGTGATTCACCCACCACTCTCTAGTTACACCATGACTTAATCAACTTATACTAGAACAACTCTTACTCAATCCCTGTACCTTGTTTGGCTCATTAGCAATCCTAGACTTAACCAATTAGTTATGCATCCTTTCACCATTGCATTGATATGCCTAATATCACATACTCCAACTCATAAACACCTCTATGATCCTTCAATATTATATATGTGCCTCTCATTTTTATACAACTATTTCCAACTGCCCAACTATCCTCATCGAATCATCACCATTGACCACACTCAATGGCATCCATTCTAGTCAGAATTCATAATGATAATGCATCACAATTAATCAATTTATACTTGTTCCCCCTTATCTAACTTTCCCATTCACTCTTTTATTTATAGGCCAAAAGTCACCAATCCCCACATTTCGATATATAAATTCTCAACCCCCTCTTATTATGTACTCTATATCTTTTCTTCTTATCACTCAATTAATTACATCGCCAAGACAGATTTCCACATTCATTACCAAACCACTCCTAACATAGCATACCCTCAAACTTCTCCCCTTGTCTTGATTACAATAAATTCTTGTGTACCAATTCCTCCAATTTTATTGACCAATTTTCCTATTCCAACTCACTCCAACCAATATTTATCGTGACCATCTAGTGCAAGGCACACAACTGTCTTTATACCAGTCGTCGCCTGGCGACAAGCAGGGTGCCGCTAGGCAGTACATCAATACCTGGACACAACCTAGATTTTCGCACCTGTGAGGGAATCCTAACTTCCTTGCTTTGACACACGATCAAAATTACACCAATCACACCTATTCACATAAAATTCATCAAAGGACTCACCACAATCTTATTCCTTACGTGTCATATAATCATTACTCTAGGACAACTTAATTCATTCATTTTTTTTCCTTCCAAGAATCCACTTTCTTCCCATGATTAATCATACGGGACTTCCTCCAAGCACCATCATACCCCAATTATATAAAGGTTATAATGTTTAACATACAATATAAATCACCAAAAACACATTCAGAAGTCACGATGACTCATACACCAGACAACACAACACATTCAGAAGTCTCCTAACCTTTGTTTTATGATGTCTAAGAGCCTTTCTATGCTTCTCTGAAAACCTCTCTTACCAACACTCACAAATTGCAGTCCCAAAATTTCCCTATTCTCTCCCAATTACTATCTCTTAATTACACCTTAATGAGGGTTAATGGTCCCAAAACGAATTTTAGACTTATTCATGGGGTTAATGTCTATTCAAAGCCCATTATGGTTGTTTTACTGCCCCATTTCTCGGGTCTTACACCATAAACACAAACCACACACAACACCTTCTTCCTTACGAAACATGTAGAGCCTTACACCACCATGGCAACGCCATTACTTTGTAAGCTCACATCGTGATTGGATTTTAGTTGCAGTTCATCCTCGCGCCAGTGCATTCAACCACCATGGAATCACTTGCACCTTGAAATATCATCTTGACGCTCAAAGAAACCATATTCGCGCCACCAAGCACCTACAATGAGAAAAGAAACCAGTGACACATCATCGGAGCAAATCGCACTACAAAACCACCACGAGTTCAGCGTCACTCCTTTCACGTTCACGAATCAGTCACAACTTCATCATGAACTACTCCACGCATATGCATTCATCAACATAAAAAACATGAATTTGCAGTAGGAACCCGCTACGGAGACATTGTGGTGGTTCTGAATCGCGCAACAGAGATTCAATTTGGGGACGAAGAGGAATAGTGTTACAATTCGCAATTTGGGGACCTAAATAAGATATATGGCCTTGGCTCAATTAATAATCGAGGCCTAAAGTGGATACTACCTCGGTCTTGTTCCACCCGAGGCCAAAAACTCTACTACCAATGGCATATTTGAAAATTTGAGGAACTCTGACGCATTATAGGCTTTGGTTGCCTTTTGACCGAAGCAGGAAAGTCCTTATAGGCTTCGGTTTCCTTTTGATGCGAGGCACAAAAGTTTGAAAAAATTCAAAAATGCCATCGCATCCTTATAGGCTTCGGTTCCGCAATAACCAAGGCCTATAAGGTGATGTAAAACCACAAAATTGCAATAGAGTTCTTCTCTTAGTCACTTTTTAAAGCATCCCAAAAGGTCCTTCTAGTACCCATTTCTCTAGAGTTGGCCTAACCATCCTTAGATCTCCACAAAATACCTTTATCCCACCATTAAATCACCAAAACCAAGAGCCTTTTTTCTCTCAACACCAAGCTTCCGCTCATCCACGATCCACCATAGTCACCATTTCAAGTTTTGGCCCAACCTAGCTTAAGGAGAAGGCTAACAAAAGGTTATTGAAAGTAACATTCCATACAAGCTTTATAGCCAAAATAACCGCGTCAATTGTACATGAATAGAATTATGTATACCCAAAAAAGAAAAAAAATCCAATTTAGACTATGATTCATAAATTAATTATAATTTTTTATTAATAATAGAGACTATTTTAAATATCAATAATTTTTACGTTATAAAATAATACATAATTTACTCAATATAATAATTAATTTTATATGACAATTTTCTACTAATGATAAAAATGGAATCTAGTACATCACATGCTCAATATAAAATTGAAGGTTAAACAAATGCATAAATGCATTCATGTCAAAATTAGACAAGTGAAACAAATTGGTGTTCATGCAATGCGATTAATGTTTGGATAATATTATCATAGTCATGATGCATATTTAACCTTTATTTTTTACCAAAGGGACGTAAGAATACATGCAAATTGAATAATTATCATATTATAATCAAAATTACCACTATTTATTAGAATGATACCTCGGGTAATTTACTAGTTTTAATAGGCTTTGTAAGTACACTCATACTTATGAGACCAAAATATTCCTACAAAGTTTCTACACTAAGTATCGTTGCTCCGAGACCAAAGACAAATAACAAGTCCTTTCAATGTTATCTCACGTTCACAATCATTTTCAATAATATAGAGATTATCTTAATTTTTCTCTATAATTAAAACCGTAAAACATAACAAATAAATTATATTTAATTGCATATTATTATAGAAAACTATATAATGGAATATAGAAAGTGTTGTAATTTTTCAGTTGTTTTGAGAATTTTATAAAATTCAACAACTTAAATTACCCATAATATTATAAATTATATAGAATTATGGTTTATTAAATTATTAGTATATAAGTATAATAAACTAAGTTTATCAATTAAACATATTAAATTATTAAGAAAATATACGAAAATAAATTATAATTTTACCTTTTCTTTATTTTGGTGATGAATTCTTTCTTTTAAAAAAAGCAATAATTAATTGACAAATTTTGAAATCAAATAAACATAAGGTGACAATGATACGAAAAAGGTGATTTTCTATTTTTAATTTAATTAAAATAAAGTCAAGACGTCAACATAAATGTATGTTTACCGATATTTACCCTTTCATTGTACCCTACAATTATATCTGTGTATTATTATTTATTATATATATATATATATATATATATATATATATATATAATAAAAAAAATATAGTCTAAAAGTTTGTGGGGGTAACACTATGTTTATTAAATAAAAAAAAATTACACTTTCTTAGATACAAATTAAAGTGTAGGAGAAAAAATAAAAAATAAGAACAAGTCAAATAACAAAGTACAAATCTTAATTTTAATTAGTAATGTTTTTGAGGTAAATACTAACTTGATTTCCAACTTTTTAGCAAATACTAATAAATTTAATAAATTTATTCATTATTCAAACAAAAAAAAAAGTAATGGATATATGACCATTGAACCCTATTTTGTTGTGAAATTTTTTCAACCATCAAAAGTGTTTTGCTTGTCTACTTCTTAAAGTATAAATTTATGTGTAAAACAAGTGACAAGAGAAAAAGAGAAAGAAAGGGAGAAAGTACATTGTTCAAAGTGGTTATTGTTGTTTTCCTGTTATAACTACACACTTCTGAGAGGTATCAGTTGATATTGAGGAGAGTGAAATTGAGTTAGGATATTTGTGACAACTACAATTTGAAAGATGGCAGGTGGCTTTCATGTAGAAGGAGTGCGACATTATGAAGGGAATGTCACAACATTTGTACTGATTACATGTTTTGTGGCCGCAATGGGAGGTCTTCTCTTTGGATATGATCTTGGTATTACAGGAGGAGTGACATCCATGGAACCATTTTTGATCAAGTTCTTCCCTGGTGTGCACAAACAAATGAAAGATAAATCAGAAAGCAAGAATCAATATTGCAAATTTGACAACGAACTTCTTACATTATTCACCTCTTCCTTATACCTTGCAGCACTAGTAGCTTCTTTTTTTGCTTCTACTACAACTAGAAAGCTAGGGCGTAAAGCCTCTATGCTTATTGGTGGCTTATTTTTTCTTGTTGGTTCACTATTGAATGGGTTTGCAATGAACATTGAAATGCTTATCATTGGTCGTATGTTTTTAGGAATTGGAGTGGGATTTTGCAATCAGGTAAGAATTACCATGAGTTATACATCACAATCATTTGAACTGGTTTGTCTTTTTTATTTTCCAAGGAAATGATGATTAACTTTTCCACCTTTGTTTATTACATCAATAGTCTGTACCAGTGTATTTGTCTGAAGTGGCTCCAGCAAAAATTAGAGGAGCACTCAATATTGGCTTCCAAATGATGATCACAATTGGTATCCTAGTTGCAAACCTAATCAACTATGGTACATCCAAGCATGAAAATGGATGGAGGATTTCTCTAGGCATTGCAGTTGTGCCAGCAATTTTGCTATGTATAGGATCTTTATGTGTAGTTGAAACACCTAATTCTTTGATTGAAAGAGGAAAATTTGAAAAAGCTAAGAAAATGTTGAAGAAGATTCGTGGCACTGAGAAAATTGATGAGGAATACCAAGATATTGTTGATGCTAGTGAAATGGCAAAAAATGTAGAACATCCATGGAAGAACATTACAAGACCAAAATACAAGCCTCAACTAACTTTCTGCATTTTTATTCCAGCCTTTCAACAACTCACTGGCATCAATGTCATCATGTTTTATGC
>Ga0214545_1007865_pt1 | contig 17474 bp, 6 predicted proteins | sample CNSS4metaG_FD_160064 | JGI IMG/M metagenome (GOLD analysis project Ga0214545, IMG submission 160064) | Root nodule microbial communities from cowpea collected in UCLA plant growth center, Los Angeles, California, USA - CNSS4 | ecosystem: Host-associated > Plants > Roots > Nodule | place: USA... | reverse complement strand
TCTATTCAAATCTTTCTATTGTTGAGAAGATGGATTTTGGTAAAAATTTCATGAATCCATCTTCTCTTTTCTGCACAAATCACTGAATGGGAACGCAACTTATTTTTAAATCCGTCGTCCCTAATATACGGTAACAGTACAAACCGCGCAAACGAACAGAGGCTAAAGGAGGGGTTTTGATGGATTCACACAAAATTTAATTCACAAAATTGCAGAGAAATTTAACAATTATATAAAAACGCAATGATTCCTTGATTCATTTGAAAGTCCACCAATCACAGATTACCAAATTAATTGTTCTATTCGAATTTGCTCTCATGAACCCTAAGTAATTAACTAAGTGAAAATTATCATGGATTCATTATGTCATTAAGCACAACAAATTTCAGGCAATTAACACCCATAGATTGAAGCAAGCTGTGATAAAACCTATAAACATTAAGAATGAATAGGAGCCATTATTGTGCACAAAACACGAATTTGAGATTAAGCATGCATAAAAAACGTATCTTATCATGAGAATGCAACCTGGAATAGAGTTAAATCCGAACACAATCCAAAAACGACCAACAATCTCATGGTTTCATTTCAATTTCGTGAAGGAATCATTGGAAACAAAAATTAGTTGTCCATGATAGATTTCGAATTAGGGTTCAACAGAAATTGTGCTTCAACCATTCAAATGAATACAAATTGGTGCAGAAAACCTAAAATGGTGCAGGAAACGAAAATGTGCAAGGAGAGAAAGGGGCAAGAATGAAAACAGCCAAGAAAAACAATAAATACTTCAATATAAATGTTACCTAAGCTGGAGAAAACGAAAATTTCAAGAATAGGTGTTGTCCATAACTCCTAACACGTGAAAAATGAGTGCAAAACATGAAAAATCAACATGTGCCTCCATGGGTCACCTTCCAAGCTTTAAAAACCTAAAAATGGAGAGTGGAGAAGATGATGGTGGCTAGAAATGAAAAACTCAACCCTCATATACGTGGTCACATCACCACATATTTACATAATTACAAAAATGTCATTCTACCATTCATAATTTCAAAAATGTCACTACGGGTCTGGCCCAATGACGTGGACGAGCTGACTAATGTGGCACAGATGTGGCAATGATGTGGAAATCATGTGACAACTCTCTCTTGACCTTAAGATAAATGTCCAAGCTCAAAAATTGCTTCAACAAAATACCTAAAAATAATTAAAAACGAAAATTAGGCCAAATAATGTGAAATTAACCCAAATTCGGAACAGTGGCCCAATGAAGCTCAATTAAGGAAAATGAACTAACAAAAGACAATTAAGCACTAAACAACTAGCAAACGAGTACACAAAGGCGGGTGGAATGGATGAAAATAATGACTCATCAATGAAATTTGTCGCTAAATAGGTAAAATCAGTCGCAAACACCCTTAGCCACTAAATTAGCCACCGAAAATAAATAGTGACGAAAATCCTAGTAGCAAAATAGTTAGCCATCAATTTCAAAATTGTTATCACTAATCAGTCACTAAAAATTTGGCCACTTTGAAATATTGGAGACCAATTTAACAACCAAAATTTCAGTCGTTAATGTCGTCACTAAGAGGAACAAATTTTAATTTAATGAAATAGTTTTTAGTTGCTAATTTAGTCGCAAATAGATACATTTTTTTAATTTAATTAAAATATTATCAATGGCTAAATTGATGACTAAATGGGTGGTTAAATCTGTGGCTAAACCAATGACAAAATTGACGGCTGAACTTGTAACATCCCTTCAGGCTATTATGGATTTTAATAAAATAAAAAAAATAAATTAACATGTCGCATTTAATAATACTTCATTTCCCAAAACGCGGAAAATTTAAACTTTATTAAATAAACAAAGAGTACTCAAATCCATAAATTCTCAAAACCAGAATGTTATAAAGCAAACACCCGTATAGGTTTACAACTTATCTCAAAACCATAAAAAAATAAAATAAAAGATTCCCGAGCTATCCCCTCTCCGCAGCTAAGCTCCACCAGAACCACCTGCATCATCATCTGCTCACGTGTACCGCGTACACGATCATCGTCAATCACAAGCAGATAGGGTGAGCTTAACAGATAAAGCATATAAAATGGCATACACGTATATAACACATTTATATATAGGCAACACATCCATCCCAAATGAATTCCATCCCTTTTAATTCATACCACCTGGCCACAACCAGGTTATTCGTGTTCTACATCTTTTAGTTATTACTTCGAGGTGACTTACTGCCATACCTATCAGCCACAACCGATAGAGCACGTGCGTGAAACCATTGCTACGGATCATACACCGTAACGCCAGGTAGAGTTCCCAAATGCGAACATAGTTCGCAACGTTCCAAGACTACCAAACTCGTCAGCCAACTACTGAGGAGGGAAATCTATTTGAACCCATCCGTACTGGCCACAACCAACACACTAACACCGACAACACTCACCAACTCGAGCCACAACTCAAGGGTTCCTCGTGTTCATCCGCTATCCCAAGCCACAACTCAAGAGATGCTATTCTGAGCCACAACTCAAAGAATACCACGTGTTTAACCCCTATCCCGAGCCACAACTCAAGGGATACGTTCCGAGCCACAACTCAAGGACCAAAAGCCTCATAGATCACGCCTACAGAATCAACAACACCAATACTGTTGCAGTAAAAGTCGTCTGGCGGGGGACACGTACCGCTAGGCATTGCCCACCTCTAAACCGCCTGGAAGGTATGATGAGCCGAACCTTGACTCACATTCAATAATTAAATTTTGGGAATTTAAAATTATTTTTGCGCTTAAAAATTGTATTTAGTTGCATATTACATTATTGGATATTCTTAAGTTTAATAATGCAACAAATTTAGGTCCTTAAGAGTGTAAATAATGAATATTTTAATTCATAAATTAAATCCCAAAATAGGAATTTTGGAGAGAAATAGTTCAGGTACTAATTGCACCCCCAATCCTCATGTTTACACCCTTCTTTTCCAATTGGAATATCTATTTCTAAAAAAAGACATTTCTAGAGCTAATTGCACGCCCTGTTTTCAGCTTTACACCCCCTTCTGTTTTCAGCTAATTTCGTAGAGGCAGGGGCTGAATTGGGAACATGATGCGAGGATTACATAGCTTTGGATGATACCTTTGTGTGTAAGACATGTTAAGACCCATTTACGAGTGATGGCTCATAATGGATTGGAAACACATGGTGATCACGGGTGGTGGCCAGTGATGATTGGAAATCCTATGGGAGCATACGAGGGTGGCTCGTATTGGCTAGCTCCACTTGATTGTCACTCACGGGTGGTAGGCCGGTGTTGTTCCGAATCTTGTGTGAGAATATAGATGGTTGTTCATATTGGGTAGTTCCACTTGGTTGTTACATATGGTGGTTCGTAACGTGATATTTCCACGCGTGTTGGTCTACGAGTGGAAGGCTCGTAGAGGTTGGACTATGAGTGGTGGCTCGTGGTAGCATGTGTCATCTTAAGGTCATTGTCAAAGTGTGTAGAAGATGTATAAACATGGTGGAAGGCCATGATTTCTTGTGCATAATGAAAGGTTCTCAAAAGAGGTTTTGGGATAAATTCTTATGCTTTAGGTGAAGAGTTTTATAATTCTTTTTGCATATTTGACTAGATTGAGCTCTCCCTATCTGATTGTGTTTGGCGATGATTGTGTAACTTGTTACACGGGAGCAAATGATGTTTCAGGTGGTGGTGTTGTGATGTAAAGATAAGCCTTGTATTTATGATTAGACCTTGTATTTTGTACTAGATAAGCCTTGAAGTTATTGATTTTGATTTTAGCACGTTTAATAAAGATTTAAACTTTTCCACATTTTGAGAAAGATGTTTCATTAATTGAAATCTTATTATTATTTGTAATTTCATTTTATTTAAATTAGTAATAGTCATCTAGGATGTTACAATCATTACGTACATATTAGTCCACAAGGTGAAGGTGATAAATCATGCACTATGTACTTGTGATCTAAATAACACAATACTGATAGTAGGTGCAAATTATCATTAACATAACATTAATATGTTTATACAAGGGCAATATTAGATGTCATATACTCATACTCCTTAAAATTGATGCAATTACTAGTGAAAATATATATTCCTATATATCTAAGTCACACCTATAAGTTGTTTATTTCAGCTAGTACCCAACAATTTGAATTTCTAATATTGATAGGTTTCATTGAAGGTTCTGAATTTGAGTAAAGAAGAATTAATATGTTAAGAGATTGAAACATACCATATTGGTCCCTTCATTTATCAAAAAATGGAAGGAGAAGAGTAGCACAATTGTGAGAGGAAGCGATTTGAGAAGAAAAAGACTTTGAAGTGGCAGAGCGAGCTTTCTATAACTCCCAAACATTTCCACAAAGAAAGAGTACAAATAACATAACAAACCAGTAAAACCATCAAACACTATAGACATGAAAAACTGAGAATCAAATTCAAGCCTCGTGGTTACAGAACACTTTTTTTTACTCAAGTGATCACATCCAAACTCTGTTGTGTTGGGGTTTGATATAGGACAAGTAATCACAATTTCGTATATTTCTAATCAGGGGCACCCTCTAATTCTTAAAGTCAGAAATGTGCATTTGTAGCACTTGCAAATAACATAAATTATAAATTTCTTTCTATGTCTATATCACTTTATTTCAAGATATAGGCAGATTTAGTAAAATTAACCCTACATTATAGACACAAAGGAAAATTGGTGGAATCAAACAATAAAATTCAAATCCAAACAAAATAACCCTAGACTATAGACACAAATAAGGAAAGTAACGAAGCAAAAGTGAAATACAAAATCAAATCTAACCAATTTAACCAAGCAAAAGCTAATACCTAAGCTATTGTAAAGACCGACGATGATTACAACCAAGTAGAGTGATATTCTTACCTTAGCCCAACCATGACGAGAAGTGTGCCAACGACGACGAGCAAGACAGTAAAGAACTACCTCGAAGAGGTGAGGAAGGTGATCACAAAGAGGGAATGAAGAGTTGCCTGGAAAAAGAGTTCAACGACGATGAGATGGCGATCACGGTGAATAAGCAACTACGAAGAAGTAGTTCTGATTTCCAGCAAGCAACCTCGGTGGGGCGACCATGTTGGCGGTGAACGCGCTAATGGTGACAAAACACTTACCTAAGTCTGTGCATTTTCAGCTCTTAGGTTTTCAAAGGAAGGAAATGAAATGTTAGTGTTTTTTATGTTTTCGTGTTTGATAGGAGGGAAATGAAATCTTAAGTATTTTTTCTAGTTTTTGAATTTGAGTGTTTTTTAGTTTTCGTAAAGAGGGGAGTTTTTATTTTATTTTTTATTTTTTTCGTCGAGTGTCTGAGTGTTTAAGTTTGAGTGTTTTAATTTAGCCACCAAAACTCGTTCAATTGCTAATTTGTCACCGAAACCTTTTTAGTCACCATATAGCCTGAAATAAATTTGATTGCTACAAAACCATTTCATTCGATAGCTAATTCGGTAGCTAAATCAAACGATTGATTTTACTTCTCATAGCTACCAATTTAGCGACTCAATATTTGCTATTAATATTTTCAGTCATTATACAAACTAATTTTACTAACAAACAATTCAGTCATTTTTTTGATGGTTAATTGAGATTGATTGAAATCAGTGACTATTTGAGTTACAGTTTGTGAATGTATTATTTCGGTGACTAAATAACTTTTTTTTTCTAGTAGGGATTGAATACCACATTGAATGAAGGGACATGAACCATCTCCAACAATAAACATTACAGAAAAGGGCGCAATTTACTTATTGAATCATGCATCAGAGAAAAGTTAAATAACATAACAATACTTAGAATTCTAGCATACATAGGTTTAAGTGTTAAGGTTGAATAGTTGCCTTCTGCAGTTTTTAGTTTGCATGTTTATATCTAAAATCATATAAAATGTTTTCTTTTTACTATATTATTACGCCATTTGATAAGTGTACATATAATTTTACTATTTCCGTTGAAAAATTTATTATGATTTATAACCTTGCAACTTTTTGCAGGTTAACTTCATTTAAATAAGACAATCCTAAAACGTTAAAAAGGTACAGTGCTCCATATGTACCAAACAAAAACCACCCACCAATTGGATAAGTTTATATGTTAAAGCATTCAATATTTCTTGTCAACCAGTTTATGCAACCATTGAATTTATAAAAAAAAAAATCATAAATACCTATCAATTAAATACATGCGACACAGTAAAAGAAGTAAAAAATATATCATCTTCTTTAGAATTTCTCATCAATTCAACCAACCAGATCTTGCATTCTGATTCTAAGCCTCGAAAAAAATGTTTTCTTCTTATTCTTTGACATGGGAATACTAACAACGAAAGTTTCATTCAGACCCATCTTTCTTCCCTGAATTCCAACAAACATCTCCCTATCATTGACATCCTTTCATCCAACTAATTATGTATCAAAATAAAGCCCTCCAATTCAACCCTCGAAGATCAATACGAAAAATCAATTTCTTTAAAACCAATTCAACTCTCAAATCAATCGTGTACTCAGTGGTTCAGTGGAACCCTAACTCTCAATCAATTAAATAAACCCTACAAAGCAAACCAACAGTGCAAAGAGGCAAAAGCATTGAGAGGGAGGCTCGAAGTAAAGGTCGAACACAACAATCAGTCGATGCGGCAGCAACCACAAGGTACCTCAACGACTAGAGCGCCAACTAACGTGGCAGGAACCATAAGGTACCTCAACCACAACCCCCGGAGAATCTCCAACTTTTTCAATTGGGTACGAGAATGTATATATTCCCGTCATATTTCCGTCCTCGTTTAAATATTAAAAATTAATTAAGTAATCATATATATATATATATATATATACTTTCTATTTTTTATTTTTTCTAATTATTTGGTTTGTCATGAAATTCATTCGCATCTCCAATAAATTTTTCATCTTATCATAACATTTATGTAATTATGTTAAAATGATGTATGTCAATTAAAAAAATTTTATGTCTCACATTTGAATATTTATATTATTTTTTAATATTTTTATTTATTGTATATTTTTCATACACATGAGAAGGTTTAATACTCTCAATTTAAGTGTTTAATAGCATAATCTTTTATTTACTAGGTAATATAAAAAAATATTTAGTTATTATTATTATTTTTTGTTTCATTTGAAGAACTCTTTTGTTTCGCTAAAACAATTTTTGTTATTTCTCAACCATTGAGTATATATGTTGATATTTGAATAGTTTTCTTAGATCTCTAAGGTATACCCTTAATTATACATTTGGTTTCCTTTGTACGATTTCTTTTAATAGTCTCTCAAATTGTTTTTAAGACACACATTCGTTAATTGTTTAATATTTTTATTTGTTGTTTATGTAGAATACTATTTCGATATATTTTATCTAATTATTTTTTATTTTCTAACTCATTATCAATCATACTGTAATTTTTTCACTACAATATAAAAATTTAATGTAATTGTCATGAATTTTTTTTATCACCATCCAATATATATTGGAGTTCAAAAGATACAAGATCTATGTCAAAATTTTATTATTATGTTTATTATTTGTTCTTTGCATCATTTTGATCAAGTGATGTATTATTATTTTTAGGTTTAATCATGCCTTTGGTTCCTATTTTGGTAGCGAAATCTCAATTTGGTCCCTCTATTTTTTTTTCATCTCAATTTGGTCCCTATTTTGGAAATTTAATCTCAATGTAGTCCTTTCCATTAATGGTACAGTAACAGCGTTAAATGAGACGTGTCAATTCCTCGATTTTTTGATTTTTTTTTGATTTTTCTTTTATTTTTGATTTTTTGAATTTTAAAAAAAAATAATATTTTGCCACGTGTCAAACTGTCATCGTGTCATGCGACAGTGACAGAGTGATGTGGCAGTGACAATGACACGTGTCACTTATGTCATTTCCACTTTCTTAATTTGGTCTCTTTATTTTAATTTTTGTCTCAATTCAATCCCAATTTTTATATAAATGCACACAAATATTTCTATCAAAAATTGATATTTCAAGTAAATATTTTTAACAAAATTAAGTTCATTTAATTAATATTTTACATTGAACTTTATTTAAAATTGTTTTAAAGTTGTTAGTAGAAAATAATGTTAATAGAAAAAAAAATCATAAATTAACTAGTTCATGTAACAATAAACAACATATAAATTTAAAATTAGAAAACAATTTTAAGTAGAGTTGAATGTGAAACACAAAATTAAATAAAGTTAGCTATGTTAAAAATATATAATAAAAATATCAATTTGAATAAAAATATCAAATTTAAGAAAAATATTTGTATAAGATTTATATAAAAATTAATTTTTGTTTCAATTTGGAGAGGGACGAAATTGCACTATTTTTACAAAAATAAGGACTAAATTGAGACAAAAATTAGAATATAGGGACCAAATTGAGACTGAGTAAATGACACCTGGCACAATACTGACACCTGTCATTGTCACTGCCATATCACTCTGTCATTGCCCCGTGGCACGATGACAGCTTGACATGTGGCAATTTTTTTTTTATTTTTTTAAAAAAATTAAAAAGAAATTAAAAAAAATCAAAAAATCAAGGAACTAACACGTGGCACCCCATTTAACGTTGTTACTGTACCACTAACGAAAAGGACTACATTGAGATTAAATTTCTAAAATATGGACCAAATTGAGATGAAAAAGAATAGAGGGACTAAATTGAGATTTCACTACGAAAATAGGGACTAAATGCATGATGAAATCTAATTTTTACTTGTGTATAAAAAAGAGATTCATTAGAATTTAAAAAATTGAAGTAAACAAACATTTAAAATATATTTTAATTTGAATATTTGTTTTACTTTTATATATTTTTAAAAATATTTTTAAATTTTATCAACTAGCTTTCATTAAACATATCATCGCTCTAGAAATCACTTTTCTAGTGTTCTCTAACTAAGAGTTCTCCCTCTTTGGTCGTTTAATTGAAGAACTGAGACAGTAGGATTGATCCTCTCGGCGAACTCTTCAATTTGGATCAATCAGTTTCTCTGTTTGTCTAAGTTAGTTTTCTTCCTCTTTTCTCAGTCCAATCTCTTGTGCCCTTGCATGCAGTCTTTCTTTTGGTTGCATGTGTCGTTTATATCATTTGTATGAGTTTCTATTGATCAATGATCATACTGGTAGGTCCTAATCGTTCTAGAGATGTTTCTATGTGTAGATAAAGCATCTTATATAGGTAGAGGTGTTTGGTGTTTATAGAGTTATCTAAGCTGGATAGTAGGTAAGGGAAGCTAATTGCAGTCTTTTTAAGTTATAGACATGTTTGAATTATTAATTACTGTTAGTTTTGAAATGGTTGAAATGCCAAGAAGGGGGTGGTTGAATTGGCTAGTTAAAAATTTAGGCTATCTTTAAAAGCTAAAAACCACTTTTAATTGAATCAATTCGATCACCAAGTTAGGATGCAAAAATTACTGGATAGTATACTTTCAATCGGTCAAAAATAGAGTTAATCGATTGATTTTACTAAACAGATTCTGTACTGGTATAATCAACCAATTGAAAAAGAAAAACAATCGACTGAAATACTAGGAAAAATGCAAAAATGCAGATTTGAGATTTTAAGCAAAAATAATGCAAAAGAACAATCATGACAGTTCTAATTGATTATGCAAACACATTTTATGTTGCAGATGCCATCAAAACACTCAAGAATATGAAAAAGATGATTTAAACTCAAGTTATTTAAACTTTAAATGATTATGCAAGAGAGAAGGGTTAGAGAAAAGATTGGAGCACAAGATTTTTATACTGGTTCACTCAAACCTGAGCTACATCTAGTTTGTCAAGGCAACCTGAGCCTGACCTTGCACTATTTCAAAAGATTTACAAAGTCTACACTCTTACACTTTCAAAATAAGCAAAACACACACCAAAGACTCTTGAATTACACAAGAATCACAAGAGCACAACAAGAACCCTCTTGCAGACCTAGAAAACCACTAGGCACACACAAGGCTTGAGAAAGATTAAACCTCAATGGTAGCACAATCCTACCTACCACAAACCACCTTCTCTAAGCTTTAAACATAAGCCAAAAGCTTCAAGAATTGATCCAAGATCAATCTTCAACATTTGCAGTCTGAATGATCACGAAAGAAAGAGATTTCCAAGGTTTCCATAACAGTTTCGTGCTAAAAAATGATCAAGTTTCCTCTCTTTCGAAAATCACAGCACTTATAGTCAAATTGTTACAAAATTCAACAAGTTGATTTCCAAATCAATCAGTTGATTTCATTTGACTTAAGTGAAATCAGTCGATTAAAAAATAAATCAACTGATTGAATAAGTCATAGTTTAAGACTACTGCAGCCAACCTTTTAACCTATTGAAAAATCATTCAACAGATTAAAAGACGCATTTTAACCTGTTGAAAAACATTTCAATAGATTAAAAAACACAACAAAGACCAATTACATCAAATTAATGCTACAAGGTCTACCATGTGAATTACAAACATCAAATACTCTCTCCTAATGATTAATCCATGTGAAGGGCACACGTTCAAGACTTGATCAACATTAATCCCATCAAATATCCTTATCTTCATCAATGTAGGCATTATTCCAAGGTAATGGCTCCAAGTAGTTCAAAAAGCTTCATCAAATCTTTATGAGACACACCACCTAGGCTTCACATGTCAACAATTACATGATTGTACTGTGATTTTTGGGCATGATTGAGTTGTGTGATGAGTTTTACCTATTGAAATGGGGTTAAATCCTCAAATTTACATGATTTGGGTTGTAATATGAGATTCTGAAATGTTGTATGATTAGTATTCAAATGTGATAAATTATATTGATGAATGTTGTGAAATTGAAATATGTATGTTTTGGCATCTGTAATGGCTATTGGAATGCTTAAACTAGACTGGGATAACATAATCATGCAAAATCAAGTTTTGCAAAATTATGCAAGCTCGATGAGTGAGAATACACTTGCTGAGTGAATCCACATTCAAAGAGCTTACTGACTTTGTATCTACTAAGTGAGGTTGTACTCATTGAGTGAATCCAAAGTTCACGAGCAAAATGACTTTGTAGTCACTGAGCGAGAATACACTCGCTTTGGAGGAATGCACCTTTGTGAGTTCTAGTGATTTATTTGCTGAGTGAGCCATTATGGTTGCTGAGCGAGTGGGGCTTTAGGCACTACTCGCTGGACAAATGGATGATTTTGCTGAACGAATATATCGAAATCTAGTAGTCATTTTCTATGCTCAATTTTAATGTGTTGTGATAAATATGGGTTATTGCTTAGGAAATTATTGATATATGAGATGTAATTGAGATTGTTTATATGTGGTTGAGTTGAGATTGATTGATGTTAATTCAAGGAGGATTAGTAGTGAATTTCCGTAGTGTATGCATTGAAGTAGGGATTCAATTGGAAGTTACCCTAACACTCTAATAATCATTCAATTCTCAAGTAGAGAAGAATGAGTATGTGGTGAGAGGAGCAGGAGGTCCTAGTCTAGTGGTTTTACCTTGATCAAAGACGTTAACGGACTAACATTGTGTGTGGTAGAGTAGAACTCTTTGTCTATAACTTTGCAGAGCATTGAATGCCACTACAAGTGCATAGCTTACCTTGGTTCCATTACCAATGCATGTATCCAGATAACTAAGTCATAACTTTTGGTCTTTGTATGAAATAGGATGATTGATTATGTATGACTTGAGTGATTGTATTCTTTACTGATTAAAACTTTTTGCACATTAACTTACCTTTTTTCTGTGTTTCTGTCTTGTGTTATTTGTCTATCTTTTGCAATGATCACCTATTCAGTTGGAGCATATATGATTGCAGGCTTAGAGGCACCTTTGGAGGATGAGGAGCCATCGATTTGGTTAGTGGAAGGTCTTCTGTAGTAAGTTGTTATTTTGTGTATAGAGCTTTGCTAGTTTTAGTTAGCTGTATAAATGATATATTTTTATTGTCATATTTTGTTGTAAGACTATATTAATATTTGTACACTATGATGAAATATCTTATTTTATTACTTTTAAACCGTTGAAATTAGAATGTTATATTTATAACCAAATATGATAGATTCATCAAAACTTTTACAAGATCCACTTTTGCTACTATAGGTCTTTGTTATTCTTTATTAAAAATAAGTCATTAAAAACCAAAGATGAAGTTACAACGGAGATGTTAATTTAATCACCCTAACTACTTTTATACAAAAATACATTTAAAATAATTTAAAATATTAAAAAATAATAATTTTTGTAAATACTGAAGTTTTAAAAAAGTATATTTATGAAACAAGGAAAAACTATTGAAAAAGGAAAAAAGTTTTTTTGACACCCTTCCTCATTTTGACTTCCATTTGACACTACATTTAATAATAAAATATTATATTAATGTTATAAAAATAAATATAAATAAAATATAATAATAAAATAATAGTTTTTAAAGTGTTAAATGAAAGTAAAAAATTTATGGTATCAAACTACCACTACCCATTGAAAAAACATGAACCAAGAAAGAGGTAAAGATATTTGATGACATAATTGGAACTTTGATGAACGCAGACGGAAGGACAAAAATACTATAGGACCATATATGACCTGGTTCCAAGGGGCTTCTAGATATGACCGGGTTTCGAGGGGCTGCTGCAACTTTTCTATTTGTAAACAAATATCATAAAAAGTTTTTTTCCGTATATTTTATTTAGTAAAATATTTTTAGTGTATTAGAAAGCATGTTAAATATAATTTAAATAAAAGTTTTATTGTAATAGAGAAATAAGTTAAGCATTGAAAAACCATCATGTATTATATTGTTTTTCTTATTTTAATAAAAAATATTTGAAAAAAAAATACCATCTATTACTTTTTATCGATTAAATACATAACATTATTTATATCATTCTTCTATCACACCTATAATTATATGCAAATGCAGTCTTATTTTAATAAATATAAGTATATAATAAAAAAATATAATTAAATTATATAACAAATATATATATATATATATATATATATATATATATATTTTATTTTTTCATTAACTTTAAACATATAGTAATATATTTAAATAAGTAATTTATTCAGTTTTGTACAATTTTTTATTTTAAATTCAAAATCCAAATAAAAATATATGGTGAAACTATTTTTGTTATCTAATGTACGTTTTCAATTGAATACAATAAAATCAGTCATTCGTTTACACTAATTGTAATATCACTTATTTTATATTAATTCGTAATCTCACGTTTCTTAGGAAATAAGATGATCAGACAAAAATAAAAGTTACATCATCCGGTTAGTGAAAATAAATAAATGATAAAATAATTAAAATATACAAATTTTAGTTGATAAACAAAAAGAAAAAAATACAAAAAATTAAAAATATTTAAATTTATTAAAAACATTAAAGGTTTTATCCCTTTGTTTCATTTTCGTTTCATTTTCGTTGAAAAGTTGCAAGTAATCCTTATTTTTATTTTTGTTTCAATCAAATCTTGATTTTTAAAATTTGACTCCGTAACACCCCATTTAATTTAATATGTGAAATTAAAGAAAGCGTCACATAAAGATAACATACTAGCGCAGTCTTGGAGTTTAAAACTCAACTCCTTACAACCCCAGGCACACCACGATGCCCAAAAGAAAATTGGATAAAAAGTCTACAAAATGTATATAAATCCAAGGACAAACAAGTACATGGGTCATAGCCCTAACGAAAAGTCCATAAAGAAATTTAAGCCCAGTCCACGCGGACTATGCAGCGGAACCATCACCTCCCTGTTGTCCACGGCTGTTCCTCGCATCTGCTCAAACCAACAAGTTGATGATCATCGTAAAGGAGAGTACCACACAACAGGACACACAACAAATTGGTAGGGTAAGCTAGAGCACAATAGATTTTATCCATGCAATCAAATATATTTTCACAATCCCATATACACATATCAACCAAGCATGTTATGACTTCACAAACATTACACTAAGACACGACTCGAGTCATCCGAATACATATAACCTAGTCGGATTCAGTGGATGCTTGCACTTGTGGTGGATACCTCTGCTCACCCCCAAGCTATGTGTTATAAGTGTTACAATGAATCAATTTCCCTCACCACAAGGTTAGCCCTTAATGAATTTTAGGCCTCCTGCTACTCTCACCACAGGAGTCCGTCCGCTCTAGGTGAGACTAACTGACTCCTTAGAGTATCAGGATGCAACCTTACCTTGAATCCTTACCAAGTTATACAGATGGGGCACCACCATAGACACCCACTAATAGGGGCCATGGAATTACGTCCCGACCACTAAAGCACGACCCTGAAAACCCCACCTAGGGATTTCAAGGAATTACGCACTGACCACAGACCAAATCATCATCAAAACAAGTAATTATTCAACACGCATATGTAAATATCCCATGCCAACCTTGGCAATTCCATCCTCCATTGTATCTCATGTCAATCTCTTTCATTCACCAATCCCAAACCATGAAAGTAGGAGTGTGTTTCATACCGACACCATGCCATATTCATTAACCAACCGTCACTCATGTCTCATGCCAAACCAACACGTCATTTTAATTCCATGAATCATCCCATACCAAAAGCATACTCATATCATGTTAAAACTCATGGATCACAATTCATCATTCATCTTATTCATGCAAAGCCACTCAATTCATACTTAGAAAGGTATAAACAATTCATACATGTATTCAACATCCAAGAACAAAGAAATCCATCAACATACATACTCCTCGCTCAGCCCTTCGCTCAGGCAGAAGAGCCTCGCTCAAGCGAGAGGTCTCTCTCGCTCAGGCGAGCACCCTCCGCCTAGGCGAGGGATCGAGTTAGGAAAAGTGGCACTGTCGCGCCCGCTCACTTAGGCGAGACCACCCCACCTGAGTGAGATGGGTTCTCGCTTAAAACTGGCGCTCGTCGCCTGGGCGACCGTTCGCTCAAGCAGCCTGGGCGAGTTACTGCCAATCTTGCCTAGGCGAGATGTACTTGCTTGGGCGAGATAACCATAACCCGACACTGTTCACGCAGGCAGATACATCCAAACAGATCAAAACATGATTTTAACAGCTCCCAAATAGTTTGTAATGGTAACCCAACATTTGGTTCACGAAACCAGACCAAGCATATAAGAAAATGAAATAAAATAGTAAGCCCTAACTTCCCCGTACTTGGATGGAACTAAGAGAAGGGTGCGTCTCCAACAGTGGAACGCGAAAGCTCCAGATGCAGATTACCGAGCTGGAAGAACAGCTGCGAAAGAATGGGCGTATGTCTACGACGAAGCCCCAACTGGAAGTACAAACATATGAGCGGAAAGAAAACAAGACATGAGGTGTAGAGCACTTACACGAGGCTAGGAAACGTAATTGAGCTCACTAGTTCTAGGTTGGGAGTAAACCCTAGCAGAGGAAAATGGCAGCCGCTCTAAGGGTGTGAAAGTTCTGTGTTACGAAAAATGAGCACAAAGATTAGGGTTGGCAGATTAGGTCTGGTCCTTCCTCTTTGGGCCAGCCTTTAGGCCCATAAGATTGGGGTAACCCTTAAAATAAAAGGGACAGAATAAATGGGCCTTACAGACTCAATCAAGTCATTTTTGTTAATATCTCACAAACAACATTAAATATATTAAATATATATTATATGTCAATTCGTAATTTCTTTTAATTTTTTATTTTTTTTTACATTATTTTTTTCACAAAGTTTTGTTATTCATGTATCAGGTCCCATAACAGGTGATACTGTCAGTGCTATGTGAAAGAACAATGTTATATGTGTAAGTGTCAGTGTTAAGAGTCATTATCTTGTATTCAATTTAGTTTCTATATATGTTTGTTAGATTCAATGTTGTCCCATTTTTTTAATTGAAGTAATGTTATCCCTCTTTAAATTTAAATTGAGAACAAATGTATTAATTGTATAAATGTCATATTGATATTTTTATTAAAATTGACTTTTAACATATTAAAATAAAACAATTATATATTAAACTACTTTATTGTTATAACAATAATAATGATAATTAAAATTTAATTTATTGATATTAGTTACTTAAATTATTGTATATTATCATTTTTCTAATAATATAATAAAAATTATTTTTTAAACTATTTTTATTTTAAATTTTAATATTTTTAAGTCAGGCAAATTTTTATTCTATATTTTATTTTATTTTAAGTAAAGACAATAATTTGTTATTTATAGTATAAATGTTATTAAATTTATTATATAAATTTAAGTTTCAGCAAGTATTTAAAATTATTATATTATTAATAAATATTTTTTATAGGATTAAAAATAATTAATATAAAAAATCTAATAGTATAGTTAGAGTTGGTTTAAAAATGATTTTAGTAATATTTAATAAAAAGTTAATTTTAATATAAGTATCAATATAAAATTTATATAAATAATAATTTTGGTCATTGAAAAGAAACAACATTGTTTATTTTTAAAACAGCTTGAAACTAAATTAATCAAACATACATATAAATATTGAATTGAATAAAAACTATCATACTATAGTTGTAGCACCCCATTTAATTAAGTATGCGAAATTAAAGGAAGCGTTACAAGAAAGATAACATAAAGGCGCAACTTGGGAGTTTTAAACTCAACTCCATACAATCCATGGCACACCACGATGCCCACGAGAAAACTAGATGAAAAGTTAACCAAGGTACATAAATCTATGGACGAACAATTACGTGGGTCGCAGCTCTAGATAAACTCATACGGAAATATGAATTAGTCCACGCGGACTATGCAGCGGAATCTCCATCCCCCTGTTGCCTACGGGTGTTCCTCACATCTACTCACACCAACAAGTTGATGATCATCGCAAAAGAGAGTACCACACAACAGATCACACAACAAAGAAAGTAGGGTAAGCCAGAGCACAAAAGAGTTCATCCATTAAACCAGATATAATTCCACAATACCATACATTCAAATCAACCAAGCATGTTATGACTGTTCAGGCAATACACTACGACACGACTCGACTCATCCGGATACATATAACCATGGTCGGATTCAGCGGACGCTTACACTTGTGGTGGATACCTCTGCTCACCCCCGAGCTATGTGTTACAAGTGTTTCAATGAATCAATTTCCCTCACCACAAGGTTAGCCCTTAATGAATTTCAGGCCTCCTGCTACTCTCACCACAGGAGTCAATCTGCTCTAAGTGAGACTAACTGACCCCTTAGAGTGTCAGGATGCAATTCTTACCTTGAATCTTTACCTAGTTATACAGATGGGGCACCACCATGGGCACCCACTAACAGGGGCCATGGAATTACGTCCCGACCACTGAAGCGCAACCCTGAAAGTCTCACCTAGAGACCCCAAGGAATTATGCACTGACACA
>Ga0214545_1007863_pt1 | contig 17479 bp, 9 predicted proteins | sample CNSS4metaG_FD_160064 | JGI IMG/M metagenome (GOLD analysis project Ga0214545, IMG submission 160064) | Root nodule microbial communities from cowpea collected in UCLA plant growth center, Los Angeles, California, USA - CNSS4 | ecosystem: Host-associated > Plants > Roots > Nodule | place: USA... | reverse complement strand
CGCGGACTTTATGTTGTTTATGGTTTTCCATAGTTTTCCAGAATAAACTATGGTGGCGACTTCAAATCTTTATTTTCTAAATGAATTTATTTTAGTTCGTCCTCCCGTCGCGATTTAGGTTGCGACACGTGTAAAATTGTTGCCTATACTATGATTAGGCAATGCTTTTATAGTCGTGGACAAATTTAGTGTTGCCTAAAGTCATTTTTGCTGTAGTGAAGGTTTCAAAACTAGGCACCTTAACAACACAACTTTAATACTTTTTGTCCGAAAGAAATTTAGAAAAAGAATAAAATAAACCAAACATAAAAACATATTCAACAAAAAATGTACATGTTGTAACCTCTCAAGTTCGATTTGGTTGAGTATGTAAGAAATAATCTTCGTAACTCTATACATCATAGAAGATTGCCATGCTTTTAAAATTTTTTCAGGTCAACCACTTTAAGTCCAGGATAGGTGATATTGCATAGGAGTTCAAATAAATGTTTATGGCTTCCACCCAATAAAGGCAAAGTACTAATCAACATCACATCACCCTTCTAACCATAAAACTAATCTAGTCAGGTACATGTTTAAAACCAGAGAAATTTGAAGTAATCCTTGGATAATTATCAATTCAAAAAGGAAAGTTCTCTTTTGATTAGAATAAAATGAAAATGGACAAACTGTTGGTAGAAAAATTACTCCCATATTAGTTAACCTTACCCTCATATTTGATCTGAAAAGTAAGTGTAGAGAAAAATACTTTTAATTACAAGCAATGCCACCTTTAACCTAAAGATTTAATTATCTGGTAATATTTAAACACTTGTGAGACACAAATTGAGAGTTTCTACTACTGATTCAATTAGAAAAAGCCAGAGATGAGTTTAATTAACATGTGATATATATATATATATATATATATATATATATATATATATATATATATATATATATATATATATATATATCCCAGACTAATTCTGGAAATTTCCCAGAATCACAAACTCTAAAAATAGAATATACAAATCATACATAATCAAGTAATCATTCCATACTAAGCATGCCAATCAGATTTAAAATAGTCAACACATGAAATTACCCTATTTAGCATGCCAATTACATTTAAAATAAGGTTAACATGTAAGGTAATCCAATTATCATATCAATCAGAATTAAACATAAACTTAACGCGTAAAGCTCCCCTAACCTGGTTTCCTTGCTTAAAGCGCAAATGCTAAAGCTCCCCCTTTGATCACCAATGGTCTCCTTAGCACCACCTTAATTTAGCTCCTCTAATTCACTTATTAATCATTATTTTTCCTTAATTTCGTGCACCTTACAATGCTCTCAAAAATCCAGCCTCCAAACCCCTCTATTCTCTCACAATTTGTCTTTTAATGGTGTCTTAATTAACAATTATGAAAAGAAAACGAAAATGACATTAAGATTGATTTTAACTGTCATTCAAAGTCACTTATGGACTGTTTTCCCAACCTCCCTTGGTTGTTCATTCTTCTAGGGTTTTCTCCACCCCTTCACCTTCATGCCAAAACTAATTTTAGGAAAAAGGAAGTTTAATTTAGAATTACCAAGGTTCGAACCCATAACCATGCCAATGCCAATTCATGTTTCGTGATATTTAATATAATTCTATGATTATATTATCACTCAACATGATTAAGCATATTATAAAAAAAAATAATAAATTAAATAACACACAATTGGCATACATAGGACTTGAACCCAAGTCCTCTCATACAATTAAAATACTCTTAACCACTTGAGCTAGTACTTTTCCACATCATATAAATCAATAATTAATGCCTTAAAGGCTCCCACTACCCGCATTTATTATTTATTTATTTATTTATTTATTTATTTATTTAATTATTTAATTTTCACGGGTCTTACAAACCACATAGTCATTCGAAATAGCAGACTTTCTATCTTTGTGAGATCTTCTTAATACTATTTCTTGTGGTTGTTCTACTATTAGTTCATTGTTAACCTCGGGATCATTAATTTGTTTTTCTTCTAGATTGTTGTGAGTTTCTAAAACATGTGGAACAACAACTCTTGATAAAGAAGTACCAGGTATAGGAACTTGTACTCTAACTTCCTTAATCTCCACATTTCGTGAAGTTTCACTCCTACTGGTTTCACCATTCTTAATGAACCAAGCATTTCCAGTTTACACGATTCTTGTATTATGAGTAGGACAGTAAAATATATACCTTTTTGATTTTTTTGGATAACCAATGAAAAATCCACTGATTGTTCTTTCATCCAATTTCTTTTCTTGCGGATTATATATTCTTACTTCTGCCTCACAACCCCAAACATGCAGATGTCTCAAATTGGGTTTCCTACTCGTCCACAACTCAAAAGGAGTCTTTTGAACAGCTTTACTAGGAACCATGTTCAACAAATACATGGCAGTCTTTAAAGCATACATCCACAATGATATAGGTAAACATGAATTACTTAACATACTCCTAACCATATCCAATAAGGTTCGATTACGCCTTTCTGATACACCGTTTTGTTGTGGTGTGTCTGACATTGTGTATTGAGCACAAATATCACATTTCTCAAGAAACTTAGTGAACGGACCAGGATGTTGTCCACTTTCATCATATCTTTCATAATACTCACTACCTCTATCAGACCTTACGATTTTCACATTTCTGTCTAATTGCCTTTCCACTTCATTTATATAAAATTCCAAGGCATTCACTGATTGAGATTTCTCATGCAGTAGATAGACATGTCCATAACGCGAAATATCATCAATAAAGGTGATGAAGTACTTCTCTTTATTGAAAGAATTTACATCAAACGGACCACATATATCGGTGTGTATGCTTTCAAGAAGCTGAGTGCTTCTCGTGGCTCCTTTCTTTGTGTATTTAGTTTGTTTGCCTTTAATACAATCCACACACACATTTAGATCAGTAAAATATAAATCCGGAAGGATTTCATTCTTTACTAATCTTTGCATTCTTTCTTTGGAAATATCTCCCAAACATTTATGCCACAAGTAAACAGATCGTTCATCCACTAAACTACGTTTAGTACTAACATTGTGATGCAAAGTCATAAGAGTTTCAACATATAAATTATCCAAATTCATTTTATATAAACCATCATAAAAGTACCATATCCAATCATAAAAGTACGCTTAAACAAACTGAAACAACCATTCCCAAACTTAAAAGAATATCCAGCAATACCAAGCTTAGAAAAATAAATTAAATTTCTAGTGATACTAGGTACATAAAAAGTATCCATAAGGTCTAAGTGATATCCAGTGTCGAGGATTAGACGATAAGTCCCAACCGCTTCCACTGGAACTTTCTCTTTATTGCCCATGAAGACAAACTTCTCCTTTGGGTTTATGGTTCGGGTTGTAAGAAATCCCTACATCACATTAGAAACATGAGTCGTACATCCAGAATCAATCCACCACGTATTATAGGGAACTTCAGTTAAGTTTGATTCAAAAACATACGTAAGCATTATGCTCACCTTTCTTTTCGAACCAAGCTCTACGCTTTATGCAATTCTTCTGGAAATGTCCAGACTTCCCACAGAAATGACATTTGTCATTTTTCTTCTGGATTTTGGTTGATGACCCATCAATCTTTAGTGGTCCTTTACCCTTTCCATGTTTCTTAACAACTTTCTTTCCAACAGCTCCTTGATTCTTCACATACTGAATAGAGTGGCTTCCCAAGTTCTTCAGTCGGGTCTCCTCCTGAACTAGCATACTGTGCAATTCATGCACATTCCACTTATCTTTCATGGTGTTATAGTTCATCTGGAACAGACCATACTCAGACAGTAATGAGTTCAGAATGAACTGCACGAGAAAACCTTCATCCACTGTCATTCCTAGAGACTTAAGTCTTATTGCGATATTTGTCATCTCGATCACATGCTCATGCATGGTACGTGAACCGTCAAACTTCATGGTGGTCAACATACTCATCAGTGTCCCAACGAGAGATTTATCAGCAGTTTGGGAGCGCTTTTCCACAAATTTCATAAATTCTTTTGCATCATCGGTTTTGGGAAGAGTTGACTTTATATTGCTTGCTATGCTCATTCTCACAAACATTAAGCTAAGTCTGTTTGATCTTGCCCAAGCTTTGTAATGGGCTTTCTCTTCATTGCTACTGGCATCCGTGATAGAAGCCGGCTTTTCAACCTGAAAAGCTAGATCAAGATCCAACACACCTAAGTGAAATTGGACTTGCTCACTCCAGTCAGGGAAATTCAACCCATCACTAGTGCAAGAAAGAGATTATGCCGCGGTTATTTTTACCTTTTGGTTTCGGGTTTACACCCGAGGCATATGCTGGTGAGGTAAAAAAGGATATGTTTATGCCTCGGTTATGAACCGAGGCATATGCAAGGGTTACTACCTCGGTTCTGGAGAGAACCGAGGCCTAATGTGCATTGCAATTTTTTTTTAAAAAAAAAATTACTTTCTGACCCAATAATAGCATGACATGTAGCCATGATCCTTGTACACACATTTGCACCAACCACAGTGTGCCACATCATCATCTTCAACCTTCTCCCAAATCAGAAACCCTAACCACCATTCAAACCCTAAATGTCGCCACTGTGTCGTCACCACCATCTTTGACCACCACACACGTCGGAATAGCTTTATGACGCCTTCATTCATCCCGTCGGCGACGTAGTACAACCTCTCTTCAACACCATATCTGAACAGAAATCGTGAAACCACCCATGACTGAACCACCGTGAGCCAAATCGCCACTTCGACACACACATTCGAAACCCTAACCCACAGGAGGCATGTAGCGCACCATAACCAACTCATCCAAAATATAAAAAAATACAGAAAAACGAATAAAAAAACCACGAACCAGTGGTGCTTTCCACGTGAGTTCGCGACCTCCCTCGTCCAACAACAATAACAGCGGTGGCAGAGGCGATGGACATACGATCTTACAGTGGCGGGAACGACGATGAGAGTGGATGCGGAAGCAGCAGGAACAGTGCGCACAGAGGAGGGTCCTTCTTTCTCTCGACGAAAAAGAAAATCACACGAGGAAGAAGATCTGTCCCAATTTTGAACCCTAAATAAACGTTTCTGCCTCGGTTCAATTACAACCGAGGCATATACCACCTTCTGCCTCGGTTCAATTACAACCGAGGCATATACTACCTTCTGCCTCGGTTTAATTACAACCGAGGCATAAACCTACTGCAATTTAATTAAAATAGTTTTTATTTTTTGAAATTAATTAACTTATATGCCTCGGGTGGTAGACAATTGAGGTCATAAGCCCTTTATGCCTCAGGTATTTAAAAATCAAGACATAATCTGCAATGTTCAATTTTAAAACATGAAAAGAGCGGGAGTTTTGAAATTATTTTTCAGGCTTTATGCCTCGGGTGGATATGAACCGAGGCATATAAGCTTTTATGCAGCGGTTATTATTCGAACCGAGGCATAAAAGTTCGTTAAAATTTCAAAAATGCCACCGCGTTTTGATATGCCTCGTTTTTGGGGGAACCGAGGCATAATAGCCGAAGTAAAATATCATAAATGCACTAGTGCATTAAAGACTGGAACAGATGAAGCATGCGAGTAAAGATACTGGAACAGAGACTGCAATTAACACATGCCTAACATTAATGCTTTGAGTCATAAAACTAAACGTAAAAACAGATTCATATATAAACAATCATTATATGCATATTAATGTTCTCCTTTGGGAGATCCACTAATACACAAACATAAGCATAATGATGCTAATCATATTATAACATTATTGATAATTAAAATATGCATCAACTAGAGTCACCTACTACCTTTGGGTATATAAATAAAACTAGTGACACATACAAAATTATCTACAATCATGTTCATTAATTATAAGAACAATTTATCAACCTTTGGGCGATCCTTAAATGCCTTATAATTAATGAATTTTAATTAACCCATAAATTTAATTATTCATAATTTGGCATCCATACTATGGGTAATTAAAATAAAAATATTAATAATTTGAAATCACATAAACTTTAAAATTTTGGCCGCTTTTGTGACTAACAAAACTTATCATACTTAATTTCAAATAAATAAATACACATTTAATTGTTATAAAATTTATACAACATCCTCATTAATTTTAATTTATCAAAAACATATATACATTATTCACATAAAATATTATGTGCCATAAATAAAATCGAAAACCATAATTTCAATTCACGCGATTAAAAACTCGTAAACTGGAATATTTTTCAATTCCAAACCTTTTGATATATAATGACAAAATAAAATTGAAACATTAATTGTAATTGACATAATACACGAACTTAATCCCATAGCATTATTGTTATTGAATACAACTAAAAGAGCCATTATTGTTATTGGTAGAAATGTAACCGCACACGAAATAAAACCAATCAAATCTAATAAAAAGCTTGTAACAATGACTCATGCACTTGCGATTTAGGATCCACATCAAAACCAATTCATAAGAAAACACTTTCGAATTATGCACGTATTATTCAGAAGCTTTACTATTTGCAGTTAAATTATGCAGTAACAGTTTCCACGAAAAAACCAATTCATGCCCGTTCAACCTTTGTAACACGCACCTTTCAATTCAATCATGAGGTGCATATTCATTTTTACGTACGCAGTAGCGAAAAATGGTAAAACCCCTAAATTATATAATTAGGGTTCATCAAAATAAATTGCAAAGCATAAATCTTAAAATTCCTAAATCTTTAATTAGGGTTTATCTAATTAGACATCAACACATAATTGGAAAATCATAAATCTTACAACACATGCTCTGATACCACATGTAAAACTAATTAAGGATCTTTAAGATTTATGATTCTCACACGATAAAACATAATAGAGCACTAACCTTGATCCATAGGAGATCATGTGAATATGTGTTCTTCAGATATTTTAAATATTTTAAATTCCTAGACTCAGTGGCGGTTACAATCGCCACGAAATTTTTTAAATTTCTAGATTTACTGGTAGTTACAACCACCACAAAAATATTTAAATTCTTAGTCTTACTGGCAGTTTCAAGTGTCGCTAAGTATTTTTTTTAAATAAAAAATATTTAGAGGTGGTTAAAACCGATGTTAAAAATTTTAGTGACGATTATTCCGGTGGTTACATTAAACCGACGTTATGATGACTTTGGGACACTAAATTTGGTGACAGTTAATTAATTGACGGTAGAGAAAATAGTGACGGTTATAACCGCCACTAAATAACACATTAAACTAACACGAAAATTCAAATTTTTAGTAATGTAGACTAAGTCAATCAATTATAATACATTTGGTTTTTCTAACTTTAGTATTTATGTATACTTATGTGTTTTCTATTCCTTTTATAAATATTTTATATACTTTTTTTAATATTCCATCATGTTGAGATTCATGGTTTTATAATAATGTCAACATATCGAATCTTTTATTTAAAATGAGTTAAAGTACTCTTTTAGTTCCTCTATTTGTCATGAAATTTCAGTTCGGTCCTCAAGTTTTTTGTTGTCTCAATTTGGTCCTCATTTTCTTAAAAATGACTCAATTTGGTCCTCATTGTTAAATTTGACCAGACGGTGTTAAAGTCTATGCCAGGTGTCAATTTATGATTTTTTTTTTGAATTTTTTGAATTTTTTTGAATTTTATTTTTGAATTTTATTTTTGAATTTTTTTTTATTTTTTACACGTGTCACTTCACAGTTGTGCCACGTGTCAAAATGACTCAATTTGGTCCCTATATTTGTTTTTAGTTTCAATTTAGTCCCAATTTTTGTAAAAATAAAGCAATATTGTCCCTCCTTAGATTTACAGTCAATGTAATCTTTGTATACAATTTATAATGATATTTTTAAAAAAATTGACGTTTTTATTAAATGTTTGTAGAAATATTTTTAAATAAGATTTTTTTTTAGTTTTATTATTAAACAAAGTTAAACCCCAAACTTAATTTCAAAAATTAACAATTTTGTCATCATATATAAAGGCATAAAGTGTATCATATTATACAAACTTAGTGAAGATTAAAAATCAAAATAACTTGTCACACATAAGTTTAGGATCTAAATTTCAAGTTCAAAACAAAACCAAAGTCTAATGTTTTATATAGAATTTAAAGTTAATTTAAAATATTTATAGAAATATTTAACAAAAACGTCAATTTTATAAGAATATCACCATAAAATTTATAAAAAAGTAAATTCAGGGTCAATTTAAGGAACGACAATATTACTTAATTTTTACAAAAATTGAAACTAAATTGAAAATAAAAACAAATATAGGGACCAAATTGAGTCACTTTGACACGTGGCACAACTATGAAGTGACACATGTAAAAAATTTTAAAAATTTAAAAAAAAATACAAAAAAATTCAAAAAAAAAATTCAAAAAAAAAAACCAAAAATTGACACATGGCGTTGACTTTAACACCATCTGGTCAAACTAATGGTAATGACCAAATTGAGTCATTTTAAGAAAATGAAGACCAAATTGAGACAACGAAAAACTTGAGGACCAAACTAAAATTTCATGATAAATAGAGGGACCAAAAGAGTAATTATCTATAAACAAAAGAATCATAAGAAACATATAGTTTAGGCCAAATTATGAAATACTTTTTCAAATCATAAGAAACAAAAGAAACTTTTGTAATTTTCAATATAAAATAATTTTAATTACTTTACCCTAATTAATGATATTAACTCTGCGATTATAATTTAATGACCTGTCTTATCCCTTGTAACAAATTCGAATGAAAAGTATATATTTATTTATTTTTAATATTTTTTTTTATAAAATTAAATAACATTATGTAATTTTTAATTAATTAATATGTATGTAATTATGATTTATTTTTTAATGAACTTTTAAAAGTCATCTTTTAATCGGAGAACTAAAGTAGAAAGAATCATACAAGTCGTTTAAAAGAATTATCTATAAACTAATATCATATACTTTTTGTAATGTCTTATTTTTTACATGTTCTAAAATACTAAAAAATTAGCAACCTAAGTTCTTAAAAGGGTAGGAATATTTTTTCCTTTTTTTTAAATTAATTTCTAATAACCTTTTTTAATTATCCTATACCATGCATATAATTTTGAAAGGAATTAAAGAACTCATAAACTTAACAAAAAAAAAAGAAGTTATTACATTATAGGATGACTACAATAAAAAGGCTAATAAAAGTAACGAAATTTAAATTCAGATAATACCAAACACTCGTTGAAGAAACCATCCCCGTAGGATAAGGATAAGAAGTACTACAAAAAAATTAGATTCTACATGTAATCCAAAATTAGCTAATGTGGCCACACATTTGTTATCTTTTTATAATGTTTGTTGCATGTTTTACCTCATTGCTGGTGCTCCTGTTAGTTTTATCATATAATTATTGCGTGATGTCATGAATTTATTTCATATTATTTAGATATTTATGCACCTGTGTCTATGATTACTAAAACAAAGTACTAGGATCAGTAATTTCTTCAACTAAAACTTTTAGTTTATAAGAGTACTATCATGACATTGACAAGGCATAGCTTTCTTTTTTTTTTTTTTTTCATAGGCGACAGAGACATAGATGATTTTCCTAATCCCGAATCTAACATGAATTTAAGGAGAGTGATAAGGAATGACATTATGAATGTGAAATCCTATTTGTTAATATGTTAGTAATGAAGTCGAAGTAAAGACTAAGTAAAATATGTTAAGAAGTAGTTGAAAGTTGAAAGTATGTTAAATAGTTCTACATAAGTGAAAAAAAAAAGTATAATAATGTTCGTCTCTGAAAGTTATGAGTATTATACTAAACTCATGTTCTTTAAATCTTTATATATTGGTAAAGATTAGCTCAATAGAATATACATTGATAAAGAGACAAAATTGGTTATTTAGTTTTTATGAAGATTTTAGTGTAAGTTAGACACCCTTAATGTCTCTTTTATAATATATATAATTTTCTTGTTGAAAAAAAAATGTAAAATCATCGGACTTTTTTAGTTGAAGCTGTGTTTACAGTTTTATTATTTTTTAAATAATGCTTGATATTATATTTTATTTTTTTTATCCTTTTCTGAAATTGCGTTTCATAACATATTTTTGTTTTAATTTGTTTCCAGCATGTTTTTAATTTTTGGTTATTTTTATGCACGTTTTATTTTTTCTTTTTTAGTTTTCTCTAAAATACAAAGCTAAGTTAGAAAAACTCTGGTGATGATGCAACCATGTGCTTCTTGAAGTCATTGCCTCAAAAAACGTTTTATTATAGTTATAATAATATCTGTTTATTTTGTGCGCACTTTTAGAAAACAAGAACAACAAAATTTTGGTAAGTAAGAAATAGAAAACAAGGATATACATACATGAAGCAAAAAAATAGTACATGATTATAATTATCACACTATGAAAAAAAAAACACATTTAAAATTGTCTAATAGGTTTTGGTTTCAAGAATAACGAAGTCTTTCAAAATACAGTGGTATTTTTGAAATTATTTGTACAATTATAGGTTTCAATTCTATAAAGAACCGAAGTTTATTCTTTTGTCTAATTAGAAAAATTACTTTCTACTACAACATTTTTAGACTCTCGCTGTTGTAAACCCTTCGTTTCCATGTTTTCTCTTCTCTCTCGGTTTCTCTTGCTTTCTCTTCTTGATTTTTGTCTTGGTTTCTCTCTCTCGTTTGCTTCCTTCATTTGCATGTTCCTTCATTCATAGATTCTTATTGTCATTTTTAATGAGGTATTTGATGTTTTAGGTTCACTCTTTGTTAGTTTATTCAATATTTGTTCACCATTTAAAAAGCTCTAATGCTTAGGTATTTTTCCATTGTGAATCGTTTAACACTATGTTTCCAGGTTTTCATTTCCACTTATGAACCCTAAAATGATATGATATGTTTGATTTATTTCCTTTTATATATGTATCACAAAAGCATGAAAATTTATATTTTAGTACTAGTTCTCAATTTTTACCTATGTTGCTTCTTTTTGGTTCATTTGTGGCATTAAATTTTGGTTTAATTTTGTAGGTTGTTTAATACAGTGTGGGAGTTACTCAATGAAAATATATAATTTTTTAAATACCACAATAGGCTTTGGTTGCCCAAGGAATAGGCTTCGATTGTTTTTCAAAACTGAAACCTATTCCTTTATTTATTTATTTGTATAATTTTTAATTGTTTTAGACTTCGATTTAGAGACAATTGAAGTCTAATATCAAAGTTTATGTTTCAGTTCAGAACCGAAGAAAAAACATCCCATTTTTTACTTTGTCTTGATATGCTTCGGTTTGGAAACCGAAGTACAATTCGAAAATAACTAGTGCCAAAACCCTTTGTTGCACTAGTGTGAGGGATGTGAAAAGGAAGACATGTATAGCGTGAAGAAGAGCAAATAGGCAATGATTTTACCAATATTTTAAATGGAATGCTTAAGTGGAAGTAAGGTTGGGGTGTTATCTTGGGAAGACAAAACACGTTTTAATAGATATAGCTCATTAACAAGTGTACAAATAAAATAATAAATCACTCAAAAAGCCTAAATGTTGAAGTAACTGGGGAAAATAAAGGTTTGTAGAAATTGGGATAAAAAAGGATACAAAAAACAAAGAAAGATTATGCAACAACTAAAGTTTGTACCAAACATCAAACAACTAGAAGCACACGAATTACATTGTCTTGAGTTTTATTTTATCAAGAACATGTAAGATCCGAGAAAATTATAATAATTAAGAAGGTAGTTTATTATTTTTATATTATTTAAAAAGGATTTATAGTTCACTAATTATTTAAAAGATTTATTTTATTTAAAAGATATATAAACTAGTTATTATAGTATAAGCAAGTTATATATGATGGTTATTTATTAAATGGATTTCTGAATAGTTTTTATAAAATATAACAGTTTATTATTATTTTTATTTAAAATATTTTCTAAGAGATAGACCCAGAAATCTTATGCAGATAAGAGAAGGAGGCTACTTGAGTTTGAGGCAGGTGACCATGTATTCCTCAGGGTTACACCGACAACAGGAATTGGGAGAGCTCTCAAGTTGAGGAAGCAGACTCCTCGATTTATTGGTCCGTATCAGATCACGAGGAGGATTGGACTGGCAGCCTACGAAATTGCTTTGCCACCTCACTTGGCAAAATCTGCACAATGTCTTCCATGTATCACAACTAAGGAAGTACATTGCAGATCCTACACATGTATTGGAGCAGGATGATGTCCAAGTGCGCGAGGATCTGACAGTTGGAGTTGAACCAGTGAGAATTCTGGATTCTCAAGTCAAACAACTCGGAGGAAAGGAGATCCGAACGGTGAAAGTCCTTTGGGATGAGGCAACTCAGGAGATGACGAAGGAGATGGAGGATCTCATGGGGAAGTCTTATCCTCGTTTATTTCCTAGTAAGTCTAATTTTCGAGGACGAAAATTTTATAAGGTGGGGAAAATGTAAGATCCGCTAAATTTAATTAATTAAATAAATAATTAATTAATAAATACTGGTAGTGGGAGCCTTTATGGCATTAATTATTGATTAATATGATGTGGAAAAATACTAGCTCAAATGGTTGAGAGAGTACTTGATTGTTTGAAATGACTTGGGTTCAAGTCTTATTTGTGTGTTATTTAATCGATTATTATTTTAACAATATGCTTGAGTATGATGGGTGATAATTTAATCCTATATTTATAAGAATTATCATGAAATATGAATTGGTAGAATGGTTGTGCATTGATTTGACATTGGCAGGGTTATGGGTACTGTGAGGATTGAGTGAAGCAAGGAGCTTAATTGGGATAGAGCCAAGGGAGGTCATTAGTGATCAAGAAGAAACTCATAAAATTCCAATTTTTAAGCAAAGGAAACCAGGTTAGGGGAGTTGTACTACACTAATTTTTATATTCTTTTGAGTCAATGTATGATGGATAGCTTGTGTATGTATATGATTTCTCTCTGCCATTGATTAAATTCGAGTTTCTGGAACTTTTGAGTCAATGTATGATGGATAGCTTGTGTATGTATATGATTTCTCTCTGCCATTGATTAAATTCGAGTTTCTGGAATTTTCCAGAAACCGCTTGGCAAGCGATGAACTGCCGCTAGGCGACTCATCCCTTCTGTAATAAAATTGGGTTCCTGAAGAGGAACCGCCTGGCGACATGACCCTGGCCGCCAGGTGACACATGTCTACAACCCAGTTTCTCGGTTTTTTATCAACTGCCTAGCGGTGATGAACACCCGCTAGGCGACACGAGTCGATTTGACTCAATTTTGATGTTTTTCGTGTTCGGGGAGGATTCTGATCGGGGAGAAATCAAGTTCTAATTGTTCATGAATGATTAGATGTCGTACATCGTTGAAATTTGTGTAATTGGTGGTTAAATTGGATGAACTCATATGAACATCTTTTAGGGTTTGCCAAATTGGGGATTTGGGGGTTATTAATGTTGATGTTGGAATTGCGTTGATAGTCTGTAAAATTTTACTCTAGTTGGAGAATAAGTACCTTGGTAGCAATGATTGACTGCTGGAATTGGTCAAGGATCAATGTAGGGTGGTTTGGAGTTGTTGGACATTCGCAAGGGCAGTGAAAAGATGGAATTTTTCTAGGCTTTCATGCACCGCCTGACGACGCTTGCATCTCCGCCAAGCGCCAGCGTAGTGAATTTTGTACTGCGTGGCTGTGATGGCAGGCACTGGGTTTGGGTTCTGTTGTAGTCTTAATTGGAACTGGAAGAATGGATTTGGTGATATCTTTGAATAGTTAATGATAGAACCCTAATGCATGAATTAAAGTAGTTGGCTTAAACTCAGAATTTGATGGATTCAGTGGCAAAGTGATTTGGGGAAGGTATATATGAGGTTAGTGATGAGGACTAAGAATGATTGTTGTCGAATCCGATGTGGTATTAGTTATTCTAAGACTCGCTTATATAGAGTGTGGTATAATGTAAATTATGGATTTGGACAAGCTATGTGAAGCAGGTCTAGAAACTTGACCTGCTTTTTAATTGGGTTCAAATTTATGAGAGAAGTGTTGGCAAACACTTAGGTAGTAGTGAATGGAAATTAGATACAAAGCTAGTACTTGGAATGTGAGTGGAGTTGTGATCCATCTAGGAGGAGTTGACATGTATTTGGTTGGTGATGGCGACAATGACTAGAACCAAGGTTAAGAAATAAGTAACATGAGTGGATGGTGGCATAGTAAAGATGAATAAGGTTAACTTTAATTGGGATGTTGCACTAAAATGGAAGTAGGAACTTTAGTAATGGGTTAGCCACTTGAAAAGTGATACAAATAAATTGGTATAACTTATTGTGAGCCTCGATGTCTCAAATAAGGAGTAGAAACGGGTCGGACTGATTATAAACCAGTACTGCGCATGTACTGTTGTAGTGCCTGGCGGTAAAATCGACATCGCCAGGCGATAGCGTCAATTACAGTGGGCTCTTGGAATGCGTGCGTCTGACGGTCAGGGTGGTCCCGCCAGGCGATATCTGCAGTGTTAGTTTGTTTGAGGCGCTTAGCGCCTGGCGGCACGTGTCCCCCGCCAAGCGGTTTTGAATCGTGGTGCGCTTGGTGACTCATGGGTTGCGCTAGGCGATTTTTTGAAGCAAAGGTACTTTGCTTGTTTTGGATGTGCGTGGTCTACAAGGTTTTGGTGATATCTCGAAGGTCGGCTTGCTGGTATTCCTTGAGTTGTGGTTCAGAACGTATCCCTTGAGTTGTGGCTCGGGATAGGGGTTAAGCACGTGGCATTCCTTGAGTTGTGGCTCGGAATGACATCTCTTAAGTTGTGGCTCAGAATGGTAGATGAACACGAGGAACTCTTGAGTTGTGGCTTGCGTTGGCGAGTGTTACCGGTGTAAGTGTGCGCGTTGTGGTGTGTACAGATGAGTCCAGTTAGATTGCCCTCCTCAATACTATGCTGACGAGTTTGGTAGTCTTAGGACGTTACGAATGTTACAGAGTGTAGTCCGTAGCATGGTTTCCTACACGTGCTCTACCAGTTGTGGTTGGTAGGTGTGGTAGCAAAACATCTTGAGATACTCATCAGAAGACATAGAACACGGTTAACATGGTGGTGGCCATGTGCTGTGGAATCAAAGGATGGTTTTCCTTTGGTGTGTTGTGATATATATATATATATATATATATATATATATATATATATATATATATATATATATATATATATTTTTGTATATATGTTTTTTTTATTGTTAGCTAACCCTTTTTGTTTGTGTTTGGCGATGATCGTGTACGCAGTAAACGTGAGCATATGATGTTGCAGGTGGATCTGGTGAGGCATAGAGACTTGGCGGGGCTAGTTGGGAGAGGATTTTCTCGGAGTTTTATTATTTTACATATTTTAAGGATTATGTAAAACATTTGGAATATTGAACATGGTTTTTATATTTGAATTTTGAAATTGAGATATTTCACGATGAAATAAAAATTTAAATTTCCCGCGTCTTTGGAAAATGATGTTTTAATAAATGACGCTGACTTTTCCCGCGGGATGTTACAGTTTATACCACATCCTAAACTCAATCTAATCTCATACCCTTATTTTACTCAACATTTACTTGTTCTCCTTGGCTAGGATGTGGGACAAGATATATTTTCTCAAAAGGCTAAGAGTAAAAGAAATTTAGACCCAAAAAGGTTAATAACAAATTATTAGCACATATTAAGGTTGGCTATTTGGCAAAGTAGCTTTAAACACATTAATAAAAACAATTGCCTTTATCCTTTCTAACCCTTTATGTGATTATATTAACTAGAATGAGGAAAAAATCAATTTCATAACAATAATTCCTTCCCATACAACTCTCTACACATAACTTAACACTCAAATATCTAAAAATTTGGTCATACTCTCACAATAAACAAGGACAGACTCAATGCAACCAGATCAAACTATCTCAAAATTAATGTATGCCACAAGTTATCCCAACTATATGCACATTTATGAAACAATAAAATCATTGCTCAAGCATATTCTAACACAATTAACCATCAAAACATTCAATTCATATTGTTTAATTTAAAGATATGATTAGAACAAGTTCAAGATTAAACAAGTTCAGTCACAATTAAAATATTACAAAACGTAATACAAATAATGGAAGTTTGTCCAACCATTATAGCTTGTTCAACTCCAAGAGTGCAATGTGTTCTGATGAACGTCTTATTAATAGTGACTTGAAGATTATGCAACACTGAAGCATTTGAATTGAGCCCCACATTTCTACAAAGTGCACTAGTCAAGGTAGGAAACCTCAAAACTAACAATAATCATAACAATTTCACATGGGATTTGGGATCAAATGTCCATATCCATACTTCTTATTATCCCACATATGAGATAAGATCATTCTAGGTTTACATATGAGGTATGAGTGTTAAAACTTAGATTGTTGCAGGAGAAAACGCTCTGCGTCTATTCAAGGGAATTGAGGTTTCCTCTCAAAATACGCACAGGTAGGCCATTTACCCCCATTTCATATGAACCTGGGACACATAAAATAGTAGCAATTTCATCATGATTTTTATGCCGATTCAAAAATGTATTGTATGTTGTTGTTTTACTCCGTAGGGCAAGTAGCTGTAAAAAAGTTATTGATGGAATGTTTGTCAAACTGCATCACCTAGCCTTGCACCATAGCTTGTCGAGGTAATTATCCTTGTGCATGAGGGTCACACGTGCATAAAAATCTCAAACCCATGCGGTCTCATCCATGTTGTTGCAACTCCAATCTGATATATATATATATATATATATTCTCCTTGATACAACCTTACGTTCCTTTCAAAACGGTTCCTTGACTTATAATCTCGTCGAATCATTTAGCAACAATCTTAGAGGAGAATCTATCTTGATCATGTATCACACAAATATCTAATTCCATGTAATCATGAGGGGCTATAGAAGAAGAACCTTGAGTGGTTCTTCTCTTCCTTGAAGGATTCACAACATTCCGTGGAGGTGACATCAAATGATTACATATTACGGAGAATGACAACAAAGAAGATGAACAAATATCAATGGATTAAGAACGCAAACAAAGAAGAATGTTCAGTGATCAAATTGGACAAGACGTTGGTTGAAATAACTGCATTGGCAAATGATATGGCGACTATGGCAAGCGAAAAGGCGGGTGGTACAATTTTCCCTATTGTTGGGTAAGCATATACCTTTTGTTAGGCGAGTGGTACAATTTTACCTCTCACTAGGCGAGTGGTATGAATTTTCCCCCTAGGTGTTTTTCAAAATTTTTAAAATTTTCAACACATAAACAAATTTTCACAATGTCAATAATTCATTGGGTGAGTATAGTGACTCAACGAGTTGTGAAACAATGGCGATTGGTAGTTGCACAAGTACATTACCCCCCCCCCCCCAAAAAAAA
>Ga0214545_1007858_pt1 | contig 17483 bp, 19 predicted proteins | sample CNSS4metaG_FD_160064 | JGI IMG/M metagenome (GOLD analysis project Ga0214545, IMG submission 160064) | Root nodule microbial communities from cowpea collected in UCLA plant growth center, Los Angeles, California, USA - CNSS4 | ecosystem: Host-associated > Plants > Roots > Nodule | place: USA... | reverse complement strand
CATAGATTAGCATGTTGGCTTAAGTCAAGTCAACTATAGTGAACAAGTCAAACCTAGTCAAAGGTCAACAAGTCAACTAAAGTTGATTCAACTAAGTCAACTTAGGGAATCAAAAATAACAAACACATATGAAAGGGATGAAGGATTAGTGAACTTCCTTTCTAAACATGCTTAGTCTTCTTAAGCATGTGCCTTCATCCTTGGTTGGGGTCAATCCTTCATCATTATGTGTTCATTGTTTTATTATTGATTTTTAATAATATATATGGGTATGGAATTGGAATTGTGATCTTATCATGATTGGAATGTAACACTAACATGACTTGGTTGAATTGGTTATGCACTTGAATGGTGACTAAGTGGTCATGGGTTCAAACTTGGTTGGGAATGAAATTGGAACTTTATTTTACAATTATTTTCGTTTTGGGTGAAAGGAGAGCGGAAATTAGAAGAGTGAGAGGTTGAATTGAGAGTGCAAGGCTGAGTGAGAGAGAGAGGTGGAAGCAAAGAATTTGGTGCACCAAGGAATCCCTAGTCTCTTCGCAAATTCAATCAAGAATCCAGGTTAGGGGTGCTGAAATTATGTGTGTTTTGATATTGCTTGTGTTGCTGCGTTTTGTTATCCAATTGGGTCCTATATGGTGTAGTTTTTGGTATATTATGCACTGAAATTTGTGATGCACATGAGGGAATTTAGGGGTTGTGAGTTGGTATTGTCTTATCTGAATTTTGGACTAAATGCATGAAGAAAAGGGGTTTATACGGGAATGGTGTGAAACTTGGAGATTGGGAATTTTATGAAGTCTATATTGTGCCTATGTGTTGTTGCAATGTGTGTAAATTGGTTTGCTAAGAATAAGAATGTGGTTTGGTATGTTTTGTTAGAGTGAACTATACGCGTGATCAAACTCGAAACCCTACAAGTCTCGCCCAAGCGACTCCATCTCACCTAAGCGAGAGTTGTAGAGTCTCGTTTTGGACCTGGTTCGCATTACTCGCCTAGGCGACCTTGGGTGGGGTTGAGCGACTTAGTCTCTCGCTCAAGCGAGAGACGCTCGCCTAAGCGAGGTTGCGAGGAAACCTGAACCATTTTTAAGTGCAATATCTCGCCCAGGCTAGACATATTGGGGTTCTGAGCGACAGGGTGCTCGCTTAAGCAAGAACGACTCGCCTAAGCGAGGTCGCGATGAGAAAGGAGGTTTGTTTGCTTGAATCCTCATTTAGGTGAGGTGTCAGTTATTTTGAGCGATGGTATGGCTCGCCCAAGCGAGATGATCTCGCCCAAGCGAGATAACGTGTTTATATCATTGTTTTAAGCTCGCTCAGGCAAGGTGGACTATCCTAAGCGACACTGAGGGTCTAGCTTGGGCAAGAGTCCCTAGCTTGTGTGTGCTTGTGTGTGTGATTTGGCTGATTTATTCTAAGTATAGGATGTATATGCATGTGGTGTGGTGTTTGGGCTTGAAGGACTAAGTCCAATAGGGGTCTGGGATGTGCTTGGTGGTTGGACACATGATGGGCATGGAATTGGTTGAGTTCTCGTCAGCTACTAATGGGCGAGGAGTCCTTAGTATGGTGATTACATGTGTCGGGCACACGATGGGCAAGGAATTGATATGTTCCCGTCGGCTACTATTGGGCGAGGAGTCCATAGTATGGTGATTGCGTGCGTGCTAGGGTCCAAGTATGAGACTTGGATGTTTTACTACACACGAGGAGTTTGTAGGACAAGACTATGAGCGGGATAGGCTCATAGGGTTGGGCCATGAATGAGTTCATGTATATGACTCATGAAGGACTATGAGGTCATGGTTGGGTTATTTGAAAATCATGAAATATTAGTTATGTTATTTTGGGATGGGTGGCATATTTATTTCATGTCTTTTGTTTATATATTGTGCATAGCTCACCCTTTCTGTGTGTGTGTGGCAATGATCAAATGATTTATTATCCAAGAGTAGATGATTTGACAGGTGGGCCAGGAGATGCATAGACTCGGAGCGAGGGATAGTTGGGAATTTTGTTGATATATTATTATTTTGATTTTGAGATAAATATGTAACTCTTTGGGAGCCATGTAAATATTGTTTTAGTTTTATGAATTATGGACTCCTGGTTTTATGACATGTATATGAAAGTTTTTAATTTTCCCGCATTTTTGGGAAAACGTATTTCTATTTAATGACGTATTTACTTTCATTTCGTATTTATTTATTAAATATTAGTAATATTCTTTAGGGATGTTACAATTGGTATCAGAGCAAAAGTTTTGAAAATATTTTTAAATATTTTGGGGCTAGTGGGGAGTGAGCTTATGGATGTGATTGTTTGTTGTGTGTTTTTGTTGAATGTTGAAAAGGTGTGAGTGGTTTTTGTTGACTAAGTGATTGATTTATAACAGTTGTGATGTGGCGTATCCAGGCTATGGCTGCTAAGAGGAGGAGGATGAGTAGTGGTGCAGATGACATCGCTGAGGCTATTCATCGGATGGTGGATGCGATGCAGCCACCCGTAGCAGCGCAGCCTAGAATGGTGATTGCACCAATCGGGGTGCCGACCATGGAGGACTTCTTGCGCCACAAGCCAGCAGAGTTCACTGGCAAAGCCTCTCCTGATGAAGCGGATGCATGGCTCCACAAATGTGAGAAGATTTTCAGGGTGATGAACTGTGAGGATGAGCAGAAGCTTCTCTTTGCTACCTATCTGCTTAATGAGGATGCAGAATATTGGTGGACAGGTATGCAACAACAGATGGAGACTCGGAAGGAGCCGACGAGATGGGCCAACTTCAGGACTCATTTCATGGAGAAATATTTTCCAGGTACAGCTAGACAGGATAGGGAGGCAGAGTTCCTTGCACTACAGCAAGGGGATATGTCAGTGCAGGAGTATGTCAACAAGTTTGAGCATCTGGCGAGATACTACTCGCAGAATATTACTGAGGAATGGAGGTGCTTGAAGTTTGAGCGAGGACTCAAACATGAGTTGAAGAAGGTGGTGACACCCTTGAGAGAGAGAAGATTCCTAGTCTTGGTGGAACAGGCCAAGAGTGCTGAGCACCTAGAGAAGGGCCCTGGTCTTATTGTGAGCTGACATCAGAAAAATGTCACAGAGGCTAGACAAATGAAAAAGCCGTATAGCCGACCACAGACATCTCAAGGTCCCACTTGCTACCATTGTGGCAGACCCCACCTGAAGAGGAATTGTCCTCAACTGGCAGGTAGAGTGGGAGGGTCAGGCGACCGTCGCAAGTGCTTTATATGCGTCAAACCGGGACACTTCACCAACAATTGCCAAGAAAAGAAGAGTCCTGGCGCGAAGAAACCAGCAACATTGCTAGCAGAGCGAGCTAGAGTAGCTGGCAGAGTCTTTGCCCTAACCACCACCGAGGCTACACAATCGGGTAATCTTATTCTTGAACCTTGTGTATTGTTTGGTAAAGTAGTATTGGTGTTGTTTGATTCCGGAGCAACACATTCCTTTATTTCTGATGCATGTGTGTCAAAACTGAGCTTGGAGAAACGTGACTTGGATTGTGAGTTGTTGGTTTCAACCCCATCTTTGGGTCATGTGGCTACTAGTTCAGTCTGTGTAGGTTGTTTAATGGAAGTGGCGGGCCGCAAGTTCAAAGTGAATCTCATTTGCTTGCTATTGGAGGGCTTGGATGTAATTCTAGGAATGGATTGGTTGTCAGGCAATCACGTTGTTATTGATTGCGGACGACGCAGTGTGATTTTTCCAGAGACTTTGGGGCTAGAGTTGATATCAGCTCAAAAGGCGATTATAGAGGTTGAAGCTGGAGCTACTTGTTTCATGATAGTGGCTTAAGGAGAGAAGAAGAGCACATTTGAGCAGATCAAAAGCATACTAGTAGTGGATGAGTATGCTGATGTCTTCCTACACGAGATTCCAGAATTGCCACCGAGTAGGGATGTGGATTTCTCTATTGATCTCATCCCTGGAGCGGGACCAGTTTCTATGGCACCATACAGAATGGCGCCAGCCAAGTTAGCTGAATTGAAGAAGCAAATTGAAGACCTGCTTGAAAAGAAGTTCATCAGACTCAGTGCATCACTGTGGGGAGCACCGGTATTATTAGTGAAGAAAAAGGACGGTGGTTCCAGATTATGTGTTAACTATCGGCAATTGAATAAGCTGACCATAAAGAATAAGTACCCATTGTCGAGGATTGATGACTTACTAGATCAACTAAAGGGAGCTGCGGTGTTTTCAAAGATTGATTTGAGGTCTAGGTATCATCAGATCTTGGTCAAGCCAGAAGATGTGCAGAAGACGGCTTTCAGGTCACGCTACAAGCATTATGAATATGTGGTGATGCCGTTTGGGGTGATTAATGCTCCTACGATCTTCATGGATTACATGAACAGAATTTTCCGGCCGTACTTGGATCAGTTTGTTGTTGTGTTTATTGAGGACATAGTCATCTATTCTGAGAGCCGGGAGGAACACGCAGAGCATCTGAGAGTGGTGTTGGAAATCCTCAGAGAACACCAGCTGTATGGGAAACCATCGAAGTGTGAATTTTGGCTCGAGGAGGTACAGTTCTTGGGTCATGTAATATCAGCCCAGGGGATAAGAGTGGATCCGGCTGAGATTGAAACGGTGGTAAAATGGGAGAGACCGCAGACCATTATCGAGGTGAGAAGCTTCTTGGGTTTTGCAGGTTACTACATGAGATTTGTGGAGGGTTTCTCTAAGAGGGTGAATTCGTTAACTCAGCTCACTAGAAAGGATCATCCTTTCGCTTGGACCGATGAATGTGAAACTTGTTTTGAGGACATGAAGCGAAGGTTGACGACTGCACCGGTGTTAGTCATTCCAGATCTAAATAAGATGTTTGAGGTATATTGTGATGCCTCATATCAAGGGCTGGGTTGCATGTTAATGCAAGAGAAACGGCCAGTCCCATATGCATCTCGTCAGTTAAAGGTGCATGAGAAGAACTATCCTACTCATGATTTGGAACTAGCAGCAGTAGTCTTTTCCCTCAAGACTTGGAGGCATTATTTGTATGGAGCACAGTTCCAAGTATTCAGCGATCACAAGAGTCTGAAGTACTTGTTCGACCAGAAAGAGTTGAATATGAGGCAGAGGCGATGGATAAAGTACTTAAAGGATTACGACTTTGAGCTGTTATACCATCCTGGTAAAGCTAATGTCGTAGCAGATGCCCTAAGTAGGAAGAGGATCCATGTGTCAACCATGATGATTAAGGAGTTGGAGTTGTTAGAGAGGTTGTGAGACATGAATCTGGGGCTGGATATGGGGCAAAGTCATATACGGTGCAACATGTTAAGAATTACCAATGAGTTTTTAGATGAGGTTCGGGTGGAATAGGGAAAGAATCAAGAGCTACAACAGATAATAGGTGAGCTAGGTACAGATAAGAGAAAAGATTTTAGGATGGGTAAAGACGGCATCCTGCGTTTTAGAGAGAGGGTGTGTGTACCCAGGAATCGGGTATTGAGGAAGATGCTCTTGAAGGCGACCTTAGCCTACATCCAGGAATGACTAAGATGTATAAAGACTTGAAGGCGACCTTCTGGTGGACTGGAATGAAAACTGATGTGACAGATTATGTAGCATCGTGCTTAGTGTGTCAAAAAGCGAAGATCGAGCATCAAAGGACAGGGGGTACGTTGGAGCCTCTTGAGATTTCTCAGTGGAAAATGGACATCATTTCCATGGACTTTGTTACGCATCTACCAAGGTCAGTGAGGGGGCATGATTCCATATGGGTAATAGTGGATAGATTGACGAAGTGCGCACACTTTCTACCCATTAATCAGAAGATGTCTCTAGATAAACTAGCAGAGTTGTATGTTAGGGAAATACTCGGATTACATGGTGTGCCTGCGAGTATCATATCAGATAGAGATCCGAGATTCACCTCGAGGTTCTGGCAATCGTTGTAGAACACTTTGGGCACTCAATTGAGAATGAGCTCGGCATATCATCCTTAAACTGATGGCTAGTCTGAGAGAATCATACAGTCTCTGGAGGACTTATTGAGAACATGTGTTCTGGATCACCTCGGGACATGGAGTGATGTGCTATAGCTAGTGGAGTTCACTTATAATAACAACTACCATTCCATCATTGGGATGGCACCTTACGAGGCCTTGTATGGTAGGAGATTTTGGACACCTTTGTGTTGGCAGCAGGATGGAGAGTTTGTGGTTCTTGGCCCATAATTTTTACAATAGACTATTGAGAAAGTAAGGGTAATACAAGATCAAATGCGTGCAACTCAGAGTCGGCAGAAATCCTACGCAGATAAGAGGAGGAGGCCACTTGAGTTTGAGGCAGGGGACCACGTGTTCCTCAAGGTTACCCCTACAGCAGGTATTGGGAGAGCATTGAAGTCGAGGAAGTTAACTCCTCGATTCATCGGTCCATATCAAATTAGGAGGCGAATTGGACCGGTGGCGTACGAGATTGCATTGCCACCTCACTTGGCAAACCTGCACAATGTCTTCCACGTATCACAGTTGAGGAAGTATGTGGCGGATCCTACTCATGTGCTGGAACAGGATGATGTCCAGGTGCGTGAGAATCTAACTTTGGGAGTGGGACCGATGAGAATTCTGGATTCTCAAGTCAAACAACTCAAAGGGAAGGAGATTCGGACTATGAAGGTTCTTTGGGACGAGGTAACCCAGGAGATGATTTGGGAGATGGAGGATCTTATGAGGAAGTCTTATCCTCACCTCTTTGCTGGTAAGTCCTATTTTCGAGGACGAAAACTTTTAAAGGTGGGAGAATTGTAAGACCCATGAAAATTAACTAATTAAATAATTAATTAACTAATAAATGCGGGTAGAAAGTGCCTTTATGGCATTAATTATTGGTTTTTGTGACGTGAAAAAGTACTAGCGCAAGTGGTTGAGAGTACTTTGATTGTGTGAGAGTACTTGGGTTTGAGTCCTATGTATGTCATTTATGTGTTGATTGTTTTATTATTGATTTTTAATAATATGTATGGGTATGGAATTGGCATTGTGATCTTATCATGATTGGAATGTACCGCTAACATGACTTGGTTGAATTGGTTATGCACTTGAATGGTGACTAAGTGGTCATGGGTTCAAACTTGGTTGGGAATGAAATTGGAACTTTATTTTTTTTAGTGTAGTTTTGGAGGGAATATGAGAGGGCAACAGTAAACCTAGAAGGGGCAGCCAAGGAAGGGGCTAGAAATCATCTTATAATGATAATTAAATGAGACTTAACCCCACCAAAAATCCTAAATTCGTTTCAGCCCTTTAACCCAATAATAAGACACATATAAAAGGCAAAAATTGGAAAGGGGCTTTTGCAATTATTTTCGTTTTGGGTGAGAGGAGAGCGGAAATTGGAAGAGTGAGAGGTTGAATTGAGAGTGCAAGGGCTGAGTGAGAGAAAGAGGTGGAAGCAAGGAATTTGGTGCACCAAGGAATCCCTAGTCTCTTCGCAAATTCAATCAAGAATCCAGGTTAGGGGTGCTGAAATTATGTGTGTTTTGATATTGCTTGTGTTGTTGCGTTTTGTTATCCAATTGGGTCCTATATGCTGTAGTTTTTGGTATATTATACACTGAAATTCGTGATGCACATGAGGGAATTTGGGGGTTGTGAGTTGGTACTGTCTTATTTGAATTTTGGACTAAATGCATGAAGAAAAGGGGTTTATACACTGTAAATATGGGAATGGTGTGAAACTTGGAGATTGGGAATTTTATGGAGTCTATATTGTGCCTATGTGTTGTTGCAATGTGTGTAAATTGGTTTGGTAAGAATAAGAATGTGTTTTGGTATCTTTGTGCATTGTTAGAGTGAACTGTACGCGTGATCAAACTCGAAACCCTACAAGTCTCGCCCAAGCGACTCCATCTCACCTAAGCGAGAGTTGCAGAGTCTTGTTTTGGTCCTGGTTCGCATTACTCGCTCAGGCGAGAGACGCTCGCCTAGGCGAGGTCGCGAGGAAACCTGAACCATTTTTGAGTGCGATATCTCGCCCAAGCGAGACATATTGGTGTTCTAAGCGACAGGGTACTCGCTTAGGCGAGAACGACTTGCCTAAGCGAGGTCGCGATGAGAAAGGAGGTTTGTTTGCTTGAATCCTCGTTTAGGCGAGGTGTGGGTTATTTTGAGCAATGGTATGGCTCGCCCAGGCGAGATGATGTCGCCTAAGGATAACATGTTTATGCCATTGTTTTAAGCTCCCTCAGGCGAGCTGGACTATCCTAAGAGAGACTGAGGGTCTAGCTTGGGTGAGAGTCCCTAGCTTAAGCGAGTTTATGCGAAGTTCCATGTTTGTGTGTGCTTGTGTGTGTGATTTGGCTGATTTATTCTAAGTATAGGATGTATATGCATGTGGTGTGGTGTTTGGGCTTGAAGGACTATGTCCAATAGGGGTCTGGGATGTGCTTGGTGGTTGGACACATGATGGGCATGGAACTAGTTGAGTTCCTGTCGGCTACTAATGGGCGAGGAGTCCTTAGTAAGGTGATTACATGTGTCGGGCGTTCGATGGGCAAGGAACTGATAAGTTCCCGTCGGCTACTATTGGGTGAGGAGTCCATAGTATGGTGATTGCGTGCGTGGTAGGGTCCAAGTATGAAACTTGGATGTTTTACTACAAATGAGGAGTCTGTAGGGCAGGACTATGAGCGGGATAGGCTCATAGGGTTGGACCATGAATGAGTTAGTTTTGTCGGAGCACAGGGAAGTCCAAGACCTAGTTCATGTATATAACTCATGAAGGACTATGAGGTCATGGTTGGGTTATTTGAAAATCATGAAATATTAGTTATGTTATTTTGGGATAGGTGGCATATTTATTTCATGTATTTTGTTTATATATTGTGCATAGCTCACCTTTTCTGTGTGTGTGTGGCGATGATCGAATGATTCGTTACCCCGAAGTAGATGATTTGACAGGTGGGCCAGGAGATGCATAGACTCAGAGCGAGGGATAGCTTGGAATTTTGTTTATATATTATTATTTTGATTTTGAGATAAATATGTAACTCTTTGGGAGCCATGTAAATATTGTTTTAGTTTTATGAATTATGGACTCTTGGTTTTATGACATGTATATTAAAGTTTTTAATTTTCCCGCGTTTTTGGGAAAACATATTTCTATTTCATGAGGTATTTACTTTCATTTCGTATTTATTTATTAAATATTAGTAATATTCCTTAGGGATGTTAAAGCCATTGCATCCATTGCTGGAAACACGAGCAAGCCTCCATCACACAGGAACAGATCTGCACTGCGTCCAACCTTTCAGCCACGCAGTCGGGCATCATCTCGATGTTGCCATCACCATCAATTGCCAAGAATCCTATTTTGAAAAAGCAGTGGAATAGACCTATTTTCTATTACTGTGTTTACAATCTTTTATTTGTGTGACATTCATTCTTTGCATATCAAAACTCCCATATTTGTATTGTTACCAATTTTAATTGCATTTTTAAGTATCAAATATTTTAGATCAATTCCGTATTCGTTGTGAGATGAATCAGGGTTATCTTAACCCTAACTAGTTCGTTCACTACTAATTTGGCAATACTGAAGTTGCTAAAGTTAAGTAGTGATAATTTGATCGCCTAACGACAGCGATATCACTAACTTAAGATCATTCCAATATTCAATTGAAGGTTCATTACTTCTCAGCCTCTCTTGGACTATAGATGTCTACCAATACATATCATACCCTTGAAAGCTTAGGGTAGCTAGAGGCACTTTCCTTTCTTCACTAACTTGACGTCAAGAGATAAATTCATCTTCCTTGTGGTTTTTCTTTCAATTTTCGTGTTGTACATTACTTCCTTTGATTGTCTTGTTGTTTTTCTTCTTTTCACCTCATTGGTTATATGGTTCTTATCATTGTTCCTTTGGAACCATTCGGCCATTGTGCCTAAGACCTCAACCATGGTGAATTTGTGTGTGATAGAGGCCATACCCCACCAAATTAAAACATATTAAATGCAGTATATGAAAGTGAACCAAGTCGTCTCCCAACGACCAATATTTTCATTCAAAGTGAAATTTCCAGATAAACACAACAATAACACAAAGGGGGGGGTTGGCAGATTTACGGATGCAACGCACAATTGAAAACTTCAATGCAGACGTGTAAAATTAATGTAAAAATAGTGTTGATTCTTTGCTTCAAATGAACATCCACCAATCACGGATTACAACTCAAAATTATTATATTAACTCTAATGAGACCCGAATTAATTACTAAGTGCAAATGAACTCGAACTCAAATGCAATTAAGCAAAGCACACAACCATGAATCTGCTACAATTCACTAAGCATGAACACATAATGATTCCACTCTGCAAATTAAGCAAAAACAGAACGATTTCTTCATTTAAACCCAATGCAAATTCAAAATTGAGAGATTAACATAACTCCACCGAACAAAACACTAGTCTCAAGGTTTCAATCCATTCTCTACAAAGAATGAACACGTAAATTTAGTTCCTCATGGAATCCGAATAAGGCTTAAACATAAATTTTTGATTCAACCATCCAAATTAGTGCAAATTGATGCAGAAAACCTAAATTGGTGCAGGAATCGAAAATGAGCAAGGAAAGAAAGGGGCAACAACGAAAACAACAACAAAAAATGAGAATACTTCAATATAAATGTTACCCAAATGGTAGAAAACGTTAATACAACTTCAATGTGCTGTCCACGGCTCATAAAACGTGAAAAACCAATGGAAAATGTGAAAAATTCGCTTGTGCCACCATGGGTCACCTTCCAAAGCTTAAAAACAAGAAAAATGGAGGTTTGAGAGAGTGTGGAAGAAGAAGGAGCAGCTGGTCTCCCCCATGCAGACCTAATTTCGTGGTCATATCACCCTGCCACTCATATTTACAAAACTGCCACTCTGCCACTCAGATTTACAAAAATGCCACTCTGGGCCTCAAATGTTGACCCACTGACTTTGCTGACTTGGTAATAACATGGAAATGATATGGAAATGATGTGGCAATGATGTGGAAAGTCTCTTCAACTAAATATTAATGTCCAAGCTCCAAAATTGCTTCACCCAAATACCTAAAAATAATTAAAAACAAAAATTAGGCCAAATAATGTGAAATTAGTCCAAATTTGGAACAGTGGCCCAATAAAGCCCAACAGATGAAAAATACTCTAATGATGAACAATTAAGCACTAATCAACTGTCTAATAGGTGCACAAAGGCTAGTGGAATAGAAGAAAATAATGACTCATCAGTGTGCCTTTTACATTTTCGTTTGAGTCTTATTCATTTTCTATTTCATCTATTTGAGTCATTTTAATTTTCTCATCCATATGTTTTGTCTAGAGTAATGTTTAGTTCAATTATGTCTTAAATTCCTTTATTTAGCTTTCCATTTTGTGTGTTTACAGTCTATTTTTACTGTTGTTTTGCTGTTGTTTTACTGTTGTTTTTGTTTCATAAATACACCTTCTTTTCTCCCTTAGAGCCTTGGAGATGAACCTTCACATCTAGATAACCTTTGTTATCTTAATGTCCAGTGGGAATCTTTCTTGTGCTTGCTTAATAACCTAAGTTTCATTTTTGTTTCTAGTGTGCTTTTAATATTCGTATTTGAGTTCATACTTGTTAATTAGTTCTTCGCAAGTTCTTTAGAGTTAATTTCCATTGTGTTTCCTTGAGTTTCATAATCTTCTTTTGATTCCTTTAAGTTTCCTTCTCTTTTTGTTTCTATTAAAATGCAAATGATCAAGCATAGTGTGGTGCTGATTCTGATTTGTGGTGGAAACTAGCTACTGTCAGACCTATTAAAAAAAAGAAAAAGAGCACAAAAAGAGTACAAGCAAGTGCCAAAAATAATCAAAAGAAAAGATCAAAAGAAAGTGGCAAAAGAAGTACACTAGAATCACTACCATCACTTGAGTTTGAGAGCATTATTTTGTTGCATTTTACTGTTGTTCTAGTTTCTGTCTATCTGTACACTTTCTGTATTTGTTTTATCACAAAAAATTGGCTATTGCAAATCCATATCTGATTTTTGCCTCTACTAGCTAAAACATAGACGAAGAAAAGAAAACAAAAATCATTGAAAAATGTTAAGAAATGAAGAAATGATAAATCACTGAAATAAACGCTGATTTTCACGTTTTTGGACTGGCAGTGGTTGAAAATTAAAATTTTGTGCAGATTTCTAGCTTTTTTTTTGGTTGTTTTTAATCCACTCTAGTGCCATTCTTTAGGTAATTCATTTAAGTGCTTAACTTGTTTCTTTGCCTTATTTCTAGTTTGTCTTTCTTTGTTAAATCTTTGAGTATGTTTCATGTATATTCCACTTGAGTTTAGCTCTTCTTTCATTTAAGCTTTTCTTGTGTTTTCCTTATTGGCTTCTTTGGTTTGGTGTTACATTCTTGGTGGAAGATTTCTTTGGAGGTAACCAAATACTAAAGGTAGCATCCTAGGAGGTGGAAACCAAAGTGGAACTCCAATCTACAAGTGAAGTTCACAAAGGAAAAAATTAAAAGCAAACACTTGAGTGAGACAAAAGAAGAAAGAAAAGAGTGGAGTGAAACACTTGAAGACTTTTAAAGTTTGCGCAAATTTGTGATTGTATTCGTTTGAGTTGTATTTGTTCAAGTTTTCTTTCTTGTATCATTTTGGACTAATTAAGTGTCTTGGGGGAGCCTTAGGTGTTCTCTCATCTCTTAATTAGAACCTTCTTAAATAGTAAAAGCGCTTGTAGAGGGTGAGTGTGTCTTGCAACATCAAGCCTCACCAAAGTAGGCCGCATAGTTTGACTCTAAATCTTTTTTGTTTTTGTTGCTTAATTGTTAATGTGTCTAATTCTATTTTAGAAGTTTTGTGCAACATTCTTTGAATTACTTTGGCAAGGAAATACTTGGTATGTAAGGAATCCAAGTGATTCACCTCTCTTTCTTGGAAGATAATTCAAGAACTTTGCTATTTACTTCTTCTTTAGAATTTCTTAGTTAGCTTTTAGTAATCATGGCTAGTCAACCCTCCCTACATAGTGCAAGTGATTATGAGGATTCAATTCATAGTTTGAAACATGTTTGTCAACAAGTCAAATCACTTGAATTATGGAGACAACAAGAGGCAATTTACAAGGTGAAAGATCAATTGGAAATATATGGCCAAATTGCTCTCTTGGAGGAACAAATCAAAGCTTTAAAGAAAAGAGATGAGAAAATCCAAAATAAGCTAAAAAGTAAGAGTAATTCTAGCAAAGGGTCTAGAAGTGGAGCTTCAATATATGAAGAAGAGGAAGGATTAAGATTAGGAGAATATTATCAACAACCTTCCCACATTAGGAGACAAAGAAAAGACCCTACTCCTAGAGAAGTTAAAGTAGACTTGCCTCACTTTCAAGGAAAGGATGATGTTGAAGCTTATTTGGATTGGGAGATGAAGGTTGAGCAACTTTTTGCTTGCCATCAAGTTAGTGAAGAAAGGAAAGTGCCTCTAGCTACCCTAAGCTTTCAAGGGTATGCTATGTATTGGTGGACTTCTATAGTCCAAGAGAGGCTAAGAAGTAATGGACCTTCAATTGAATATTGGAATGATCTTAAGTCAACCCTTAAGAGGAGACACATTCCCTCCTACTACAATAGGGAGCTCATGAGCAAGCTCTAAAGACTCCAACAAAGAAATATGTCTATGAAAGAATATAGACAGAAAATGGAGTTACTTATGATGAGGGCGGGAATAATTGAGGAAGAGTCCATTACCATTTCTAGATTCTTAAGTGGCTTAAACCTTGATATAAGAGATGGAGTTGAGCTTCTACCTTACCAAGATTTGAATGATTTAGTGCAAATATGCATTAAGGTAGAACAAAAAAATTTGAGAAAATCTTTTTCAAAAAGAAATCAAGCTCAAACTAACTCTTATGTTAAAAAGGATTTTAAGAAGGAAAAGAAAAAGGAAGAGCCACCTAGGAATCTAGGAAAAGGTAAAGACAAAGAGGGGAGTGCATCATCACACACTCGTACAAGTGAAATCAAATGTTTCAAATGTCTTGGTAGAGGTCACATAACATCTCAATGCCCCACCAAAAAGACCATGATTCTTAGGGGTGTTGATAGATATAGGAGCGAAGATGAAAATGAAAGTGAGAGTGGAAGTGAGGAATCCAATGAGTCTAATATAGAAGATGTTCACCCTTGTGAAGGGGACGTTTTGATGGTTAGAAGGATCTTCAACAACTAACCTATTCCAAAAGCACTAACACAAAGAGAAAACATATTTCACACAAGGTGTAAAATTTTGGAAAACATTTGTTCTCTAATTGTGGATAGTGGCTCGTGTAGTACTAGGCTGGTTGACAAGTTGTATTTGACTGTCTTACCTCATCCAAAATCTTACAAACTTCATTGGCTTAATGAAGATGGGGATTTGGCAGCCAATCATCAATTAAAGGTCAAATTTTCCATAGGGAAATATGAAGATAGTGTGCTATGTGATGTAGTACCTATGGAAGCTTGTCATATCTTATTGGGGAGACCTTGGCAATTTGATAAGAAAACCATGCACAATGGTCTCACCAATGAGATTACCTTTACTCACAAGGCTAAAAAGTTTGTTCTTCATCCTCTTTTGCAATCACAAGTGGTTGAGGATCAACTTCAAATGAAGAACAAAACAGAAAAAGAGAAAGATGAGAGAAAAAAAAGTCCAAAAGCTAAATAAAGATGAATCTGAGGCCGGAGAGATTGGTGTTCCTTCTCCCAAGGTCATTCAAAATGAGAACATTTTAACCATGAAATATTTAAATCAAGTTCTCAATATTGACCAACCTTCATGGCTCCTGCTGTGTAAAGGAACACTCACATGTACTGCCACATCTCTTGAGCTTAAGAATCTACCTCCTAAAATTGAAAATCTTTTAAAAGAGTTTGAGGATATATTCCCTAAAGAAGGGCTTGCTGGGCTTCCTCCCTTTAGGACAAATCCTCAAGAAACAAAGGAGAAAGAATCCCAAGTCCAAGAGTTTTTGGAGAAAGGTTGCGTTCAAAAGAGCCTTAGCCCTTGTGTTGTGTCTGTTTTGTTAGTACCTAAAAAGGATGGGTTATGGGAATGTGTTGTGATTGTAGAGCCGTAAATAACATCACCATTAAATATAGGCATCCCATTCCTAGGCTTGATGACATGCTTGATGAATTGCATGGGTCCCTCATGTTTTCTAAAATTGATCTAAAGAGTGGTTATCACCAAATAAGAATCAAAGAAGGTTATGAGTGGAAAACCGCTCTTAAGACCAAATTTGGATTATATGAGTGGTTGGTGATGCCCTTTTGGCTTACTAATGCACCTAGCACATTCATGAGGCTAATGAATCACGTTCTTAGAGAGTGCATAGGAAAGTTTGTGGTTGTCTACTTTGATGACATTTTGATCTATAGCAAGAGCTTGCATGAGCACATAGACCATCTGAGGTCTGTCCTTACCATCCTTAGGGTAAATAGTTTGTTTGCAAATAAAGAGAAATGCATTTTTTGTGTAGATAGTGTTATTTTCTTAGGTTTTGTAGTAAATAAAAATGGGGTACATGTTGACCCTACAAAAATAAAGGCCATCCAAGAATGGCCTACTCCTAAAAATGTTTGAGATGTTAGGAGCTTCCATGGTTTGGCAAGCTTTTATAAGAGGTTTGTTCCTAACTTTTCTACTTTGGCTTCACCCTTCAATGAACTTGTCAATAAAGATGTATCTTTTAATTGGGGTGAAAAACAAGAGTCTGCTTTTCAGCAACTCAAGGAAAAGCTCACCAATGCACACATTCTTGCTTCACCAAACTTTTCAAAAACCTTTGAGCTAGAGTGTGATGCATCCGATGTAGGAAGAGGTATTGTGTTGTTGCAAGGAGGGCACCTAATTGCTTATTTAAGTGAAAAACTTCATGGTGCCTCCCCCAACTATCCCACCTATTATAAGGAATTGTATGCCTTAGTTAGGGCTCTTCAAACTTGGGAACACTACCTTGTGTCCAAAGAGTTTGTCATTCATAGTGACCATGAGTCGCTAAAATATTTGAAGGGCCAACACAAGCTGAAAAAAAGACATGCTAAGTGGATGGAATTCTTGGAACAATTTCCTTATGTGATAAAGTACAAGAAGGGCAAAAGTAATTTGGTGGTTGATGCCTTGTCTAGAAGGCTGATGAGTGCGTATTTTTGCCCTCATTCAATGTTTAATTCTGGGTATTTAATTGAGTTTATGTGCTTAAAGAGTGATTTAATTGATAATTCTTATAATTAGGCCATTTGAGCTTGTGTGATAAAAATGTGTTAAAAAGTGATTTTTAGCTACATAAATTATGTTTGAATATTTTAACGTTTGTTGATGCAGCTGAAATTAAGATTAAGCTCATTGAAGGTGAGAAAATAAATTGATTAAAGTTACAAACCACCTGTAAATAAGGCTGAAATTAGCAAGTTCTGAGAAAATCACTTATGCACCCCCTAAATTACACATAAACTCCCCTTTTCCAAATGGGCTGCAGAAAATCTACTTTTACACCCTCTAATATGTCTATTTACACCCTTACTACCACTTAAACCCAACTCACTCAGATCATGGCATGTGGCAATCCCCAACTTTCAAATCAGACCACCCCTGCACCTGTTCGTCAATCGCCGGCCACTGCAACACCCACAACTGCGTCGCATCCACCATTAGCGCACTAGACCTGTACCACTTCGTGCGACCATCACGAGGCCAGTTTGAACCTCCAACACAGTGCACCAATAGATCGGCAACCACACAAAACCATCACCTGCGGCAGCAACAACATTGGAAGCGGAAACCCTAATTCTGGAGAGAGAAGGAGCTGCAACGTGTCAGTTTGCTGTTGCACAGTCAAACTAGTAAAAGCTTGTCAAACAGTCAACTCTGGTCAATATTCAAATCTGGTCAATGATTGGTCAAAGGAGAGGGGTTTAACTAAAAATATTAATATTTTTGGATGTCTCTGCAAATTTGGACTACAGGATTGAAAATGACTTATTGAGAAAATTAATGCAAATATCATTTGTTAATAATTTATTAGATATCTTTAAATAATTTATTTATTTAATTATATCATAAATTATTAACCAAACTATATTTGTCAAATAGTTTAGATCTCTCTAAATATCTTTGAATATTTATCTTTATCTTTATTTTAAAAGATATTTGAGAGGTTTTATCAATCGAAAAGCCCAATCCAAATCCTATATAAAGATTTTATCATAGTCGTGCCTTCTTCTTCTTCCACCATGGCTAGAGTCCTCGGAAGAGGACCTCCTCCTTCTCCTATCATCTTCCCTAAGCTCAAGTCTTTGGATGTGCTATTGTAGGAAGATCTCACTTTGCCTCCTATCCGCCCTCAATTGGTCAAAAGTTTCTCTCCTACTCACTTCCATCTCACGTAAGATGTTGGCAAGGGTCATTTGTTCACTTTCTTGGGCCATAGGAGTC
>Ga0214545_1007857_pt1 | contig 17486 bp, 10 predicted proteins | sample CNSS4metaG_FD_160064 | JGI IMG/M metagenome (GOLD analysis project Ga0214545, IMG submission 160064) | Root nodule microbial communities from cowpea collected in UCLA plant growth center, Los Angeles, California, USA - CNSS4 | ecosystem: Host-associated > Plants > Roots > Nodule | place: USA... | reverse complement strand
AAAAAAAAACACTAACCTCGGACTTTGCCGCTATCTCCATCCGGTGCTTCAGGATCGCGTAATTGTGACTCGGAGACAAAAACGACTCCGAATTCAACCCTTCACTCGCGCCAATTCCATCGTTCCCGTTCTTCTCCGAACCGCACGACACAGCCACATTCCTCCAATTCCTACTGTTCCTACAATTCACGCTTTGCATCATCCTCCTCGAACTCCTTTCCTCGGAGTTCGCTATAACCGGTGACAGCACACCCACGCATGTCTTTGCGTTCAACAACGAATGCATCATTCTCCTTCAAATTTTCTTTTTACTTTTTGTCTGATAAGATCTACAGCTTCTAAATCGAATCAGATTGTGAAAGTAGAACGGAATCTGATTGATTATTACCTTCGGCAGCTTTTATTGCTGTGTGCTACCACGATTTCCGCGGTTTTTTTTTTTTCTTTCCTGGATTTGGTTCTGAAACCATGTTTTGCGGCTGATCATAGATTTTTGTCTGAGTGCTATAAATAAATACAAAATCCTAAATATCTGAGAAGTGAAATGCCAAATTAGCCGTAGCGTATTTTTGGGGATTTTAGATTTGGAACAAGGAGCAGCACATGGAGGTTCTGCTTCTTTGTAGAGGAATATAGTAAATTTACATAAATTTAATTTAGGATTAATTAACTTTTAATTACCTTATAAATTTTAATCGGGTATTCTATTATAAATTTGTTTCATTCTAAATCACTATTTTTGTTTAACTATTTCATTTTTTTAGTTAAACTAATGAGGTATTTCTAATTTGTTCATAAAGTTTATTTACTTTTTTTAACTTCTCACTCAAGTCACTATTTTCGAGTTTTTATTTTAAGTTTAATTAGTAATTTAGTTTTTATATTCAATTTTTTTTTCATTTTAGTTTTTACATATTTTTTTTTTACTCAAATGCATTTTTTTAATTAAAATAAAAATCAAATGTAATATTTTTGTATTAAATTGATTTAACAAGTTTTGAAAATTTTGTTCATCTTCTATTTTAGAATCTTTCTTCTTCTTTTTTTTTTCTCTCTCCCCTTCCTTGTTGAATATGATAAAAATATGTATCTTGTAAAGTCTCATTTCTCTTAAGATAAGTAAAGGAGTGACTGTTCATGGTTATATAATGAACTCTAAGTTCATGTTTTTAGTTGTCCTAAGTCAAAGATACTTTGAGTTAATGTTTGACTTTTTCTTATACCCTTGTAAGTAGAGTATTAAGGTGTAGTTAAATTCTTGCTCTGAAGAGTGTGAATGTACTTGGGGTCAAAAGATTGAGAGTTTTTTTCTATGTGTTGTATAAATTTGCACATAGTGATTATTCTCTAGTTGTCTTTTGGATAACGGTCGTGGTTTTTTTCTCCGTATTTGATTAGATCATCTTGCATTTTAGCCCATTTTTTCATTCAAGAGTTTTTATCTTTAGAATCAATAAGCCTATCATGCTTCAAACATGTCTTTAGAACTAACAAGCTTACCACACGCTTTAGGCGTGTTATTAATTAATACCAATTCTATTTGGAGCATTATTAATTGGTATATATGATTTAATTATTCTTTTTATGTTAGTAAAAACATCTAGTAATTGATTGACTAATTTTGTAAGTAATTATCATTTGAACTTCCTTTTGTACGAGAATTGAAACAAGATAATGATAATTCATTCTAACCAATATCTGTTTTCAATTATTTTCTTTCTCCCCTTCATGTTGGAAAAAGTTATTCATCAAAATGACAATCGACAAAACGATCTGTAAATAAGTCTCTTGCTGATACATCAAGATATTTTATTATTGATGGAGAATCATATATAACATATATTCTCAATTGTCTTTGAAGACCCACCATAGTCCCTTTTGATTGGGAGGTTGGAACATTTACACCTCACCTAAAAATGCTTAAATGAGAAAAATTAGGTTATTAACCAAAAATCAACTACATAATAGAGTATTTGTAATAATTTGTTGGCTTTATGCGAATCAATATTGCAGCATGCAAAATTGCATATCCCAAAGTAGCTATTGGAAAATTAGCTATCATAAGTAATGATCTTACAACCAGTTTTAGACGTTTTATTAATGATTATGCAAGTCCATTTTGAATATGAACATATGCTACTGGATGTTCAACTTCAATTCCAATTGATATATAATATTCATGAAAAACATAAGGTGTAAATTCACCCGATTATCAAGATGAATTTTCTTAATCAGATAATTTGGGAAGTGAGCTCTTAACTGTGCTAATAACTTTACAAATGCCTAATTGCGAGTTGATAATAAACAAATATGTGATCATCTAGTTGATACATCAATTAAAATCATGAAATATTTAAATGATCAACATGATGGGTGTATTGTAATGAAGCTCCATGGTGGAATTTGATGGTTGATTGAAGCTTCCTTGCAGCAAAATGGATGAAGCACCAAAGGTTGGATATGTAGTGGCAACGAAAGTGGTTTGGTGAAGGAAAACACCCACTTTCCCATACTCATAATCATTATGAGCTTATGCATGTATTATTGATCATGGAACTTTCATGTGCTTCCACGAACCTCCTCGCTCGCGGTCCCACCTACGAGCCTATCTCGCTCGTAGTCCTTCTTCACGGACTCCTCGCCCGTCATCCGAACTCCTCGCTCGGACCCGGACACGCATACCTGCCTTTCTTACTATGAACTCTTTCACTCATAGCATTCTCAAGTTCGAGCATGAAATGAACTCCCTCGCTCACTCATCCCAAACAAGAGTACCTCCGGTGAACTAATTCATTCACATTCCGCATGCGGTCCACCCAATCACGAACTCCTTGCTCATGACTCAAATCAAGCACATCCCATATCACCTATGAACTTAGTCCCTGAAGCCCGACATCATAAACATCAAAGAATCGTTCAACCGCAGCCATAACCACCTAGCTCTGCTAATGCGTCGTCGGGTGAAAGATCACACCTATCGTCTGGCACGAATCAACACGCTGCCAGGCGCCACACCACAATCAAGGCCATTGTTTCACCTCTATCGCCTAGCGGAACCAACTCAACTACCAAGCGCCACTCACATGTGTCTAGATCTAGATCTAGATCTAAGATCCAAAAAAGTGGATCACATGCCATGTGGCATGTCACACTTTCCTTATCCATCGCCTGGCGGCTCACCTTGAACCGCTAGGCGCCATACCAGTAGCACACTGCTACTGGTTTTTGGCACATTAAACCAGTCCCTAATGGACCTCTAACACCCCACACGCAGATTATGGTACATTCGTACTTAAGCAGACCCCATTTAAACTCCTATAACAGAATTTCAAAGCATCACCATTCATAATTTCACAATCCAAGTAATGCTTATACTTAAATATAATGCAAGAAATCATGAATTCTTTCGTTTGCCCATTAATATTGGTTAACATTCTTTGTAATTCAACATCCCAAGGAATACATAATCACATTTCAAAATATACAGTTTACCACATTTGGACAAGGAACCTTCTAATTCTTTCATGCATTTGAATTCACACTACTCATCCTTATACGCACTAACATTTAACTCCCTCACATGTTCAAATTAATACATCCTTTAACAACTAACCCAATTCATGACAAAATATATAGCCAAAACTCCAAAGAACGCAAATCACAAAGCCACTCAAGATGCCACTATTCTGACGTGTCGCTTGGCGGTAGTCTAGGTGCTGCCAGGTAGTGCGTGACAATTTGGGTATTATGTCTCCATTGGTGGTAACTTGATCTCGTGGAAAAGTAAGAAATAGATGTTGTAGCAAGATCTAGTGCAGAAGTAAAATATAGAGTTATGGCCTCAGCTGCCTGTGAACTTGTTTGGCTTAAGCAATTGCTTAGAGAGTTACAATTTGGAGATGTTACTCAAATGATACTTGTGTATGACAATCAGGTTGCTCTTCATATTAGCTCTAATCCTGTATTTCATGAGAGGACCAAACACATTGAGATTGATTGTAATTTCATTTGGGAAAAGATAATGTCTGGAGACATCAAGACTGAGTTTGTTAACTCAAGTGATCAATTAGCAAATATTTTCACTAAGTCTTTACGGAGGCCTAAAATTGATTATATTTGTAATAAGCTTGGCACATACGATTTGTATGCTCCAGCTTGAGGGGAATGTTAGATATTGTTTAGATATTGTTTGATATTATTAAGATATTGTTAGATATTGTTAATCACAATATCAAACAATATATTCTATTTACTCTAATTATTTTCAGTTACTCTTTTTAATTGTACCTCTCTCTATTATAAATAAATTACCTTATGCGTGATTTATACACAAGGAAGATTAATATCAAACCATATTCTCTTTATTCTCAACAATTCAAAATGTTTCTTAATTCCTTAATTTCACTGTGGTGCAATTTTATTTTGAAAAGAATGAAAGATTAAAAGTAAAAATTGAGATAAAAAGAGAAATGTGAGAAAGAGATGAAATACAAAATAGAGAAATGAAAAAAAGAAGAAAATGATAAGAGAACGTGCATGATGTTTTTTTAATATATATATATATATATATATATATATATGAAAAATTAAAAGAAAAAATTTGGGGATGTGACTCCCTGTGTCATGAAGAAGGTCTGCTCGTGGACATGAGATTTTAGTCCAAGAGAACTTTATGTTGGTAGGTTTTACATAATAATATATTAGAGATTAACTTTTGTTTTTAATTGGCTTATTTGATTATTACATTTTGGATTGAGTTTGATTTTGAGATTTAATAAAGATTTTGAAATTTTCATTCATAGTTAAGTTTTGATTATAATTAAACAATTTGACAAGAGATTAATGGCATCCCAGATGGTGTTACAATAAAGCTTCGTGATACTAATTTTACATTGAGAAATTATTAGGAATTAAAATTACAAAAATTTAAGCTTCATAAAAATAAGGGAAAGTATATTCATATACACATATGTAGACTCATACGAATCATCCTGTTTATCATCTAAAGCCATCATGACAAGCTATTACAACACATGGACGAAGCATTGAAGTACAAGACAACACTTTAAAATTAATAAGCTTTATACATAAGGAACGATCGTCAATTCATTATTTGTGATATTGTTAGTTGAAAATATGATATTTTGAAGTGTTATTTCTTAATAAATTATCTTTTATTCTTACTCAACCATATTTTTCTTCAATTTCTTATTTTCTTATTTTTCTTATTTATTTTTCAAAGTGAGTTATTCCCTCTCTTTTTTCATTCTTCCTCTTATTCCCAAATCTTCTCTTTTTTCACATATTATTATAAAATCTTTTAAAATTTAACTTATTTGTTTATGTATAATTTTTTTAAATTCTCTATTTAATAATTTCTAGTGTATGGAGTTATGTTCATATTCCACCAAAAGCTTTTATTTATATTACATGTTATCTGCCATATAAAAAAGAAAAAAAAAATGAGAAAATGACATTTTTGTTCTTCACTTTTCTATTTTATTTTCTCTCTATCCATATAAAGGTTGACACTAGTTCAACATCAACAATATTGGAACACACTAACAGCAATGGTATAATCGGGTGTTTAAAATATTATTTCTTAGAACTTTTGTTCAGAATGATTTGAAATTGTAACTAAAATCCAATCATGTTACAAGTTATTAATGTGGATATGATGGTGCCTATTGGTCACAACGAAAGAGACGACAAATATTTGGTGTAATTTTATTCGTTCAAAGGAATTGTTTCTTCCTTTCGGAGAAATTTTAGGGTTTATGGTTCTTGGTAGAAATCATCAACACAAGTGTTTAGAGTATTTATTTAAGGTTAAAATACTCATTTGATCTATGTTTTTTTGAAAGATCTCAAATAGGTCCTAAGAGAATTTTTAGTCTCAATTAGGTCCATATTTTTGAAAATGTGTAACAATTAGACTCATTCCGTTAGTATAGAGTTAACGGTGTTAAAGATGTGTCACGTGTTAGCTCCACATTTTTTTGAATTTTTTTAAAAATTTTTTAATTTTTTAAAAAAAATTTTTTTTGAATTTTTTGAATTTTTTTTTGAAAATTATTCATGCAACGTGTCACGTCAGTATTGTGCCACGTGTCAAGTCAGTAAGGTGACACGTGTCAAATCATTGTTTGAATCTCAATTTGGTCCATATATTTGTTATTTTTATTACATTTCAGTCCATTTTTTAAAATTTTTTAAATATATTTATTTTAACTTTTTACAAAATTGTTTTAAAATTTTATATTTAAATTTATAAAATTGTTAATTTTAAACCAACTCTAACATTTGTATATAAATTATTTAAAACAATTTTGTAACAAGTTAAAATAAATATTTTAAAATTTTAAAACAAAATATAAAATAAACTTAATATTATTAAAATGTTTAATAAAAATATCATTATAAAATTTATATAAAAGTTAAATTTGATCTCAATTTGGAAATGATGAAATTGAAAATTAAAAAAAAAATGGACTGAAATATAATTAAAATAACAAATATATGGACCAAATTGAGATTCAAACAATGACTTGACACGTGTCACCTTACTGACTTGACACGTGGCACAATATTAATGTGACACGTGGTATGAATAATTTTCAAAAAAAAAATTAAAAAAATTTAAAAAAAATTTAAAAAAAATTTAAAAAAATTTAAAAAAATTTTTAAAAAAAAATTAAAAAAATTCAAAAATTCAAAAAAATTAGAAGCTGACACGTGACATATCCTTAACACCTTTAACTCTATACTAACGGAATGGGCCTAATTGTTACACATTTTCAAAAATATGGACCTAATTGAGACTAAAAAAAATCTTAGGACCTATTTGAGATTTTTCAACAAAAACATGGACGAGGGGAGTATTTTAACCTTTATTTAAAAGAGTTTCACATTGTTATAATTAATATTTTTCCTAGAATATTAAATATGATATAACTTTATTTTCTCTTTCTTTTTTTCAATAATTAATTTTCATCAACAATTTTGAAACTAAAATATTATATAAATTAAAAATAGTTTTAACGTTTAATATTTATAAAAAATTATTATAATTATTTTTTTTAGCAAGCCAATTCCTATTTTACTTTTGACTTAATTAGTAATCTGAGATTTATATTTAGACATATTGTTAGACCTTAAGAACAACTAGAGGTAGAGTAAACGAGTCATGAGTAGATGAAATGCATGATTATGTTGGATAGACGAGTTGGGTATGGGTAGACAAGGTGAATAGTGGTTAGACGAGTCTAGCGTTAGATGAGTGGAGCATTAGACGCTCAAGGACGTTAGACGTTGTGTGAACAACATCCATCGTGGTTGACGTTGCATGACTGAGCTTGTTAGACAAGGTCTTGTGTTTAGGAAAAGCTAGAAATAAATACAAAGGAAAGACATGTGGAAGATAGAGAAAAGATTTAGAGGGAGAATGTGGCCTAACATTTTGATATGTTCTTGTCTTTTCTCAAGATAAAGCTAACCCAAACAATAATATGATATTGTTTTGTCCCCCTAGAAAGGCAATATCAGACTATATTAGGTTGAAGGAAGCTTAGTAACAAGTCTTATTTTCCCACATTTGTCAAGTTCTCTTCCTTTTCGATTCTTCTCTTCTTTGCTCATGTTGGTTGTGCTTGTTGAGTCACAATGTAGGGGTTTGATGTGCTTAGAATCTTTGTCTGAGGAAGGTTATGTGTGAAAGGAAGTTGAGTTGAGCTTGTACCCATGTTGTGTACTTGTGAGAAGCTGAGTTGAGAAGTAATGGAAGCTAACGATGGTTGCAGGCTTATATATGATGTTTTGTTTAGTGGAAGTGATTCTAATATTGCGGATAATGTCTTGGTGTGTCATATGTATATATAATTATTTATATATTTTTTTTGTTTTTTATATATATATATATATATATATATATATATATATATATATATATATATTGATGTTTATCTTGTTATTCATGCTAGATGATAAAGAGATGTACGGGTGACAAAACGGGTTAGCCTAGCCCGGCCTGTTTTCACTCGCCCTACCCCTACCCCGCTAAAAATAGGCCAGGTTGGCAGGATGGTTCGCTAGCCCACCACTTTTTTTTTTTAATTTTTAAATTTTTAAATTTTTATTTTTAAAATTTTTATTTATAAAATTTGTTTGTATTTATAATTATAAATAAATATTTAGAGCATACTTAATCATACAAATATTTTCTAAACTTTTAATTGATCAAATAATATTTTAATTGGATACATTAAAATAATTATTACATTTACATGTTAAATTACTCTATTATAACTAATAATTGGAATTTAATTTGTAAGTGTTAATCATTTAAATTATAATAGTATTACATATATACATTTATACAAAACTATAATATAGAAAAAATATTTTTTTAATTATTTTTAATTTTAAAAAATTAAAAAAATCAAATCAAATAAAAATGGGCTAGCAGGCTAGGGTCGGGTTGGCCCGCCAGTTTAGTGGGCTAGGTGGGCCGAGTTAAAACAGGTTGGTGGTTTGAAAACTCCAACCCGACCCACCCTTTTCTTGGTGGGCTAGCGGGTGAGGCCTGCTTTGACACTTCTAAAGAGATGAAGTTTATGTGTATATGTTGTATTTTTGTTGAGCATGTCAGTATGCCATAACATGTTGGTACAAGGATTTAATGATGTGTTGAGAATGTGGTGGTGTTTGCATGAAATGCTTGAATGTTGTGTTGTGTGACGACATGAACTTTGTTATGGTTGCCACCATGTGTTGCATTGCAAATAGGGGATTCTAGTGGAGGACTCTGAGTGGTTCTAGCTAAAACCTATTAAGGTATGGTTTTGGGGGTAATACTAGAGGGATGAGATAGGTGAGCCATAATTGAGAAGAGGAAGTGTGGAGTATAAAATTGCTTGGTTGGGAGGATATCAATGAGTAAGCCAAACCAAACACCTAACATTGGATGCGAGATTTGATGGGCAAGTGTTAATCTAGTGGGGGACCAGACACGGTACCCATTAAATAACCTTGAGCCATTAGACGACATGTACTAGTAAAAAATCTTGAGCCATTAGATGATCCTGTGAGAGGCAATTATGAACTCATGCCATGGTTGTGTAGAGTCACTAGAATATATGTAAACTGGGGTTGAGTAGTGCCAAGGATAAGCTAAAAACTACCGAGATGCTTGAGTAAGGGTGTTAGGCTAGAGGCTCAAAGGGGAACCAAGTGAGTGGTTCATGGCAGTTCCACATATATAGTGATTGTTGGTGAGACTGAGTAAATCTTGGACAAATGTTACTTGTGTAGGCATGGTGAGCATGTTGTGGTGACTGCATTGATAGGTATTCCAAGGGAGAATGACTCTCATTGCAATGGTGAAAGGGCAAAGTAAATAGGTTCCAGAGAGAGCTATCATGACTCGAGTAGACACATATTATCAGTTAGAGAAAGGTGGCTATAGTGTGAAATCCGCACGAGGTCTAGGTGGTAAGTAGTTGTAACATGAAAAAAAGGGATGAACTGACATGCAACATGATTAACCTTGTTACAAGGGTTGCGACTTGGGCTTCTTTCAACTTGGGACCATGTAGAGCCCAAGAGTGGCATCTTCAGAAAATTTATTGGCAATATAGCATACTTGTGACAAGTGCATGACTCTTGTTGGATTTACTTACCTATATATATACCTTTGGGATATTTGAAATCACATCATATTTTAAACATTAATATCACCAAAAATCCATTATTTATAATAGATGACACTATGAAGAAAATAAGACAAGAATGGACAACATATCTATTAGAATGATGAAGTTAGGACTCACAAAAGCATTAAGATTTTGCTTGAAAATTGCCCATGACAAGATTTTGATTATGAAAGTTTTAATTTTGTCTTAATAGTTTTACTTTGGTTAGCTTTAGTGTTAATAGTTACATTCTGTGTTAATAACTTTAGTTTTGATATATAATATGTTCTGATAATTTTTTTTGAGTTGTGTTGAAATATTTTATGCTTTTTAGGTTTGGGTAAATTGTAAATATAAACAAAACTTAAAGGACAAAACATTTGACGTCAAATGTTATCCAATTTTAGTTTGAAAAGACGCTAATTTGACAATAGTGTATTGTGACATCTATTGTTAAGGAACGTTGGACCCTTACTTGACCGACGTTCTTAAACGTCTGTTTTGAATTCCAACATCAATTTGACGTTTCTAGATAAAACGTCAAAATAAAATAAAAATTAGCAGGCGTCAAATGCTATTTTTGTGTTAGTGATAAAAACAAAGTAAATCGTATGATTAAATATATACACTAAAATACTAATTGAATATTTTTTATATATATTATACTATTTTTACTTTATGCGTAAATAAAAAACGTCTATTTTTATGTATGTTATACTATTTTTATTTTAAACATAAATAAAAAATACAAAAGAATTATACCTCTTTAATCACTAATAATATTATTAATTATATTTCTATTTTCAGAAGAAAAAATGTAAAAGATAATAGATTCAACAATAGAGGTGGAAGTAAAACTTCCGAATAAGATACATCTCTTGCGGTACAAAGCGGAATTTTGCAGAAAATCTTCAAATAGAATTCGTTCTTATTGAAAAAATTAGGTATATTAAAGTGGCAGCCATTGATAGTGAGTGACTTTTATAGGTTCAACTACTCTCACCTACCACTTTTCTTGTTACTTACCCAATTACCCCAGTCACATGTAATCTTTTATATTAATAATATTAAGATCGGTTTCGTTTTCAGAATACGATAATGAGATAAAAACATGACTCTCTTTGACAGAGAAGACAATAACATGACAAGAACAAGAAAATTTTAATCTTTGATGCTTCATGCACATTATATAGTATATTAAGATAATAATACTATATCATTTAAATAAATTATGTTTAAATGATACCTTTTTTATTTTCTAAAATTACATATTTTTTGTATAAATTATGAATTAACTAAATTATAGAAAATTATAATTATTCATGTTTTGTAAGCATATTTTGTATACAATCTTCAAACGGTTTTCTGCAATCTGTAATAATATTGTTAATTTTAACCAAACAATAAATTCTTGTTTATTTATCCCACAAAGTTTATTGTTAAATTTATGCAACAAGCACTTAATGAATGGAAAATACGACAAGACAAACCTAACCATATATACAGAAGCATGTTAAAAGCTAAGGAGATATATCATTTGATTTATAATCTAGAGGTTCACATGACTTGTTTTTCGACAAACACAATAAAAGGAATTGTACAATACGATTTATTTGGATTCTAACATTTTCACTTAATTTATATGATAACTATTAATTTAACAGAATACGATGCCTTTGAACGCCATTGATTACGAAATACGTGTTCTCTACAACTTCTTTAAATACGTGTTCTCTACAACTTCTTTCTTCTCAGAATCAAAACATATCAGAAAATTTATCAAAAAAATAATATCTGCTTTTGTTTTTAGTTTTAAAATTTATTATTATTTTTGCATAGACTAAAGGAAAGTATAAAAATTATTTACACTATCAATAAAAATGATTTTATTGCAACTAGGTTCAGATACAGATACTTCCGCCAAACAAAGTGCCGATCCGTCAAATTTGAAAAGTTTTTAAATAAATTATTTTCTGAAAAAAATATGTTCTCTTTTTTAAATTACCTAAATAAAATTTTATAATCGAAAAATCGAAAATTAACTGATAAATTACATAATTTAAATTCCAATCACGTTATTTTATATCTTTATACATCACAGTACAAAAATGACAGTCTTTTGTACTTCTACTTTAATAAATTAATTTTTGGAAGCCATACCAAAATGAAATGGAGCACTGAATATAATACGTCATAACGTCAAATTCGACTGACTCACTGGTCTATTTGATTCCATTTATTTGTTATTCCTAACAAAAAATAAAAAATGACAAAAAATTGAATTACACACGTTTTGATTCAATTTCAACAGAATACAATTTTATAGGTGGATGAAAAACTTTTGTTAGAATTAAGCTTAAAATATAAGTAAAAAGGTATAAAACACATTAATAAAAGGTGTTAAAAATGTTTTCATTTTATAATTAATTTTTTTAAAAATTAGGAATCACCCATAAGCATATTCGACATTTTAGTATCAAGATTATAGTTTTTTCTTCATTTTTCCGCTTTTTTGTCCAATAATTCTGATTTGATTTTCAGATACATAGATTCATCACAAGCAAAAGTATCTTTTAAAAACACCACCTACCTCCATTCATTCATCACTCGCTCTCACAAACACATACCAAAACAAAAACCTTGGTGGCGGATACTCCTAGGGACTCTCCCTCTCTTTCTCCCTTAAAAGCTAAACTTAACATAACAACTCAACCCAACCCCTCCGACAACACATCACAGCCACCAACCGCAACACAAGAGAAGCCCAAGCTCTTGTGTTCCGTTTTTTTCTTTCACATTCATTCGTTCCTTTTCTTTCTTTTTCTGTGTCTTTCTCAGATCTCGAAAATGCAGAGCGCGGCTTTCACTCTCTCTCCGTCGCTCTCTCTTCCTCTCCGCAACACTTCTCTAAACGCTTCTAGACCTTCTCTCCCTGTCAGACTTTTCGCCAAACACACAGAAGGCGTGAACTCCAATGGCGCCTCTTCCACTTCTTTCCTCCGCCGATCTTGGACTCTCTCTTCTTCCTCTTCCTTCAAGTTCCGCCCGCTCCCTCCCTCTCCTCCGCGCGCCGCGGAGAACGCAGTTCCCGACAGCGCGCCAGCCGAGAATTCGCTCTTCAAAACACTCGAGCTCGGCTCCTTGTTTGGCCTCTGGTACCTCTTCAACATCTACTTCAATATCTACAACAAACAGGTACTTCACCAGATCTCTTCTTTTATGAAACAATTGAAAAACGATTTTGCCGAAACGTTGTAGTTTGCCAAACACGTTCTTAGATTTGTCGTAATTTATAGCGCAAAACTTAAAGGTGTTTCCGTGTGTGTGTGTGTGTGTTTTTTGTTGGAATTAGAGTTTCACTTCGTTATTCAGCTTTGATATTTGATAATAACTTGGTGAAACTTCAATTCTGATTGATAATCAACACTTGTGGAACTGTATGCTTCTGAGTTTTGAGTTGTCGATAGTGATAGAATCCTGTAAGTGGATATTTCGATTGTGGTTTTGGATTCTGTGATAATGTTCAGGAATTGTAAACGGCAATATTTGTTTGATGCGAATTTGAATTTAATTTTGGCTTGATGTGTGTGTAGTTTTGGTTTTATTTTGGCTTCTGTTGTTTGTAGGTGTTGAAGGCGTTTCATTTTCCGGTAACTGTGACTGTTGTTCAATTTGCCGTTGGGACTGTGCTTGTGGCGTTTATGTGGGGTTTGAATCTCTACAAGAGGCCGAAGATCAGTGGTGCTATGGTATTTTGGTCTCTCCCGTGTTGAATTTGTGTGTTTATTTTATTGTGTTTTGTGTTGCTAAGGTAGAATATTTATGGCAGCTTGGAGCGATTTTGCCACTAGCTGTGGTACATACTTTGGGGAATCTTTTCACTAATATGAGTCTTGGGAAGGTGGCCGTGTCTTTCACTCACACTATCAAGGCCATGGAGCCTTTCTTTTCAGTGGTCCTTTCTGCCATGTTCCTTGGAGAGGTTAGATATGTAGTTCAAACTATCTTGCTGAATGGGATTAATCGAAAATAATTTTTCCTATGATAGTTAGCTGCTTGTGCTGTGGTTTGAACCGTCTTTATTGTTCATGAAATTGACGATAATTATCATGTTGGTATATTTTTCATATGAGAAATGACAAATGCTTGTGAGTGTCACACTTTCTAACATCTTTACTATTAATTGGAATTTATGAAAAATGACAAATTTTTGTTGGTATCTATGATGATCTTTGTAGTTTTGAAGAAATTTTAATAACAGGATATTGAACGGTAGAGAGAGAGTATGTTGCTAACACTCCTCTTCTCATAAAGTAGTTTGTGAATTGTTATAGGTATTCTAGGCCTTTCCTCTAAAGGAAAAATAGAAATATTTGGTACATTGAGAATTAATATTCTTCGATCTTATTCTATGTCTCTCTCTCTTAGTTTCCTACACCGTGGGTGGTTGGTTCCCTTGTGCCTATTGTTGGTGGAGTTGCACTGGCGTCTGTTACTGAGGCCTCTTTCAATTGGTAAGATCTCTGTTCCTTGCCTTGTTCCTTGTAGAGAAAGAAGACAGGTTAGTTGATGGGATTTGGAAAGAGAAGTTTTGGTCTTGCAAATTGTAAATGCTTTGGTGGAATGGTATACAGGGCCGGGTTTTGGAGTGCAATGGCATCAAATGTGACAAATCAATCCCGTAATGTTCTTAGCAAAAAGGTTATGGTTAAGAAAGAGGTATAATGATCTGTGACCACTTCCAAATGTTGACATATTTCATTGTTTATATCCATCTTTACATTTCATAACAGGAAATAACAATAATGTTTTCTTCTCAGGATTCTATGGACAATATCACTCTCTTCTCTATAATAACAGTAATGTCCTTCTTCTTGTTAGCACCAGTGGCTGTCTTCATGGAAGGTGTCAAATTTACCCCTGCTTACTTGCAATCTGCTGTGAGTAACTTGATGGTTAAAATATATACTATTGTCGTTACCATTGCTACAGTCAAAATATATAACTGTGTTGAGTTTGCCAGTATTAATGCACATTTCTTGACAGGGATTAAATGTTAAACAACTTTACATCAGATCTCTTCTTGCCGCACTCTGTTTCCATGCGTATCAACAAGTGAGCCTTGCTTTTCTATGCATTATGTTTTTACTTTTTGAGATGCTTTGAAGTTGCAAGTTTGCAACTTGCTTGCACCTAGCAAGGGAGGGGGTTAGATGGTCTAGTGGAGATTGAACCCTCCAACATCAACTTCTGTTCAATGGTGCTTTTATGTTGTTCCCAGGCATTTTTAATCTTTTGACTGCAAGATTAAATATAATTAACCATTCCTTATTGGGAAACAGTAAATTGTATGATGTGAAATGCTTAACATAGTACTAATAGAGTAAACTCCCTGGTATTTCTCTCACGGTGTACTTAGACGACCAAGAATATTTTAGAGAAGTTAAGCAACAGTGCGACTATTATGCTTTGAGATATATTATGTGCTTGCATTCTTTTGTGTTAGTGAAAAGGGGTATTTACTTATCGGGCTGTTAACTATTTCAATTGAATTAGAAAGATGACTTTTTTTATCTGAAGAATTGGGTGCTTAATAAATAAATATTTTTTCATGCTATAAATAAAAATCCAAGATTTAAATTACGATTCTACTCGTTGCTTCTTGTTTTCTATGCCCTAGACAAGGTCTTGTACTATAACTGGTTACATGGCTCTGTAATAGTTAAATGGTGTTTTGTATCCTGGAATGATATACTGATGATTTTCTGTGAATGGGCTTGCAGGTGTCTTATATGATATTACAAAGGGTATCACCTGTTACCCACTCTGTGGGCAATTGTGTGAAGCGAGTTGTGGTCATTGTGAGCTCTGTCATTTTCTTCCAAACACCTGTCTCACCTGTGAATGCTTTTGGTAAAGTTGCTTCTTTTTTGTTTGAACTGGAGACATTTGTCCTTAAAATTTCTTAACTATTCAATATCACTATTCACTCCCGTTGCTACGATTTTTTTCCCTACAGGTACTGCTATAGCTCTTGCTGGCGTGTTCCTCTATTCAAGGGTGAAGCGAATTAAGTCAAAGCCAAAAACAGCTTAATTTTCATTGGTGAAATTTTGTTAGGTGCATCTCGAAAAGCCAAATAGCTGCAACCAGGAATTCTAATTTCTTTGTAGGGGCGATATAGAGAATATGAGGATTACCTTTATTTACCCTCGTTTGTCCTTTTTTTGTCTTGTGGATTTTATGTCTGAGTAAGTACCTATTGATTTTGCTCCACGAAAAAAAATATATTTTGGACAAATACCACTGCAAGGTGTGTTTTGTTATGAATCATTTTAGTATGTAATCAGCCATAAATTTTCTAAATGTCTGCAAGTTTTATCAGTAATGTTGCGTACTGAGTATTCTTTTTTACTGATCCCTGTGCATTAAATTGTGAATCTAATTGCATCTGAGTTCTGGTTGTCTTAAACTGTTTAGTCAAGATTTAAGATGCAACCACAACACTATTTTTTGAGTACAAATTCTGCAGTGTGGCTTCGGCAAGCCATATTTCCAGTAATACCACATCAATGGTACAGAGAAGACCCAAAAATGTCAGAGGCAAAGTGTACATGAGGCCAAAAACCTAGAGTTTTTATATGTCCCGGTAGGGTAATGCGGTTCTGAAGTTCAAATAATAAATAGAAGAAAATATACTATCAAAAGAGGATTGAAATGGTATTTAAATAGAATTACGTATACACTATAAGAATCTTATTGAAAGCCTATAAAAGCGGATCCTCGTGTGCACACTTCCAATTCTTCCTTTCAAGAGGGTATTATTAGATGACATCGAGGTCTTCATATGTGAAGATTGATTTGAAGAAGAGTCAGAAGATGAATTAGAATGAATTGGAAAGTGAAATGTGTTTTTTTTAAGAGATGTGTGAAAGTTTGTCAATGATTTGAATAATGTGATAAATAAAAAATAAAGTTTTAATAGATTAGAATGTAAGTGTAATAATCCAGAAGCAATACACAACCATGGGAATGTAAGTCTGTCCTATATACAAACTATGCACCTCTCAATGCTCCTAGATCATGTATCTTGGAATCCCGACCCTAAAGAAGTTTTAGAGCCCACTAGATGCTGATATGAACAAGTATTGCAGGTACTATCGTAATAATGACCATACAACAGATGAATGCTCAAACCTTAGAGACAAGTGGAAGAGCTTATCAGGATAGGACATCTTAAGCGCTTTGTCAAAAGAGAAGATGAAGGAACATCGAGGCATGATAAAGCCAGGTATCATAAGTACGACAATAGAAGGGATGATAGACGACAAGATTGTCAAGAGGATCGACAACAAGACCAAAAGAACAAAAATACCATTATAGTAGGATGATAGGTGGCAAGGCTGGTAAGATGAGAGACTACCCTTGAGAGGTGTCATCAACACCATATCCGGAGGGTTTGTCAGAGGAGGCTCTTCGTCAAGGAAGAAGCACTTGTGGGTCCTACAAAAAGCAAATACCCCATCACAAAGTGAAGTTTTACCCTGTACGCTTTAATTGTACTTTCTTACTTTGAGAGTGTTTGTTGTTATTTTATTTGAGAGTTTTTAATCCCAGGAGAAAATTAAGAAGGTGATACATGGAGAGGTTGAAATTTATGGTGACTTGAAGAGGTTGATACTCGTTGTAACCTAAAAAGGGAGATACATGTTCTAGTCAAGAGTGTTGATTAGTTAATATCTTAAATGGGTTGCTTAAGAGACTAACATTGTATGTTATTTTCTATCGCTTGCATCT